>Ga0126342_10007693_pt1 | contig 19278 bp, 15 predicted proteins | sample Cyp1metagenome_FD_92528 | JGI IMG/M metagenome (GOLD analysis project Ga0126342, IMG submission 92528) | Coral microbial communities from Lord Howe Island, Old Settlement Bay, Australia - Cyphastrea 1 metagenome | ecosystem: Host-associated > Invertebrates > Cnidaria > Coral ... | reverse complement strand
CCACGGTTGATTACCAGAGGGTACTTTTTCGATAATTATGGGGATTTAACCAGCAATAAACGGCAGAATTATGGGATATAGTTGTATATATCCATATATATATATATCCATATATATATATATCCATATATATATATATCCATATATATTATATATATACATATATATATACTGTATATATGATATGTGTATATATATATATATACATATAATATATATATATATACATGGATGTACATATCCAATGATTAAAAACATATGAACCATGATATATACGGTTTTAATGTTTTATACGTTTGATATTTAATGGATATGTTTATATTATATATTATATATAGATCCAGCCATCAAACAAAAAAAACAAAAACATCCAAAACCATCCAAATACTGAGCTGGTTCGATAGATCGTGGTATCAGGAAACCATTGATTCGTACAAACTGAGCTGAATCCTCCAGGGGGGACGTTGTTTTCTCGAGTCATTCAGGCTATTTCTCCCCCATGGTGTTCTTTTGGGAATAGCTGGCTTGGAAATCCTCTATGAAAGTTTCATAGCGCATTGATATTTCTATGGGAAAATCATCGATAAATGGAAGCTTTCCAGCCATGCTTGACTACAATCATGTTCCCATGATGCCAGTGCAAAACGTGGGGCTGACCCCTTTGCTGTATACTAGAACAACTGCTTCACAAAAAGCTCCACATTCAAGGTTTGCACTACCAAAAAAATCAAGTCAGGTCTTGGTGTTGTTGCATGTTGGAAAGGGGTGTGTCTGAAAATGACCTACAAATATTAATTCTCCCGTTTCTAAAATTAGTCCGTTTGGAGGTGGGCCTACCCCATTTTCAGACTCATCAAATCAAAATTCAACACCTTAAGTTGCTTCAATATCCCAATATCCCATCTAAGATCCTACAGTATCAACTGTGTATATATATATATATATATCATATATTCCTATTAAAATCGTTGCTTAATGTTGCTTTTTATGTTCCCCCATTGCTGGATCCAGAAAAAAATCAGGCAAATTCCAAGCCTCAACAGGTGTCCTGCCACCTTCTCCACCTCCAATTTCATCTCCGCCAGCACTTCAGCTCGTGCGCGACCTTGGAACGTTCGATTTCCTGGTGAAGGGAAGATAAAATTGGGATTTCCATGGGGAGCTGAATCTCTATATGCTGAAGGGTCAATTTATTGTTCCCCAAAATAGGTGGATTAGAACTGGTCTTTCCTGGCCGATTTGACCCATACACAGATGAAATCCTTCATGGCAGATCTCCCCAAAAATCACTCGGAAACAAATGAGACTTCAGAAGGAAGCCTTCAGATTCAGAAAAAATGGAGACCAGAAGAATACAAAAAAAACTTCTTGGAGATAACACTAAAAATTAGAGACCCCTCCAACAGATTGTTCAGCAAAAATTGGAGGCTCCCAAAGGTCCCTGCAAAAGAATTGATCCACATATATTTGCAGTGTTGACATGGAAAAAACACTATTTTGATGCAAATGCGGTGAGTTCTAGAACACAGCTGGTACTGATGCTGCCTCCAGCTGATGCGGAATCTTCCACCTGAGCGGGCCCAAAACCTATGGCAGCATATTTCGGGACCAACTACCATTCAAGCTCGGCTTGGAGGAGTTTGAAGCTCACCCAGCAATTGCTGCTAAGTGGCTCACCACGCTGACCGCAGACACGACCTTTGCATTGTCAAAGCCAGCCATAGACGCCACATCCTGTCTAACATGATTCACATGGGAAGGGATGGAGTAGGCCGCTGGTCTTTTTGTTGGCCTGCTTTGAGGCAGGTGGATGGCAGGCCATCTGTCAAGATTGGTTGGCCTCCCCGACAATCACCGGCCCATCGGAGACAACACTGAGCGAAGTCCCAGATGCCTTGCGAGCCCAGTGAGCACCGTTAGCGCATCGTCTCACTGTCATCCACTCAGCACAGCAGTGGGTTGGCCCCAAGCTCCCAATTGAACATCCCCCCTTCCACTTCCACCCAATACGGGAGGACGGGAGTATTTGATGAAACGGCCAAGTGCGCCCCACACCCGGCCAGCGGTGTGCAGCGTGCTTGGCGGAAGCTTTGTGCTGTAGCACACTGTGGGTAGGGCGTTTTCAAATCCGCGATCATGCCAGAGGACAGGTGAGTCAAAAGGCACAAAATGTATGTATGAACATACATATAAAATTCATATCTATATACTATATATATATATATACACGTCAAATCTTCATGTTTTTGGGCAGTAAGTATCACATATTCATATAATCAAGTATAATTATATGAACATAATATATAGCTTATACACAGTATTATATATGGCATATTATATATATGTGTGTGTATCATGATGTAGAACATTATATAGATAACATCGTGATTTAATATATATATATATATATATATTATTATACAATATATATATTATTATATAGTAAATATATATATATATATATATATATATATATATATTATATATACTATACAATATATATTTATATATTATACAATATATATATATGATTATATGCATAATATGATGATCTTCTGATACATGGTTTTCGTTATATAAAACGTTGGATGCATGTCCGTCCACACAACATCCAACGAGAAAGCCGCAGCCAGTCATCAACCAACAGCCAAGGGCGAAACAACATCGATGAATCGATGGGTCACGTCTTCAGGATATGGCCACAAAATCGGTCAGTTTCTAATTTTTATTAATTTTTGGCATTGCATTACTGTATATAACAGAAACGAGCGCTGTGAGCGGTGCCTATTTTTGGGCATGAAAATGCCTATAATTTGGCACTTCATGTTCATCTCATTGCTTAATAAACCATTCAGACCTCAATGCAGGAGATGTATCTCACCCCACATGTATCCCAAATCTTTGTTTTTTTTTGTTTAGTTTTTTGTTTATTTTGGTTTCCGGGACCAGGCCGTTAGCCCCGGTACCCTTACCGAACAAGCGGCCCCTGGAATTGAATTCCCAATTGTTTCGCAACAGAGTGCCGGCCAGAGAGTCCGACATGAAGTGGAATTGGTATTTCGCGCTAGCCGATATACATTGTTGGACCTGTAGACAGTAATTTCTTGGCTTTGAACTGGAGATTCAATGAACAGTGCATGCCACTTAAAATGTAATGATCTTTATCAAAGAATTGCTGTATACACTTTCTTTTGAAATGATGCTACCTTCTTCCGGCACTACCACCTCTACTGAGAATGCATTTTCCCGGGATTTCACGTCTGCACTGAAGGAATCTCCTTTCCAGTAAGGCTGAATTTTCTCAAAAGAATAGATATGAATAGATAAAGCATTCCGGAATCATGCACAGAGGTGTTCAACACGTTTGACAGGAATGCATCACTCTTTGAAACATATTACAATCTCACTGTACAAGGGTGCCTCTCTTAAAGGAAAACCAGACGCCCCTAGAAGGATTATATATTGCCTAGAGCCTGTAGACTTTCGAATGATACTGCATGATACTGCACTTTCTCAAGTAGATCATGGTCCTTGTCAAAGGATTATTACAAGATTCCTGTTCTTTTAAAGGGATCCTTGTTGCAGGAGTGTTGTCCACATACAAGCTAGTCTTTATCTTGGATATGATGTCGATGCTACTTTATGTGTTGGACACATAGTTCAGTGTGGGGTGGCCAAGGCTACATAGATTGTGAAGAAGGCCTTATAAGGAAATAATCGTTGTAGGAATACCGATATGATATTATGCAGATATCATTTGATTGGAAGTGCCAAATCAAAGTCCACAGATAGTGTTTTTGTCGGTTTTCCCACCGCCGGTGACGCTCACCTCTCTACATTAAACCAGTATTAAACCATCCATTTTGGGGGTCAAATGATCCAATGATTTGGGGTACAGTTTGGGATCCTATTTCTCACTCACTCTTGTTGATTCGACTCATTTTTGTCGAACAGTGACCACCAGTGACCCATACCTATCCGACTATCCATACTCCATACAGCGACCGGTGCAGCATGAGACCCCGCCATCCAACATCTTCGGGGCGAAAAGACTTGGTCGACTAACACTTGACAGAGCTAGTTCCAAAAGTTCCCTTTAAAAAGCAATAGAAATCCATTAATCCATCATAATCCATCATAGAAACCTCAAGAAATCCATCCAAATCCCAAGAAATCCCATGGAAAAAATCCCTGAGTCCAGCAGCCAAGGCGTTAAATGATCCTTCCCTGCTGCACCCCCCGCAGAGGTCAACAACAGCAGCGGCCTGTACCAAAATCACGGGCGCCCAGCACGGTGAAGGGATGAATTTGCTGCTGCAAATGGTACTTGCAGAAATGGATGCGTATTACCTGGCTTAAAAATGATAAAATGATAAAATGTGCATAAAAGACTCAAATTTGGCGATTTATATCGATTTATGACATTTATTGATCGAAGTAGATTTATCCAACTAGAACGTGGGTTTGCCCAAGTGAAATAAATGATGGTTTAGCTAACGACAATTGGGATTTGTCATGACTTATCCCTAGGTGTTCGAACCTATCCATGAAAATTTGCCATGAATATTCAAAATGACGAAAATCAGCTGTTTCCAGGGACGATTTACAGAAATCCTTACTCCTGGACTCATTGTATAAAAGCCCTGGTATACTGAAGATGTCTGCTTCCAAAAATGCTGTGATTCTTAGGATTAGATTGCCATGGTAAATAAGTATGCCCCCACTGAGAATTGCAATGTTTGATTTTTGGACACATCCACATCCGTTCCTCATTACTGAAATCACATTGTTTTCATGGTGTCATTCCCATTGTTTGCCATGCTTGATGATTCAATATGATTCAATCCTGTTCTACCATCTTTGATTATCCTTTATGTATGACTAAGTCCAATGTTTTGTAATTAATCTTTCCCAGTTAAATCATGTTAAATCCAGGTACAAAACATATCAAAACATATAAAAGTTGCCTTCTGTGGGTCTCAACTCTTCGAAAGCCTCGCCTTCCATTGCCCAGCAAGCCCTCTGGCCCCGGCGTCTCCCGAAACGTCAGACCTGACAGCGACCCAAACACTCCGCTGCAACCGGGTGCAACCGGGTGCAACAAAAAATACCCACGTCGTCCCACCTCTATTTCTTATTTGTCGCCCGTATGTGACCATGTGTTTTTTTTGGTATATTTGTGTACATGTAAAAGTATCGAACCATATCAACTATACCACAAAATTTGGCAATTCCAGTCCAGATTCCATCTGACAGATTTTACAGGCAAATTTACAGTCCAAGAACAACCTGGTGCGATTGCGCCAACTTCTATTTGAAATGGCTCCGGGCGACCCCTAAATTGGCAACTTCTATTTGAACAAATCGTTGAATATCTTCTATCTTAGTGTCTTGAAATATATGGATGTGGTATTGAAGCGATTGCGTGATAGGATTGCTGTGATCCCACCTGGGTGCAAGACGCAGTCAAAGTATTGCTTGACTACCTTAGATTAAGCAAGGGACTCCGATTGATGCATTGCTGGAAATAATCTTCCCAAAAACCGAATATGTCAAGTTCAAACAAAGTCCAACTATGGCCATTTCAAACAAAAACTGCCTCTTCAGCCAACCATTCTCCTCGCGGCCCTGCTATCTCAACCACCAAAAATGATGGAAAGGGTTTTTCAGGTGAGCCAATGTCAAAATATTCTCTTGAGGGTTCCACTCCTAACCAGTAGGGCCAGCAGAGGTACTCATTTCATGTCCACCGCTGCTCAGTTCCAAAATGTACCAAGCTATTCATCCCATATCAACACACATCTACAAACTTTTCTGCCCTGTAAGATCGCAATATCATGCAATATCACTATCTCATAAAGCGACTCTTGTCCTTATCCAAATTTCTCATTTGCAGAGTTCCAACACATCAACACCAGCATCAAGCAGCCTGGTCCAAGAGTGGACCCTCACGCCCCCATGTCCCAGGTGCATATGGCACTCCATAGTTCCACATAGGAGCTGAAACTATTAAACCTGCAGGGGAAGAAACATCAAAATCCAGATCGCCAAATCAGTTTTTTGTCTTATGGTTCTATCATGTTTCCCTGTTCTTGCTCTTATCCTCACTATTGATTACTGTATATTACTGTAGCCATGTCCCTATGAATGTGACGAAGATATATGGATCCAACTTCAAATTGAATGCCAAAATAAAGCTTCGTGAAAGCTGCTTCCATACCCATGTTTGTCGTTGGTTCCTCACTTGACTGCGAAGTGGACCACATGCTCCTACCCGCCCCCCACCATAAGGGTTTGTCCTAGAATATCCTAAAGATTCCTAAAATACGTTGTGGTTAATCAATGACCATGGTGCTTCGCATCCTTTTCCCTATCATACAAATTATATATATAATACAGTACTGTAAATAAAATATTTTTATATATGTATATACATATATGTACATATATATATAATCAATATGTGTATATATATATATGTGTGGCCTAATAAAACGTCCGCACCTCTGGCGCAGGCCAGCTCTGCGCAGAGCCTTTCCAGGTGGCCAAACGAGGAGACCTCTTCCGCAGAGGCCTGGCCGGCCAACATGGCCATCTTGGCGCGCACCTTGCACGATGCGACCAGATGTTGGAATGAAGGAATACACCAACTTTAAAGGAATGCCCCAACTTCCTGTTATATATAATATATAAATGAAAATATACCTAGGGAACCAAAAACCTTAAAATTTTTTAGGGTTAAAAACAAAAACATAGAGTATTTTTTTAAAGGTTTCCGCATAATCAACCATAACCCCATATTGTGAATTAAGTATGAATGTGTTTGATTCCCAAGGAGTATATATATATGTATATATATATTTATGTATATATATATGTATATATATGTATATATATATATATATATATATATATTTATGTATATATATATATATATTATAATTCATAATCATATATCTGTATTATATTATAATATATATATATATTATTTAATATAGATATGTCTGAGTTAATATGTGTAAATATATATATACATATTATACAGTATAATATGAATAGCGGACAAAATTACTTGTTCATTTTCATGCCATGCACAAATCAGGGTCATCGCCATGAAAACGGGGGTATCGGCATAGGGTCGTCCCTAAAGTATCGGTGAGGGTTTTGCGGCAGGAAGCAAGACGAAGTTAGTCCTTGGATCACAATTAAAGCTTCTTACATTTTTTCGAAATTTTCCGCAATGTCCGAAGGATGATGTAGAATAGTTGGATGAACAAAAACCTGATTTTTCATGGTAAGTTTTCTGGAGGTTGGCACTGACTCCCATGGCCCATAATTTGAATCGACTGTCTTCGACTGTCAGTGTCAGCTGTAGTGGCCCGGTTGTGTCTGCGTCAAGCTCTGATTCCTCAGAATTAGAGAAGTTGGTCCCCAAAAAACTGTGCCCATCAACAAATTCAAACGAGGCGCGTGTTCCAATCGATAGTCCATCTGCAGAGTTTCATCCCAGAGCCGCACATGTCTCACTTCGAGGTCAGGCTCCGATTCCTTGAGCTTCTCAAGCAGTGCCGCTGCAGCTTGCCTGTGGCTCAAATCTCTGGCTCTCCGGATGGATGGATTGGAAATTGGATGGCTCGACATGGCTCGAAATTATAGCTGTTCAATGCTTATCATTAGCTTATCATTAGCTTATCTACCAGCTGTCAAATGTGATCAATGGATCAATGAAGCCTGTGGACCTTGACATCAGAACATGTTAAATAACTTTTGACATATCTCTGACCACATCGCCAAGCAGCCCAATCAAGGACTCCGGACCTGGGGTCCAGGGGTCCACAGTTTCACGGGTCAAAATCAAGGAATTCAATGGAAAACAAAACTCGTTAGTTGTTTGAGGTTAATTCAGCTATTTACAAGTCTGAGATACGTGAATAGAAGCAAGAGGTGAAAGAAGGTATATTCTCAACTGTCTCAACCTGTTCCAATGTACCTTTTTGATCAGCAAAGGACGTAATTGCTCACTGTGGCATCCCCAGTTTTCAGGTTCAGTTTCTCATCACATCTTAAAACACTTGGAGCTGGGAAAAAACGGAAACAGTTTTTGATCTCTTGTGGGCCAGGCTAGTCACAGGTGGATCTGTCGATCACCCTACATTCGGCCTGGACTGAAGAACTGAGTTAAACATTGTTTTGTTTCGCTTGTGAACCGTCCGATTCTACCCAAATTTGACCCGCTCGCCAGATTCATGTCCATTTTGCTGCATTTCATATTCAACATACTGCATCTGGGGCCCTGCTCCGAAAAAGGGACCCCAAACAGTGTGGGGGAAGAGGCAAGTCAAGCAGTTAAAACCTCCTTGCAAGGACCTCTCCTCCTTGAAGGATCTATGCCAGATATCCGTGCGCTATCTCTGAAAACATATTATCCAAACATATCCATACAAGGACCTTGAGACGAACTCTCAAAATCTTTGGAATTCATACAGGAGCTTGGAGGCTTGCAAACATCGTCCACATGAGATGACCTCCAGCTGCGCCTTTTGTTTTGACCCTCACATGCCACTGTTGCAGCAACTTACACAAACTACTGCGCCTGCCACACGGAAGTAAAGGTACACTTTCACATGAGAGCAAAGTGAGACATGAAGTTTGTAGAACCCGCAGACCACCATGCGAACCCTCATTCAAACCATGTCCTTACCCTTACTGTAAAAACCCAGTACTGTAATGTGGACACACTGCTTTGGGGAAACAACCAAAATGAACATGCAGCCAAGAAGCCATGGGAAGCATCTATATGCAGCAGGTACCTTCCGACCGCCTCCATATCGGGAAAGTGTTGTTTCATGTTAAACAATTAGCATTGAGCCTTGGTGATTCTGAAAACTGCAAATGAAACAGCCACTGTTCAATGTGTATAGACACAGTCTTAGCACCACTGACTAGCAAGGTTCCTCAGAGGGGTGTCCAAACGACACCCCTTCCAAGAGCACTCCTGAAGATTCATGAAGCATCTCTTACAATAAAACATCATAAAACTCATAAAATATCATAAAGCACCCCTATAAATTGAGAGGTTGTAAAGGCACATGATATGAATATTTTGGTCCCGAAGGGGCACCAAAAGGATCCAACAAAAAACGCTTCTGAACAGGTGGGATCACAGATTTTCCGTGTAAATCTTTGATTGAACCATATTGAAGCCATTATTTTGCAAATCCCAGGCAAGTTTCAGTTGAACAAGCACTACAGCAAAGGGAAACCATAGGAAACGTAATTCATGAAATAAGATTTCGCACGGTCACAAGACATTGGTTAACGAAATGCTGACCCTTGATCTTGACAAAAAACTATTTTCATCTGATTTCCTTCCATCAGCAACCAAAAAGCACCTCTGGTCGGCTCGCATGGTACGAGATTTCGGCAGAAAACATTTTGTGATCACAGCGCAACCTTTGTGATTGAAAAGTTGAGAATTGTGTATATTGTTTTATTCCCCTGCAATTGTCATTTATGTCTGTGCAAAGCGCAACCAGCATGCGACGAAAACAATCAAAAAAGAGATACCATTCCATTCGAACTGACAAGAGCCACGGGCACATGTCTTACACATGTCATCGTTTCAACGGCAAAGAATAGTATTAAAAACAAAAACAAAAAAAACACATTTAAAAAAAAACGCCGGAATAAGATTGTGTTTCTTACATTATAATGTAGACAGTGTGAACATGGTTACATGTTGCAAACATTGATGTCAAATTGCCAAGACCTTCTTGGGCCAAAACGCAACCTGCAGTGGACCGTCTGATTCCGCTGCGTGCCCAGCTGCTAGCCAGATCAGACACCAGCATTTGGTGAAGGTTTTGCTGCTGGTGGCCCGGAAAATTGCATGTTGTTCACAGATGATCACAGATGAACGTTGAAGAAAATAAATGAAAATAAGATATCATAATTTTTAATATGCATAAATCATTTTTTGGTTCAGCCACCAATCCTGATGAAGGTGTTTCCATGATTTTCTTATCCAAAACCATCCAAAACCCATATCCAGTCCTCCCATCGTGTTTGGAATCACCCATGTCCAGATCTGGGCTTCGACCACGCAAAACAAGAACGCTTCAGGACGTGGCTTTTCCACGTGCTGACCGTTTGACTGACTGAACACACCCTCGAACAGCGGTCGCCAGCTCAAGCTTTGGACTTCCGCTGGATTTGTCGCTTCATGACTCGTCGACGTCGAGAAGAAGGGGGTAATGCCTAGCGGATTTTTTTGCAGACCACTCCCCCTCATTGGCAACACTCGTTTCAACCCACCCCTGTGGATTCCTTTGGGGTCCCTCGAACTCGAACGGCTGTTCAAACGTGCTCTTGGCACCTGGTTGCCTGCTTTCCCTTCAAAATTGATATATTGGCTCTTGAATTCGGATGAGCAGATTTTTGAGGTCAAAGATGCGCCAAATGGCCAAATACAATCCGTAGCACGCCTACATGAGTTTGAAGCAGCAAACCCATTTGGGACTTCCCACCCAGAGGCCTTGGAGAAGCGCGGTGATGGCGAGGGCATTGCCTGGGCGCTCCAAACTCGTCGTTGGCGAGCTTGAAATAGCTGTACATTACTGTACATGGAAAGATTTCTATTTCAGGATTACGAGATCGAGATTCTAGCCACATTTTACATTTTATCAAGACATTTGTTCAATGCGGTTTTTAGCCAATGCCATAGCAGCACCATCCCCAGATCGTCACCATGGCTTTATGGCTGGTTCCTTTCAGCCATTCCTGGCCATGGCAGCCCCATTTGAACAGCATAGCTGCTGCTCTTCAGGGGGTATACTATGGAGTTACCATGAATTAATCTCTGTATCAAAAATGAGCCTAAACAGAAATACACACCTTGCGGATTCTTGCGTTTTTTCACAGTTTTGTTGGAATGGTTTTTTGCTTACTATTTACCATCTGGTTTAACAGTTTGCCATGGAAAGATCCACCCATTTTTAAGAACGGTAAACCATCTATTTCCATGGGCCATCTATACCATGGCTATGTAACAAATACCCAGAGGGTTGAAGCCACTGCGCCTGTCGACGCTGAGATTGTTGGGACTGCAGCTCAATCACCTCAGCTCTGGCGTGGTGCCGATGCGGACCGGGACCGGTGAAGAAGCGCGAAGCGGCCGAAGACCTAAATGGGTTTCCGGGAAAAACAATAGAGAAATCGGTTGCGTTCAGGATTTGGAAGCACCCAAGTCAATCAATGTCTGAAAGAGTGTGTGTATATATATATATATATTAATACATAAATTGATTTATTGTATATAACGCCCCCATACATACCCTTTTGGCATCTTTTGGCCATATTTTTTTAACCACAGCTCTTTCGGCTTAAAATTTGTTGTTTGGATTTCAGCAAGATCAGCAGCAGTCACACAAACATACACAAATCCCATCTCACACACAGTTACAGTCTATGTTTACACTATTGTTGGAAGGTTGCATGTACCCTACGGTAATTTAGCATAGCTAATTATATGGAATATCATGTATGGTTAATAGATGTAAAACAAGGTAAATCATGAGGTAATTCCTACCAATGGACCAATTATATAACATTATATAACATTATAAGACATTATATAACATTAAAAAACATTATACAACAATATATAACATGATATAACATGGTATAACATCATATGACATTATATAGCATGATAAAACATGATAAAACATCACATAACATGACATAGCAATAAATAACACTAAAGAATATTATATAAAAATATAAAACATTATATAACATTATATAACATTATATAATGTTAAAGAACATTATATACCAATATATAACATTAAAAAAACATTATATAACATTAAAAAACATTAAATAACATTATATAACATTAAAAAACATTACATAACATTATATAACATTATATAACATTATATAACATTAAAAGACATTATTTAACATTAAAAAACATTATATAACATTATATAAACAAAACATTATATAACATTAAAACATTATATAACATTATATAACATTAAATAACATTGTATAACTATGTTAAATTACGAGCTCGGGGATAGCGAAGCTGTCCACCAGTGTCCAAGCCACCATGAGAGTCATGTTGTCACACCCAAGGCCACCGTCCTGCGAATCAAGGCGACTCTGGGCCTGTTGTGACTGCTCTATGTATATATATAACAATACAAGGACATCATGGACATCCTGGAAAATCGTGAAACATATATAAAAAATATCATAGAATGGGAGGTTTCATGGAGATATGCCACATTATATACATTTATATACCAGTTGAAACCTCAGAAATGAATTTCACATCAAGAAATATCAACCAACTCAGGAACCCTGGGACGCAATGCATCAGGTCTGGGATGTGTCAGGATGACAAACCTGTCAGTGTCCAGTGTCCTAAATCATCCTAAATCTAGGCGCAACATTAGGTACTGCAGAAAATTAGGCTACAGAAACCATTTCCGGGGTTAGAAGATTACAACGAATATGATATTATATAGTTGTTTCACGTTTTCATATTGAAATAATCTGGGTAAAACAATACTAAACCATCCCCAAATCACCATATATAGGTGATAAAAAAAGAAAACATTCCCAGTCATGGGTGGTTTATGGCATTGTTTCACCCACATTAGAACTATTACAATGAAACCACAAGATTGGGGCACTACATGGCACTACGAGATGAAAGAACTGAGACCATTTGCAGGGCCCCTGCCATTTTTTTCCGAGGGAAACCCGCGGTGCGCGAGTTGCATCAGCTGGCGCTCTGCGCTCTTTCCTGGGTCGTCCGTGCCAGATCTTCGCCGAAGCAAAAGGACTCTCCGTCTCCGGAAAAGAGGTCACGTACTCTCCATAAATTTCATATGGGTTTTCCTGCTCATATTGATACTCAGAGATGTTTATTTCGATGATTTCCAACCAAAAGGTATGAAATGGATTCCAATGGTATCTGTATCATTCTGTATCAATGAATTGACGTTAAATGGTACACCAGATCCAGTACTAAGGCCCCTGCAGCCATTTGACCGCCGGAGAACGTGGCAGGTTCCGAAGGCACGGGCGGACCTAGGCCGGCTAAAACATGAGGACGAAACAAGACAATGACTCATATTCTAGACCAAAGGCGAAAACCATTGCTCGCACACATGTCAAGGAGGACTTTCCGTTTGGTGTTTGGAATAACTCAAACATATCATCTGGTTATTTAACATAGCCATGGAAAATCATCATATTTAATAGGTAAACCATCTATAAATGGGTCATTTTCCATGGCTATGTTAAATAACCAGAGGGTAGTTCTTTTCCTTTCCTGTTCTTTCTTGCGGACAAGATAGGACGAGAATCCGACACTGCGAATAATAACACAAGCAGAAAATCAATGGCTGTCTACTTGACTCATTCAGAGGGGAAACATGTCCAAGGACATATTGTGTGTCAAAACCTTGTACCCGTGGTGAACATCAAAATAGCTGGTAAATGGATGTTCATTCCCATAAAAATGGTATTAATAGGTATTCATACCCAATATTATTCTGGCATATTCTGACAGAGTCTCTACGTCAGATGCGACTGGCACTCAAAACCTCCGTCGACACCCTTGACATATCATTAATTGTTATTTTTCATGTATTTTTCTTCATGTTTTCCTTATAGATCCCCTCCCAATGGAACTGCGATGGCCTATAATCCAATTTGACACTGTTAGTTCATGTCTTCATCCAACGGGGCTACATTGGCCACTGGCTTGTGCCAGGAAGCGATTTTGTATGATCCACTTCAATCAAAGTGCCATTCAATTAGTCTGGATCACAAATTATGTTCAATCTTCATCATACCTAGAGACATTTAGCATCATTTAGCATCATTTAGCATCATTTAGCATCATTTAGCATCATTTCGCATCTTTTAGCATCATTTCGCATCATTTAGCATCATTTAGCATCATTCACATCGTTTAGCATCATTTTGCATCAATATTTATCGCTGCGGATCGTCCAAACCATGGTTTGTTCTTTTTTTCACGATGCAAAGCACTCCCGTCGTGTCGGTTCGCAAAAACCTGGGCCGCTGGACCCATCTCTCGCAGTTGACTTTGACGCACATCGCTGGCTCCAAGCTTGGAGAGCGAGGTCACAAAGGCATCCTGGGCCCATAGGGCCATAGCCAAAGCGCTTCCACTGATCAGGTTCTATGATGTTCTATGTCTAGGTAATGTGCACATAGATTACTAAAACGTTGAGATCAATAGTGAACAATATTCCAGAGATTGGACTTTGCCTTTGGGGCCATTGAGTCCACTTAAATTATCTCTGGCTGGAAAACAATTTCATGATAACCGCGCACTTCTCCAACAACAAGTCGCGTTTTATATACATAGGCACTCAGGGTGCAGAGGTGTTGCTTTACGGATTCCCCTGGAAATGACCATCCCATTGGATCCGCCAAGGGACCCAATCGTGTGGCGAGAACTCCTTGTGTCGCTTCTGAGCCTCGGAAAATGCGGGGCGGAAGTACACCCCTTATGTCATGTTCTTGTCGTTGGAAAAACACCTGCACTGTTAGAAACAATGGATTTAAACAAGCTTGTCACGTTAGGAAGAGGGTCTCCCACATGAGGTGCTCATTGTAAAGATGTGTCGACCGATGTATCCGACGACTTGCCGCCATCCTGGTGGCAGAACTATGTATCGAACTTTCTGGGCTTTGTGGAACCCATAATAACTGTATATATATATTATATTATCATATATTATCATTATATAACTCGTTCAAAGCAGAATTTCTTGCTGCCAAACCGCAGTTTTTATGGGATCTGGATGAATCTAGAATACAATCTTTTAACACGATTAATCCCATACTCCAGATTACTCTACCCTGTTGTCATGAGATATCTTGACCCTATGTTCAAAACAAACCACTCCTGGCGGAATTTCGCTGCTAAAAAAAAACATAAAAAACACTTCGAAGGTGCTACAATCAGCTGGTAGGTCAACGCTTAGCAGCTTAGCATGTATTCAGACTTGTGGTGGCAAATGTATACCCTGGCCACGGTCGCTCTGCCCGGACCCGAACTGGGCATCTAGTGCCCACTTCGGCAGGGCGTGCGTCACGCGCTCATCCCGATACCTTGGTTTCACAGCATCGTATGGCTTCTGGAACAACAACTGTTTGCCTATTTGTTTCTACCTGTATGTTCCGTTAATTGCCTTTATCAGTACTGTTACTAAACTTTTTGCTGTATTATTTGTTGCTTGATTTCTCCCGCAAAAGTTCGTTTTACAGGCTGGCCTGCGGCTTGCTTGGGGCGGTGGTCGGATGAGTTTCAGGATTCAGCACTGAGCGCATGGTACGAGCTCCCCGCTATGAGGCTTGGGCAACCCGACTCGGCAGCAGCCAAACCTCCGTTTGGGCAACAAGATGCAACAAGTCACCGGGCAACCTTTGGTGATTTGGGTACTTGCCATATGATGCCATTTTGGAACAAACCCAACCCATCGACCCAGCTCTATGGGCCTTCTGGTCAGAGACCGACAAAACTTCGAACCGGTATGCACCGCTGGTCAAGATATAACATGATATAACATATTCTTCTAGGCCAAGAAGGGATGAATTAATGATGAATTCATGATGAATGTCTGGAAAAGACAGCCAGAACCTTCGCTCCTCGGCAGGACGGTTTCAGACTTTGGGAATCAATTTTTGACTTGGCGTTGCTTTTGACCGGCAGCAGCACTTTAACTTTGGGATACTTTGGGTACTTTAAATCTCATAATTTTGGTCTGCTTGAGTAAGGTGAGAATCAATCATGGGCCAGTTGATAATCCCGAATAAATCAAATAGATCCAAATGTATAAACGAGTATCAACCACCCACCATTTCTCCATAATTTGCAAGTTTCTTGGGTGAAATAATCCCAAAATTTGATGGTTCAATGCAAGTTAGTATATATCAATTATATATCTGATTAAATACCCAATCAACACCATTTATCCATATTTATCCATTGTAAATCCACATGTTTGATGCTGCAAGTCCCTGTAAATGATGTTTTTTTTGGCACCCTAGACTCCCCTTCAACATTTTCAGCGCGGCTCGCCAAGGGGCCACGGGTGAAGCGGACAAAGTCCACAGGCTCAAAGAAGCCCAGGTGCCGGTGTAAATGTCGACCTCTATTAATGGATACACAATGGATATACCATGGATATTTCATGGTATATAACGGTATATATTTATATATACACATATTCTAAACATATCTAAATATGGTATTATATGGCCCTGCAATCATAATGGTTATTTGATGGAGACAAAATTGATATCAATCTTTTGAAAACTATGCTATTTGATGGAGACACAATGGATATTAGGCTATACATCTATTTGAACCACTCCTGGGAGGACAATTAGTTCCCCTCCTATTGACCAACTGGGTTCGCAAAATCCTCATCCATTAGCTGATTTTTCCAAGAAACGTTTTCCCATTACAGTACATGTATTTGAAAAACATGGATAAATCCTGGTCTTCTTGAACATTTCAATCACTATTTTTGTTGGTTAACACACTATTTTTGTTGGTGAAATCCCCATATTTCTGGGCGGAGAACATGATTATCAGGTCACCAATCCATCCCATCCGCCCGAGCGACAGAGAGTCGAAAAGAGCGCGTGGTCCTCAGGGCCTGAGGGGCGACGTTTGTTCATCATCTTGCCCCTGAACATCCGTGAGTGTGTATGAACATCGGAATTGAACATTTTCAGGGGTATGGTACGGTATGGCTATTGTGATGAGTATACCACATCTATTGTATACCACATGTATACGACATGTATCGACATGTGCAATAATATTTGGGAATCATCCCCAAATCGATCCATCAAGCGTAGGGGCTTGACCAGAGTCGGGGCCCAAATCCTTCAAGCTGTTGAGTTCTGGGCATTCAACTACAAACATCACTCTAACCTGCCATCCATGAGGAAGTCTGAAGAAAAACATAGAAAAACCATTGGCTGCAGCGAAGGAATGGGCTAATCATGTCCGCCATGGAACTTGCGACATTCTCTTTCACTATTTCTGCAAGCAACCAATAAAAGCAATCAGAATCATTGAGAATGAGAGAACCCAGAGAATGCGAGAATAAATCGAACGGTTTGAGGGAAAATTGAAACCGAAAACCATGGTTTTCAGAGGGGGTCCTGCAAAATTTCATATCATCCAATAGAGAAAAGTGAATTCTGCTGCCGCATCACAAAACCTCCACCGATCCCACGGCAGGAGGCATCTTCTGGAGAAGATCTCTGTAACACGGGCCACGTCATAACCTGGGATGGAGAACTTTGGAGGATTCTCGTACTTAGTTGTTGCCAGAGTTCCAGAATGTTCCAGAGTTGGAACTGCAATTGATCATTAGAACACCTGAAACAAAGGGATGTAATGTGGGGAAAACAATAATACACATTAATAAACCATCCCTCAAATCGAGAAGGGTACGACACCACTTTTTAAACTTATTGATCCAAATCACGCTTGCAAACGGTTCAACAACAAAAAAACGCTAGTTTTAAGCCATGATTTGATTTGTTCAGGCAGCATGTATGCAAGGAATTTTGAAGAGTTTTAACGAAATTTAAGGAATTTGAAGGAAATTGACGGAATTCTAAGGAATTTTAAGGGATCTTAAGGAATTCTACAGAATTCTAAGGAATTCTAAGGGATTTTAAGGAATCCTAAAGATTCCAAACAAAAATCTAAGGAATTTAAAAAAAAAAACATGAATTTTAAGGAATTTGAAGGAATTTTAAAGAATTTGAAGGAATTTCAAGCAATTTGAAGAAATTTAAGGAAATTTATGGAATCGTAAAGAATTTTCAGGACGAAAGTTTTGTGCTAAGGACGTTCATATGGCAGGCACAAGCAAGAAGGGTATAAGAGAGAGAGAGAGAGAGCGAGCGAGAGGTGACCGTCTCAACCATTGCAACCACTCCAAAAAAATACAACTCCAACCACCTTTCAGTCGTCAGTGGATTCGCTCTGCCATCCGTGATTCACAACAACCAAGCTCTCCTATCGGTTTCCTATTCTGAAACTTCCGTCACCGCCTTGTGCGGTACTACTGGTATACAAATACAGCTATAATCTCAAAAAATCTTTAAACGTCCTTAAATTTCCTTAAAGTTCCTTTAAATTTCTTAGAAGTCCTATGGCACTAGAAAGAATCACAAACCCAGAATCACAGACCTAGCCCTAGAAAGAATCACAAACCCAGAATCACAGACCTAGCCCTAGAAAGAATCACAAACCCAGAATCACAGACCTAGCCCTAGAAAGAATCACAAACCTAGCAAGGGAGATGCTGAGGAACATGCCTGCAATACTAAAAATCAATGCTGAAAGCATTTTTGTATGTGAAATACGACACAAAAACAAAACATATAGAAAACAATAAATCGTGGCCAAGAGGATAAACAAAAACGTAGTATGGTATAAGATTAATTCGAGGTACGTGAAAGTCAAGTTATAGTAACCAAAATTAAATCGTGGTTGGGGCCCCATGTACCCTCAAATCACCATCTTTATAGGTGGTATAAACCATTCCCAGTCATGGGTGGTTTATGGCATTGTTTTACCCACATTGTTAGGGATATGCCCCCAATTGCTAGGCATCTCAGGTGGTCCGGAATTTTGTTTCACCAGAAGAAAAAACGGACAACTTCAGCAATTGGCTGAGGCTAATCATCAAAATGACATTGAAATCAAAATCACCCAATGGAAAGATATTCAAAAAAGTAAATGTGTGTATATAATTGGTTTTCACATCCAATTTTTATACACGATCAGTTTTGATCCATCACTGATATCGATCTGTGGCCCGAGCACTCCCTGGTCTCATCTTTCAGCCCCATCAGGCGTTGAGCTAGGGCCTGTCAGGTGCAGTGCTACAGCCCGGGTGGCAACGTCTGAGTTTTTTTTGGGGGGGTCACTCTTTAGTGGTTTTGGATGTAGAATGAACCCAGAAGTAACCACACAAGAAAACTATAAAAATCAAAATAACCAATCTATAGAACATTATAGACTATAGAATATAATATATATATATAATATATATATATATATAATATCCACGTGGGTAGATGGTGGGGTAGTAGCACTAAGTTCCCAAGAAGTGGTCCTTTCAGTCCCTGCAGCGGCAGCCTCTCGATATGGCTAGGCAATATCACCCTGGGCTGGCTAAGCTGGCT
>Ga0126342_10007692_pt1 | contig 19279 bp, 15 predicted proteins | sample Cyp1metagenome_FD_92528 | JGI IMG/M metagenome (GOLD analysis project Ga0126342, IMG submission 92528) | Coral microbial communities from Lord Howe Island, Old Settlement Bay, Australia - Cyphastrea 1 metagenome | ecosystem: Host-associated > Invertebrates > Cnidaria > Coral ... | reverse complement strand
ATCACAGACTTCGCCATCGCCACTGCGCATGGCTCAAGGCACGTGAGGTGCAAAAGCGAGGACGCTGCTGCTGTGGGCAGCCAGGTATCGAGAAGTGTAACAAGTTCATATTGGGCCCAGGGGGTCACGGTGAAGAGCCCTGTAAGGGGATTTCCTTTTTGGGGTAGGACCCCAAATCCACGAAACTGGTTGGTACCGGTTTCCCTACCCTTGTGGACTCTTACCTGGGGAGCCACATGTATATATGTATATATGTATATATATGTATATATATATATGTATATATGTATATATGTATATATGTATATATGTATATATGTATATATGTATATATGTACATATGTCGCCAGATTTTGTGTCCATTGATCTGCCGTATTCATGGCCATCGCCAGGTGCCTACTGCGAAGCTGGAACCTCAAGTGCTGGCATCTATGACGTATCAATCTAGCTGTGGCTCTTGGAAACCCCAAAAAGATATAGGAGTTCGTAAAATCCAACAAAAAGAGCGATATTTTGAAGGGCAAACACTGTACATGCCCCACTTCGCATGGGTTTTTGTTTCACCTTTAGGGTGTTTTTTCCCCTTGTGCCCTGGGGAGAGGTTGCAGTAAAGATGGCATTTTGGTTTGGTCGTTTCGGTGGAGCCACTGTGCTCTCAAAATGGCTGTTGAGTATATATATATATATGTATGTATGTATGTATGGATGGATGCATGCATGCATGCAAGCATGCATGCATGTATGTATAATGTATGTATAATGTATGTACAATGTATGTATTATGTATGTATAATGTTTGTATACTGTAAAAAAAACATTTTTAAAGGGTTTATTGCATTGATACATATCTAGAAGTTCCATGCGGTATGGTATGGTTGATAGGATGCTGAAGGATAATTCTCAAACAATATTTGATGGGTTTCCGGCCACAAGTAGGGGTACAATTTCATAAATCCCAAGTGCGGAAGACATTGGGATGGTTCATCATTGTGTTTCACTCGTTATGTGTTTTACTCATCAAACCATCGTGTCATCGTCAAAAGTTGGATTGCCCCTATTTGGAGATGGTCATACCCCCTATGACCATAGTCCCATCCCCCCAATATGAAACGCCCCGTCAATAATCCGTTTTTTATGTGGAAAATCTCGACAAAACCATGGTTTCTGGAGTTTTTTTTTAAGGAGATGGGATGACCATGTTGGTCCATGGCATGAAATGAGGTTCGCAGTGCACGAGCTGCTGGGCAAGGGCGTTCGCCGAAGTACGAGGCGGCTTCCGGAAAGTCATTGTGGAATGTCTGAAGATCTAAAAAAAGTCAAAATCATAGGTTTATAATCAATAGAATTTCAATCATAGGTTGAATCTAAGATTTACAATCATGTCGTTTTAATCTCTTCCAATCTCGTTCAATTAAATGTGTCCATCCGTGAATCCTCACCTGATCCGCGAGGTTCGCTATCGCGAGTTGCTGACCCGGAAGGCGAGAGAGGTGAAGCTCAAGGAGGCCATAGCTGGGCGGTTCCAAGGCACATAGATGAGGATGTGGGACTAAACCATCCAAATTGGTGAAACATATGGATTTACCTGATAAAAAAGGGAACTTAATCATATGAAGAACCAAATAACATCGAACGACGATGTATATAAATACTGGATTGGATCTGTATGAAAAAAGGGGACGCGCCCCCTACATTGCCATGTGAATTGGAGGAAATGGTGCTAAACCCGTGGATGGAATGCGGCACCCTATTTACAGACAAATCCATTAATCCATTGTACCAGGATTTTGTCAGACATTTCACGGTGATGACCCTCGGCGTAGAACATGCTTTTCTTTTCGCCGAAGCATGGAAAAGGAGTGTGCGACGCATGATCCTGACAAGGACCCACTTCAGGTTGGTGAATCACTCTCAGCCAGAATGGGTCGCATGGATTTTGGTTCAAGGCTGAGAGACCATGCAGTGGTTGAGTTGCTCCAGTCCCTCTGGGGGCTTCAACCCGTACGATGCGGCATGGCAGAAGAGTAGGGACTTTCCCTCGGATAAGGAGAAGGAGTGGGAGGGAAAACCCCTCTCACGTGATTTTTGGTGGATGTGGCGGAACTCCCTTCGCAGTGGCTTGAAGGACATGCAGGCTGCCATCCGTGCTGTTTCGGGGCGTTTTGAGCTTGAACAGTGGCAGGCGGACGTCATCAAGGGTGCTTGGGCGCGGCACAAAGAGCTCATTTCCTCCAGCTTGAGAAACCAGAGCGATGTGGTGATGCCATTCCTGGCCGAACGGATCAATATGGATGGTAGGATGAAAGAAAGCCATTTGGAAATTCGGCAAGCAGCGGATGGACTTGATGTACAAATGAAGTCCTTGAAAGCATCGCGCTCAAAGGAATTTCTACAGGGGATCCAAAACAGCTTCGGGGAGTATCAAAACAAGGTCTTGCGGTACTTGGAAGACGACGAGAATACCAATCTTCCACTGATGCATGCTTACTTCACTCCCGCAGAAGCCAGGAAAGTTGTTCAAAAGCTTCTGAATCTCATGTCCCCAGCCGAAATGGGCAGCCTCATTTTCTATACTGGTGAGGAATCCTGGTTTGAGTTCATGGCTGAGGAGAGTGGCCTCTCATGCTTTTCGTGGATTTGTAGTTTGAAGAGCAAACGTGATGATTTTGAGATCAACTATGTGCAGCCGCTGGCCTTTGTGACTAGGGGGGTTCCTTTGGCCAGCACAAGCTTCATCCAATGCTCTCTTTGGTGATCTCCGGGTTGGTTGGAACAACTCTGGTCGAACGGAGTGGCCGCGATCTGCTGGTATGCTTCCGTTCACCAAAGACCCTTCAGTCAGTAGTTTCGACCACCCCGCCTGCTTCGCGCACGGGTGAGGAGGGACCAAAGGTCCACAAAACCACCCTTTTGGTCTCTGACAAAGGACCCAACTTTCAGGTTTTCAAAGCTGGTGTACCTCCCATCTATTGGAAATCATTTGGTCAAAGGTTTAGTGCATTTGCCAGCTTAGGCCAACTTTGATCGACTGTTTTGAAATGCCAAATTTGAAACCCTGAACTCTTCATGTCCATGACCCAAGGCCTATGTGACATCTGCAACGCGCAGTTCTAGGGGTACCATCCTCCTAAGACCTCGCTGAGAAAAATCTGCGACAGATATGCCGATGCTGAAGTTTTCATCCCAGATTCCCAAAATACATGGGTTTCTCTGAAAAACTCTACCTCCAAATCCCATTGTTTCGCCTCTTCGCACAGACTCGCATCGTTGGTTGCGCGTTTCATCAATCCTGCAGCAAGTCTCGCGCCAGTCGGAGACCCTGGAAGTGATCGAATGCGATCGCGTCAGCATGCCAGTGCTGTATCAGGCGAGATGGTGGGATTACCTGACCCGACTCTTCAACCAACAGAAACTAGCCAATTTGTAGTGGAAACTCATCTTCTAAGCCCCACTGATGGCAGGGTCATGTTAGTTGGGGGATTGTAATGCCTGGAAAATGGGTGGAATATTCCATCAAATGCCATTGTTTCGGGATGTTTCGGGTAAAATTGCCCACCTCCTAATCATTCGTTCTAATTACGGCCAAAATTATAAACCTCATCCAACTGGGATGTATGTGAATTTATGTGATATAATTGGGTACAACATGGTACAACTTATAACTCATTCACTAACTGTCACTAACTCATTATTAATTTAACTTGGACCCAGTGAGATCATAGCAGCAGAACCGAACTCCCAGGACGAAGAGCGACTGGTCCTGGCAGATTCGAACTTCAATGAGGTGCGCAAAATTTTGGTGGAAGGATTTGGGGATAAGTCCACATGGGGAATTTACAATGAATTTACAATACTAAAATCAGTTTTCAAGCCATCCACTGTTTGGTTCAACATTTTGACCCAAAGCCATTGAAGGATGAATCAATACCAAGTCGACGTGACACGTGCAACTCCTGAATACTCCTGATATTTCCGGTTCCAGTGTTGATCCTAGAGACAAACACCACAGATTTCACTGAAGCACCAACAGTTTACATATTTTAATGGCATATTTTTCCCGACATGTGTCAACTGAGAGTCTCTCTTGGTATTGCAAGTCCCCCTACAAGTTTTTCAAGCTCTGTTTGTCCTGTGCGGTCTTTACTGTCGCCGTCTCTGAAGCAACTGTATCCTCGTGCATAAAAATCTCCATTTTTGCATTCCATCCTTTGTTTTGACCATGTTTTTGTCCATTAGCACTCACTGTACATGAAGTAGATTTATCGGGCGTTCCGGGGTGGCAAAGCCAGAATCAAATCGAGTAAGGCATCGCTGAAATAAGAATTGCATAGATGACTTTGAACTGTCAACTTGCTTGTGATTCTGGTGAGGGCCCATGAAATCATAAATGATGGAGAACTCCAAGAATTGTCGAACTGGCAAGTTTGACACTTAATGGCAAAACATGAAATAATCGTTTGTCGTCAGTTCTCGAACAAGGACTCTGTTTGTGACGAACCAGTCGTTTCCTCATTGATGACCTTTTTGACGATGATTGGGATGGCCACCACTATTCCGCCAATCATCACCGTATTATACCACCATTTTTATCAATTTTTTGTTCACCATCTGGTTTACTGTAGTTTACTATTGGCCCATGGTTAATTATCATCAACCATTAACTATTGTATAGCAATCATTACTCACCTATGGTGAAATCATTCTTAACCATCACATTTTCAGCCCAAATGCTGGAGGTGGAGATTAGCGCTGAGCAAGTGGGAGACGCCACCGCTCTGTTGACGTGGCATGGTGTGAGTTGGGTATGGCAGTGTGGTGAGTTGGGGAGTCAATTCCCACTGAAACTGCAGACATAGTAACATAGTAAGGTAAATTGAGGTGTTACGATCTTTTTTACCGGCTACTACAGCAAATCTACTGACTGGTCTTTACAATTTCTTCCATAGAGTGGCAAGTCTAAGGACATGATCAGTCATTGCACACAGACGCGTCCTTTACCTGGAAGGCAGCGTTCGCAGGCTGATGAAGAGAAACTATGAGAAATCTTTCTATTTGCATTCGCAACCGTATCAATGCACCCAGTCTTGCAGATGTTGTTTTTGAATCAATAATGCGGAGATTCCTCTTTTTTGATACATTGCATTCTTCGGAAGATCTTCCAATTGTCAATGGGTTGGTTTAAGGGAACTACAGGAAATCATGATTTCACCGCCTAAATATATATATATATACACACACACACGTTGTTTCAAAACCCGTTTGTGAAACAATCCCTTGAACATCCCGAAACAAGTTTGGAATTTTGGACCTTACCAAAAACGCCATAAACTTCTTTCAAGGTCTGGCGACACAGTGTCAGTGCTGTACCATGAGGACAACATTGTCAAGGCTTGTCCGTGGACAGGACTTGTCTGGGCAACGGCAGTAAATCGTAGCTATGTAAGTGGAAACACATACCCAATTTACAGACCTCGACTCAATTGTGTGTTTGTTGTTGGGTTCACCACATCAACTCAAAGCAAAACTAGCGTCTTGGTTCAGTTTTCTGAATCTTCTAAAGAAGTCCTCATTAATCTTCATTTCTTTGGTTATTGGCTGGTTTGGGTATGGATAATGATGCCTGGAAACAAGGGATGCCCACACGATTGATGCGATTGCTTAGGTTGCGAAAATGGAGGTGTGCCGGTTTCTTACTCCATACACCAACGGGAACCTCAAACCAATTTGGGGCCCAAAACCAGGCCGTAAAATGTCCCTGAAACTAATCTACCAGTATTATATATATATATTTATGTGGATTGTTGTGAATATCATTTAATATCCCAGTTCCTCGTACTTAGCCTCAGATCTTCCCTTTGAAGATACCTATGCCACCTATGCCTATACCATCCTTCCATTCCTCTCCACTCGGCCCAGGTGGTACCTCCTCCCGCAATTGCCGATGAGTTGCGACAGACCTTCAGGTGTGGACCATGAAAAATGGTGACCCACCGAATCTAGGGAGATTCACCAAGAAAGAGGAGATTTTGAAGCCCTTAAGAAAAATGAGGTTTGGAAAGGGTTAGGGGGCCTTATGCTGTTTTTTTTTTTTTGTGGAGATTCTGGGTTGATGGAAAATCTGAATTCTGGTTCCACTGGGAGTGCTGAGAGATGCAGCCGGTGAGGTCAAAATTTAGGTATGTATATTGGATAAACATGTACAGATCCCACGTATAAGAACACGCACATATATATATATATATGTATAATATATTATACATATCACACAGACATGTATATATATATGTATATAGACACACATATATATATATATATGGACATATATATATACACATACGTTTACATATATACATATATATATATACATTTATAGATACATGCATGCACACACACACACACACGCAGACATACATACATACATACATACGTACGTACGTACGTACGTACGTACGTACGTACGTACATACATACGTACGTACGTACGTACGTACGTATATACACACATACATACATACGTACGTACGTACGTACGTACGTACATACATACATACATACACACTCACAGTATATATATTATATACAGTAGACACACATCTTCACACAGACATGTTACATGTATATCTGTGTGTACATATATACATGTATAGACATAGAGATACACGTTTTTCGCTATTACAGGGTTCAAGCTCCGCCGAAACATGACGACGTTGTCCAGGAAGCAACGGCGAGAAGAGCTGACGGCGAAGAGAGAGGCTCGAAGAGAAGAACGCGCGCAGGCGCGCGTCATTTTGTTTTGGATCTTTGAACTGTCAAAATGGTGATTTAACCATCAAAGATGGAGGTTCGTTCAACCATCAAGAATGGTGATTTCAGTAAGACAATTGGGAATTTGACCAAGAATAATTTAGGATCTAACCAAGAATCAGCGATAGAACCCACAAACCCGAACGCACAAAAGCAGAGCACGTTCAAGAAACTGTTGTCACTTCCAAAAACATTCCTGTGGGACACTCTTTCAAACATCTCTTTGAGACACTCCGGGAAGACATTCCTCCAAGCAACTCTTGTGGGACGCTTCTGTAAGACATTCTTGTCGTGCACCTTCAATAGACACTTCTGCAAGATGCTCTTGTTGCAAAAATGTTGTAGTCAGCTCTTTGGAGACACTCTTCCGAGAGACTCTTCTGCGAAACTCCTGAAAGACACTGTGTTACTCCTGTGAAACTGCGCGACAAGACCATCGTCTTGGACACTTTATGAGACACTCTTGCCAGCCCTTCTTGCCAGACCCTCTTGTAGGACCTCTTTGGAACACAAATCTTGACATCACCCTTGCAATTTCACCAAAGAGTGCGCCTGCCAGTCAGTTCGCATCTCATCTCTCCTGCCGTGCCACTGCGTAAAGAAGAAAGATGTCCCAAGCACTGCACCTGCCATTCAAAAAACTATGACATTCTCAGAATGAACTGCGATTGCAATGCAATTTGTGCTTCGTCATTGTTCTCTTAGTGGAACTAACACAAACGAGAACCCTTGGCCCAACAAAACATTTGGGTTTATACCACAAAGAGACAGGCGGATTTTCCTTACAACAATCAACAATTTAATCATGGGAAACTTTGGTGCTCCACCCCCCAAAGTGGCTGCACACCTGAAGGTTTTGGGTGGGCAAGTTTGACCTATGCCAGCTGGAAAGTTGAGTTGGAAGCCATTGATCTGAAGGCATGCCACCAATTTCTTTTTTGATGCATGTGGCAAACATCTTCCGATCGCTGCTTTGCGAAATGGTAATGTTTCTTCTACTCTTGCTTGTGCAGCAGCATTTACCCGCGAAAATATGTACAAACATTTGTACTGAGTGCATCCACGCCACCTCAGAGGATAATTGGCATAACAGTTTTATGCATCAGAACTTTGATGGGTAAAATTGTTTCAAATCACTGGAATTCGGGGTTCCAACACAGAACCAATGCCAAGGCAAAGGCAGACAGACAGGGTGGTGGCTGCTAAAAGAGGCTTGCTGCGCAGCCAGTCTGTTCCATCCTTTGCCAAAACAAGCTGTCACAGGCTCAGCAGCCAGATGACTGAACATAGTAATATGCCACCAACTTGGCTTGCAAAGTTGGGGGAACAAAAAAGATGAGACCACCAAGTTACTTCAGACGCTGCTCGACATAAAGCTTCCGTGTTGGACATTCCAGGCCTGGAGTGAGCCTCAACTAGACACCAGCTATGACTTCGCACAGAAGAGTAGAAACCGTGTCGTTGAAAGGGATATTGTTCCTGAGGCATCAAATGTTGGCAAATCATGCTGCCACCTTTTTCTGGAAATTATGATGAGGGAATTGGATACTCAGGTGGTACCTCTGCATCTGCCAGTGAGTTGCGACGGGCCTTCAATTATTGGTGGCTTCTTGAGTTGCAAACTCTGGGATGCAAAATCCAGAAAAGCACACTTCGCGGGCTATGACATGTGATTGTGAAACATGCTGATTTAATCACAGAAAAACATATTCACCGACAAAGCCCGGTTTTGTCTGTTGATTGGCATCGAAGCATTTTGCGGGTGCAAATGGTCGCAACATTCCGAGTACATCCACACCTTTTGACATTCCCTCACATTTGTGCCAAGGCTGCAAAGGCGAAGGCAGGTGGTAGCTGAAAAAAAGGTGTGCTGCGCGGCTGGCAGCCATGAGACCATCAGACTGGACTTTGCGTCATAAACCACCCGATAGCGTTTTTTAAACAAAGAACTCAATTTGACATCATTCCAGACCCTGGCTTTGGACTTGGGAGTTTGTCCCAGAGGACTGTTTCTTAAAACACTAAATTGACAATTACGTTTGAAGGGACATTGTTTTTGAGGCATCAGATGTTCACAAATCATGATGTGTCGAATTGGATTGATTGTCCCTTGCGAATTGATTGCTTTTGTGGGCTGTGAACATTTCACCTTGGACCCTGCCGCAAGCTGCTTTGAGTGTTGACGGATGAAGCCACGTGTTTGGCTCGAGCACTGGACAGAATATGATGCCAAGGAGCTTGACAATAAGTGTTTTGCCTTTTAAAAACCACTTTGACACAACAAATCCAAATTGCTTGCAGGGTGACGGTGACTCCTACCATTTGTCCAAATCAAGAGAACAGGATGCAGAGACCTTCGACTCGGTGCTCGGTAAAGTCACTGTAAAGCCCAAAGGAAACTGATTGTTTGCTGTCAATCTTAATCATGCCATTGAACTAGATTGGCCGCACATGAAGATTGATCTAGACGATTGCCCTCTCCCTCGTGACTCTAAGATTTTTCTGGCCGCGAAAATGGTGGATTGGTTGGAAAGTTGGAACCCATAACCAGTATATAAGTAAACTTTTGCTTGCCTGCGCTTCATGAGATAGCAGCCATGGCATCAAAGTTGCGTTTGCTTGCCTTGTGTTGACCCAAGACCGAGCGCAAGAGTACACATGGAAAGTCAAAGCACGCCTCGTCCGTGGCCTTCTGAATTTACATTCTTGGTATGGCTCAGAATTATTTACCCTCCAAATGATTTGGTTCAATTCTAAAAATTACAAATTTTGTGGTTCCAATTCTTACCCCATTTGGCCTATAGCGTATACCCACTTCAGCGAGAAAAAAACATGAGCCAAATTGTCTCACGACATGGCTCAGTACCGAGGCTGTACTATCTCGCCAAGTTCTGAGGAAATGCTTTGGAAAGGGCTTCTGCATTCCTCTGTCTGGGGTATTTAACCAACCAGAATGAGGATTTCACTGTCGAAACCAGGAATTTCATGAACGAAATGGATAGGTGTTTGATGGTGTTTGTGCCAGAATGGGGATCCCCCTATTTGTCAGACAAAGCCATGTGTTGAGTTCCTGCAAATAGACATGGTATCGAGGCAGTAACAGCTGTCGGCGTGTTGGTGTCGGTGTGGATCTCCAGCTGTTGCCTCAGAGGGGCATCATGGAAGTGTCCACCAACAAATCCTCAGTTTTTGATTGTTCTTTGAAGGCAAAGATTGGGAGTCGACCAGAGGATTGGGGATTCTTTGCTCATTGCCATAAGTTGAGGATTTGATCAACACCTGGCCAGGAGAATCAGAATTGAAGGCAAAAAGTGAAAATACAAATGTGGGTATGGGCAGACTTTGATTGATGAGTATGCTGTGTGCTGAATTACAATATGGTTGCGTGGGGAAGTTTCTGGAGTCTTAACTTTCAGTGAACCAATATAGATATGTAAAACCAATAGCGATGTTAGTCTACGGGAGGGTAACTTCCAAATCGTGGATTGTTTGCAACTGATATTGAGGACAGCATGTTGGGCGCACGATACAGATCTCTACAGGTCTTTGAGATACGTTAAGATACGGCGGTGAAAGACCTGCTGTGCCAACGAACCTTAAAGCAGGGGATATTATGTTCCAGATATGAAATGAATGAATGAATGGAATAGAATGAAATGAACTGACATGAAATGAAACGAACGAAATGAATGAATTGATGAATTAATTGCATTTATATACTCATATAGACTATTGGACTATATGTAATTCATATAGAGTATTTATATGTACACAATTGTACACATTATATATAATATGTAGTTTATCCGCATGAAAGCCATGCCCCCTCTGCAGCTTTTGAGGTGTCCATCGAGCACCTTTGCCACGCGAAGACATCGAGAGACTGGCGGAGTTCTTTCCGGCGCCGGGAAGCCTGGGGTGTTGAACACATTCCTATTTGGTTCATGGTCGGAGCGACGGTGCTGCTGTGTCCACTCATGAAATCGGATTCAGGTCTCAGGCCCCCTAGACTTCCCACTCTTGTGAACAAAAACAACATCAGGACATGACCTGGGGTCTCAAAAAGATAGAAAAAGGCAAACTTATCAAATTTTGTTGGAATCCACTTTTCGAGCTCTTCAGGTAGCCCCAATAGGAATTCCCCCAACCGAGGCCCAATAGGAACTTCCCGAACTTGTGGTCGAAGGCGCCGACCCTAGGGATTCTTCCGCCAGAGCTTCAGCAACATCCGTGGGTCAAAGTATGGATTCACCTGTCAAATGAGATGGTTTTCAAGTGATATGAATGAATTGCATGGCTTCAGAGTTCCAGAATGTTCAAGATCCCTCAAATTAAATGGCAACTCTTGCCACTACCTGGCCCTCTGATGAGCAAAAGTGCATCAGTTTTGGGGATAAGTTAAGTATAAGTTCAGGTAGCTGGCTTGTAGCCATCTTCAGTTTCCCCATAAGAGAATATCATCACAAAATGCACTTTTACATATGTTTTATATAGTCTACACACGTGCAATGGCACAGATTTGGCTATTCGATGATTCCGTTCGAGAATATTCTCATGCCAGATCATTCTGAGTGCTAGGATGCATTGGAGATCAGCGCAGATCCCAAAGCCTTTGATGCCGAGGTGCAATGTTGTGTGAATTTCACCATACTTTGTGGATAGGAGTGGACTTTGATCATGGAGATTCGATGCTCACAGGTTATTGAAGATTGAAGACCTACAGTATCATACCCTTGGCCCTTGGCTTTTAAATTCTCGGATCCCCCGGGAGTTTTGTTTTTCCGCTTAGATCCACAGCAGTCGTCAGGTCTTGGGAAGCTTTTCCCTGGCGCTTTCTGATGCCTTAGGCAGTTGGACCATGTTGGACCATGATTCACGTGACCTTTGTGGTGAAAAGCTGCTCTCCTGCAGGTGGCACGTCTGTTGGAGTTGGAAGGCTCAGGGACGAGGGGCCACTGGGCCCGTGTGTGCATGAGGCGCAGATGCTGCTAGCACTGCAACTTGCATTTCCTTCTTTTCTCCAAAACACTCTAATCACGATAAGATTCGCGATGCGCATAATAGTAGTGATACTGTACATCATGATATTTACCATGATGATGATGATGATGATGATGAAAATGAAAATTATACTACTAACTACTACTATAATTACGGTATAATTAGGAGCAGCAGTCAGCAATAGTAATCAAGAACAACAGCGACGCTATGGCTGGCGCCAGGCCAGCTCAACAACAGCATGCCTTGAAGCTCTCGAGGCGGATCTGAAAATGGGCAGCAGCTGGGTGTGTCTGAACTTTTTGGGTATCCCATCCATAAAATGGCGGCAATAGGGACACACAGAGGTTTTAAATCAATAAATTTGGGATGTACCGTAGCCGATTTTCGGAGAAAACCCAGCTGGTGTTTCGTAGTCTCGACAAGTCTGGGTGGAAAGTCGATTGAGCAGATTTGGATCAAAATTCGCCCACCCAAAATTGATGGTTTCAGAAGTTTCAGACGTGAAAAGGACCCAAGTTCTTGAGGCTGAAGCTCTGAGCGACGCTCCGCTGAGTGCTTCGTGGCGCGTCCTGATTTCAGACACCTCAGAGATGTTTAAAGCTCAACAGGAATGAAACTTAGTGGAGTTTTAGGTAATCTAGTCTCGCTTTTCCCACAATTCTTTTTGTGGGTTGAGTTCACCCAGTCACTGAGAAAGAGCAATTGATTTTACAGGCAACGCATCAGCTCTGAGACACCAGAGACTCTAAGACTCTCTTTGTATGGCCCAATCTCAAATAATCTCTTAGTGCACTTCCATTTTCTTCGGACCATTCCAGGTTTGAACTTGTCCTGGTCAAAGCCGATAGCCGCTGACTCAGCTTTTTCAGCTGCTTGAGGATCCAGCCGGGGCTTTGTTGACCGCATCAAGTCCATGAATTCCCGAAATCAGCGCACCAAGTTTTCATTTGTAGGTCTAGGACTTAGTTTGAGCAGAATGAACTTACTTGTCAGTATGGTTACGACGTTACGAACTTCCACCTAAGAGGGTCTCCGTCTCCGCATCTGGAAAGTGTTGAACCCCAGGCAATGCATTGATCCTGGGCACTGGAAGACGTGCTTTTTTGTGGCCAGCTCAGTGGAAAACGATGGTGCCCAGCTGATTGGATTCGATGCGCCCATCGGGACGTCAGGTGGTGGAGTGGGTCATGCTGGCTTTTTCTCAGGGCGGCCGGTACTTGAAGCTACTGGTTATTGATGGTCATCAATGGGTCAATAGGGATTTTACATGATTTAACTGTATATATATATATATATGTAAATGATCATTGCTAAGACTTCCAAAATGGAAGAACCATTTCCATTTGAAAGTATAGGTCCAGGTTGGCCTCAGGTTGGTCTAGTTTTTTCCTATTTCGGTAAATCATGACGCCTCACATCGACCTCAATATGAACGCAATGATTCGCGCCAGGCGCAGCGTCAAAGATACGGCAGCGTCCACCGCCAGCCTTTTGAAGGCGGAGATGTTTGCGATTTTTGTCACTGGCACGTTACGAGGTCGGTGAAGGTGAACCTGTTGTTTTTTTTTGAACACCACGGGTGACCCCCAATAGTGTTAAATTCATTTCAGTTCCTAGTTGAATTGGTACGGCCAATATTAATATAATGATGAATTTGATCAGGGCTCTATGAATTCCTGGGTCAACATTGGTTCATGCTTGACCGCAGGAAAGCTGGTTTCGAGGAGTGTCCTTTGATGGTGGGGCATCTCTCTTCGAGGTGCGATTCAGTTTGTCTCAAGCCATGGGGGATGGGGTATGCCCATTTTATGGCCATAAAAGAAGAGGGAACATGAGGTATTGAACCACCTGATTTAGCAACGTGGTTATTCTCTCACTTGTACCGTAGAACCTGCAACGCCGGAGCTTCGCGTCAGATTACTCCTGGCTACGTCTTCAGCTTCTTTCTGCTGGGCGACTGTGCCAGCCGCATTTCTTGGGACTTCTTTCATGCAGCGGGGGCCCGAGATCTGAACCGACAGTGGCGTTGTTCAAGTTTTGTGGAGGAAACATCGCCAGGGAACCTCCCAGGTATCAACAAATCAAGCACCAAACGTCACCACACCATCAGTTGTAGCTGATTGAGATCGGGCCCAATTTTGCCTCAGATGATGTTTCCAGGTTTCCCTTTTCCTACCCCCTGGTGGTTGATGGGTTATATATTGGGGGGTATATTGGGGTACTTTTTCGGTGGCTAAATGGGGATAATGAGGTTCTGATTTACACCATGGACGAAAAAACACCTTGTTGGGTATTGAACAAAAATCCAACAATGGGCTAAAATACCCAACCAGGAGCAGTTTGATGATGTCAGGTTGGGGCCCTTCACTGGGCACTGAGGTCTTGATGCCTTACCTCTCACGGATCCTGGGGAAGTTGCGGATCCTCTTCGACATCGAGTGGAACTCACAGGTGTGCGGGTGCTGGGTCACGAAGTGCAGGCGTCAGTCTTGGCGGGTGGGGCAGGTCGTGTGCATTGAATGTGATAACCAATTGATGCTAATTGCTGGCCAGGGCTTTTTATAAAGGGAAGGAAGTGCGAAATTGCGAGTCCTTTCTGATTACGCTGAACCCCCTTAGCTCATCTTAGCTCTCCGTTTTCTATGGCAACAACCGTTGCATCCAAATGGCTGGGATGGTTAGCCACTGGGGTGTGTCAGGTGGTGCTCTGTGGCTCCTTGGGGAATTCCTTGGAGTGGGGACAGCCCCAGCACTGTGCTTCGGAGCGGCTGAGTTTCTCCTGACTTTTTTCGATTTTTTGGTGGAAAACCAGGAAACCAGGGGTCCATTGTGGATATCACCATGGTTGAGGAGTGAAAATGACCAATCACAAACCAGTCTTGTGGGTTCATTGATATTCCATTTTCGATCGACCCGGACTTGGGCGATGAACATGATCCTTCTGAGGCCTTCGGAGCGTGGCCAAAAGCAAGCGGGGTTTGGTGCTCAGCTTTTTTCCGATCTCTGACGGTTAATTTTTTTGAAAACCATGAGTTAAAATCTGGGAATAACATTTGACCAAACTAAAACGCAATCTTTGGCAGGGGATCTAAGGTTCTTCATGTCATGATGTTTTTCCCGCGTCAAAATGAGTCACAAAGGTCGGGCGGTGTGGTTGCGAAACAGACGCCACAATAATAACAGCACCAGACCCAACTGCGCCATCTGGGGTTTGGTTTGGATAACCCACCAAATATGGCTCAAAATACGGTACGGTAGCTCTATCTTAGGGTCCTGAAATTCTCAGACATTGGGCTTACCATGTCGACTCTCATTTTCAGTCCATAGGTGAAAGAGATTTGGCGTGGTCATTTTTCATACCCTGGTGTCATGAGGAATGTGGTGGACGTGTCCCTGCTCCAGGCCTGCGCCCGTGTTGGAACTGCAAGCTCTCAAGCACAGCAAATGGAGCAGTTCGTAGATGTTCTTGACGCTTTTGATCAAATAGACACAGTTTCTTGAGCCAAACCCCCAGACATCCCCAGACGCTTTTGATCAACTTCCCATTGCAGAGCTCCATTTTGAAAACTCTGCAAGGATCACCAGTCCAATTGACCAATTGTGGCTCAGCTCTTTGGCAGGCAGATTTTATGCGTCGCACCGGCGAGTGGCCGCCTGATGCCTTAACTCGCACCTTGGCGATGCTTTTGTTTGGGGATGAATCAAAACCTGTACTCGAATAATCTCGAATAGCATACGATAACATATAATGGGGGCATGAACATTTACCAGGTATTTTGGTGTTGGGGGCCAGGGTTTTGGCTCATATCATCTTATTGTGGTGTGCTCTGTGCCACTTCAATGAAGGCGACAAATGGTAGGCTGCAAGTTTCAAGGTGCTTTTCTCTCCCTTGGTCATTAAAAAAAGGCCTGGTGTTTCAGCTTGCCCTGGAGGAGATAGTTTACCACTCTGGCAAACTCTGGCTGTGACACTGATCACTTTTGCACCACGGAGCATGGGAACGTGTTGTAATTCCAAGCCCTCATGTTAAATGCTCGCCTACAAAGCTTGGGGAGTACTGGTTCCATCCATTTGGGGTCCCTTGGGGGTGTTGAATATTCGGGTGATGGGCACAGCGGTTCCCTGCCATTCCCTTGGACTTTGAGACTTTTGGGGATACTTTACAGAACACCACTAGAAGTCAAACTTTTCGCAGGGAAGCAGCGAACAAGGTATATACAGTATGTATTACATGGTTATATATACATATATATATAATATAATATATAATTATCTATCTATCTATCTATCTATCTATCTAATCTATCTATCTATCTATCTATCTATCTATCTATCTATCTATCTATCTATCTATCTATATATGTATATATATATATATATAAATCTATTAATCCGTTCATTGTTGTGCACACGGCTCAACCCGAAGATTCTTGGTAGAGCCCGAGCCCTCGAGGTGACGCTCGATGGCTGCCGCCCTTGGTGCGCTTCGTGGCGTTCAAGCCGACGGAGTCCGTGCAATTGGCCCCTGGGCGATGGAAAATCCCTATGAAAAATGGTGGTTTATAGCTGGAATATGGGGAACATATGGGGAAAATCATCCATAAATGGTTTTATTTCATGGGACAATCCACTATAAATGGAGGTTTATATAGGTTTATAGTTTACAGCTGGGACAATCATCGAACTAAATTTGGGTGGATTTTTCTGCACACTGCGTTATCGGAGGGTACAGAAAGCATGTTGAACTATGAACTTCCATACATTCTTTTGGGGGTGTTGATGATTTTGACCTATACTCATGTCAAAACAAAAGCGGGTCTAACTTATAGATTCAAAGATCCGTGGCTGGGGGAGAATAGGTGTACTTTGGTTTTCAAGACAATTTTGAACACTTGTTAAACTGTTTGGGGTCCAAACTTTGATGCGAAAAGGATGCGCTGAGAAACCCACGCACTAACTCGAAACAACATCCACTTCAAAAGTTCCACTATTTGGAGAATCATAAGAAACATAATCCCAAATAGTGGTTTCCTAGAATGGGGAATCCCACAATAATCCCAGTTGTTCGTCAATGGGTTTCCCCAAACAAACAGGGGCATAGACAATTTCATAAGCCATGGTTTTTTGCTGATGGTTGTACTGATGGTTGTACTGATGGTTGTATCAGGTTTGTGCCACACTTTCCCAGTTTGGACCCTAGCCACTCGTCCATGCGGCAACGGCCGTGGCGAAAATGCCTGGCTGAGGTGGACGAAGAGGGTGAATCTCGACAGTCCTTCGCGGTGCAGGGCCGGACCCTGAGCCAAGGATCAGCCAAAGCTCAATGGGGGATCCATGAGCCATGGGCCATGCCCAAGTTGTGGATAATAGGCCTGCCAACTCCGAAAAGCCCCATTAGGATAGTAGAGAATTGGGAGAATTCATTATTCTGGAAGCAAGAGGCCCACAACTTGGAATCATTACAATCCCACAGCAACTTGGATAATTCTTGCAATCCAAGATTAACCTCAATATTTGCAATCTATAATGTAGCCTCCGGCAAATTAACTAATAGACGCTGATGTCCAAGGCTTTGGTGCTGTGGCCATTGCCCAGTGCGAGACAGGCGAGATCAATAGCACTTGCTATAGCAACGGACCCAGAAAATGGGGCTTTCTATCAAACCATCCATTCTTTTGTGGTGCCAACGATTCTGTTAGCCATACCCAATATCGGGAGTCTAAGGTATCTCTGACAAGCAAGACTCCTGCTGCGCTTGCGTCTCATATTCAAGCTGCGGACCAGCCAGCAAGAGCAGAAGACTTGACACTATGTTTCAATTCTGCTACTTGGATTTGGATGGCAGAAATCATAACTGGTCAATTACCCAAAATCAAGCAGGAAAATCCTAATATATGTATATATATATATATATACATATTATCAGTGGCTTTGAACGATGCTCCTGTGTTCAAGTAGCCTGTCATGTATGTTGAAGTCAACGATCCACTGAACAATGCAAAGCGTGAAGGGACAAAAAAGATGCAAAAAAGCGAAGTGAACTGCACCATCCCATACTATCCATACATATCCCTACGATGGAACTTTCAGATTGGACCTTTGAGCACCGCAAGCGGAGCCCAGTGAATTTCGGCGGTTCGCTGTGCGCCACTCGTCGCCGATGTCAAGCTTGCTGTTCCATGTGAGCCAAAGATGGCATTCGGGATGCAGGCGCGGTGGTGCTTTTCTGCAAGTTGAAACAGATAAGTGGGAATGAAGTCTCTTTTATTCTAGTGTTGGAACGTGAAGAAGGGCGGAAAATTGATGGACATTTCCTTAAGCACATTGATGCACATGTGATGTATGAATGAGAATCGGCACCCTTGCACATATCGGCATGATTATCTTAGCGACTATCTAATTTCTTAATATTGATGAATATTGGTGCAAACAAGTTTCTACAGTATATCATCATTTGTATGGCTATAATCTATCATCAGTCCCAAGGGGCGTGCTGCTACGATGATCTCAAAAGATCTCAAAAGGACTCATTTTCGGAATTGGCGTCAGGTCCTCCAATCCACAGACTTCGGGCCATTTTTCCAAGTACTATAAACTACCTCCATCTACCTCCAAAATCTCATCATTTCAGTTGCCATGGAGGGACATCCCATTTTCAGAGGCCATATATGGCCATAGATGGGCGGGCAACGACGCAGGAGAGCTGTCTGGCTTCGCCCACGGCTTGTGCCGCAGCTGAGCCGGTCGCTTTGCTCGAAAGCGGATCGTCAGGGCCTTGATCAATCGGAAGGGGAAGGGATGCCCTGGGAGGTGCAGTCGCGGTAATTGACGGGTGTAACCGTGGTTAAAAACTCACAACTTGGGATACAAGCGCTAGGGTTAAGTCGTATCAGCTTGTAAAGGTCGTACCATGGGGATGATGTGACTTTTCCCGCCTGATGTGACTTAAGTACGGTGCTTGTATGTCCCAAGTACCTGTGCAGGGGGATTCACTGCTGCAACTCCTTGAGCGAATCGTTTTTAGGCAGCATACTCTCATGATGTGAATGACGGATTTATTGATTTGCACCATTTTCCAGCCTGTACTTTCAGCCGTTCATATAATATGGACATAGACATAGCTCAAAATCATTGCCCCAAAATGGCTGGCATCCAACAATCAATTTGGGTCCGTGGGTACTTAGTTTCTTGAGGCATCCCAATGATATGGATGGAATATGTCATGCCACTGACATCCTGTTCAGGTGGCTTATTTCAAGACTTCCTGGATCTCACCTGCAGGCGCAGAAGATTCACTGTTTTGGGTTAGGAGAAATCATTCAGTGTCTCTTCAACTTCGTCGATAGGCCCTAATGTTGGCACCTGATTAGTAGCATGGTACTCTATTGTGGCAAAAAGTTTCCTCCTTATTCAGTAACCTGCTGTTTGGTGGGGGGGGGCCTGTATTGTGGCAAATGTTTTTCCAGATTTTTT
>Ga0126342_10007691_pt1 | contig 19279 bp, 20 predicted proteins | sample Cyp1metagenome_FD_92528 | JGI IMG/M metagenome (GOLD analysis project Ga0126342, IMG submission 92528) | Coral microbial communities from Lord Howe Island, Old Settlement Bay, Australia - Cyphastrea 1 metagenome | ecosystem: Host-associated > Invertebrates > Cnidaria > Coral ... | reverse complement strand
TCTATATCTATCTCTCTATATCTATCTCTCTATATCTATCTCTCTATATCTATCTCTCTATATCTATCTCTCTATATCTATCTCTCTATATCTATCTCTCTATATCTATCTCTCTATATCTATATCTATCTATCTATATCTATCTCTCCTTCTCTCTATCTCTGTATCTATATCTCTATCTCTCTCTCTCTCTCTCATTCTATTTCTCTCTCTCTCTCTCTCATTCTATTTCTCTCTCTCTCTATTTCTCTCTCTCTCTCTCATTCTATTTCTCTCTCTCTCTCTCTATCTATCTCTCTATCTCTCTATCTATCTATCTATCTATCTCTAGCTATCTATCTCTATCTATCTCTCTCTATCTATCTCTCTCTATCCATCTCTCTATATCTATCTCTCTATATCTATCTCTCTATATCCATCTCTCTATATCTATCTCTCTATATCTATCTCTCTATATCTATCTCTCTATATCTATCTCTCTATATCTATCTTTATCTCTCTATCTCTATCTATCTATCTCTATCTCTCTATATCTATCTCTCTATATCTATCTCTCTATATCTATCTCTCTATATCTATCTCTCTATCTCTATCTCTCTATATCTATCTCTCTATATCTATCTATCTATATCTATCTCTCTATATCTATCTATATCTATCTATATCTATCTATCTCTATCTATCTATATCTATCTCTATCTATCTCTATCTATCTCTTTCTATCTCTTTCTATCTGTATCTATCTCTATCTATCTCTACCTACCTCTATCTATCTCTATCTACCTCCATCTATCTATATCTATCTGTATCTATCTGTATCTATCTATATCTATCTATATCTATCTATATCTGTATCTGTAGCTATATCTGTAGCTATATCTATATCTATATGCATATCTATCCCTATATCTATATCTATATTTATATCTATAATCTATATCTATATCTATATTTATTTCTATGTCTATATCTATATCCATATATATATATATGTATATATATATATGTATATATATGTATATATATATCTGTCTCTGTCTCTCTCTGTCTCTCTCTGTCTCTCTCTGTCTCTCTCTGTCTCTCTCTGTCTCTCTCTGTCTCCATCCATCCCTCCCTCCATCCATCCATCCATCCATCCATCCATCCATCCATCCATCCATCCATCTCTCTATCTATTAATCAATGTAATCTATCTATATCTATCTATATCTAATCTATATCTAATCTATATCTAATCTATATCTTATCTATATCTATCTATATCTCTGATCTATATCTCTGATCTATATCTCTAATCTATACCTCTAATCTATATCTCTAATCTATATCTCTAATCTATATCTCTAATCTATATCTCTAATCTATATCTCTAACCTATATCTAATCTATATCTAATCTATATCTAATCTATAGCTAATCTAAAGCTAATCTATATCTAATTTATATCTAATCTATATCTAATTTATATCTAATCTATATCTAATCTATATCTAATCTATATCTACTCTATATCTAATCTATATCTAATCTATATCTAATCTATATCTAATCTATATCTAATCTAAATCTAAATTTAAATCTTATCTAAATCTAATCTAATTCTAATCTACTCTAATCTACTCTACTCTGATCTTATCTTATCTCATCTGATCTCATTTTATCTTATCTTCTCTTATCTTATCTATCTATCTATGAATGCAATTTCTCTCTGTATCAATGTTCCCCTAGCGGCCACTGGTCGAAGCCGGAACACAGGATCTCGGGCCTGGAATGAAGGGGCGAACCCCATGACCGGATTGGAAGCTACCAGCAGCCGGATTGGTTGGTAATGGCTCAGGAAACCAAGGCACAAAGTCTGCGGGCGAAAAGTGACCTTCACTACGACATTCAAGCTGCAACTCTCTTTCTCTTTTTCCGGAGTAGCCGAATGGTGAGGCCCTTCCACAATTGAAGCCTTTCAATGGTTGAAACCCTTCAAAATTTGAATCCCTGCAATTAGACTCCGTCAATAATTCGATCCCTTCAATAATTGAAGCTCTTCAAAAATTGCAGCCCCTCAATAATTGAAACCCTTCAACACTTGAAACCCTGCAATACTTGAAACCCTTCAAGCACTGAAACCCGTAATGCATCATCCGCATCCATATCGCAGCTTGCAGTATGTAGCTGCCTCAGAAACAACAAACAGCTGGCCGAGAAGTAGCTGATTTGGAAGCCCACGTGGGCGAGAAACGTGGCCCTGTGCCTTGACCCAAAGCGTCAACTTCCGAGTTTCGATGTATTTCGGCCTCCCGTAGCCACCTGTTTCGTTGTATCACGGTGAGATTTGACGAGAATTGTGAACGGTAAAGACATGCTTCAACTGGCCCGTTTTGGCAGATCCTCAGCAATTTTGCGTGTCGCAAAAAGTTAATGACTACCAGATGCTTTGATCAAGTCTGGGATGGGTCATTGCATATAAGTCACAACAACATGAAGACATATGAAAAACAAAAATCAACAAGCAAAAATCAACAAACAATGTTCTGGGTCATTCTGTCATTGCATAATGTTGCCCCGGATCATAGAATGATACAGAATGGATCAGAATGAATTTGCCATAAAATAGAGCGGTGATTTCAAACACCAAAATTTGTTGGTTCACCTTGCCATCAGGTCATCTAAGGAGCTAGACCAAGACAACTTTTCTCTGGCTCATTCTACAGGCTGCACCTGCAAAACACAAATTCAACGAGGTTCCAAGACGTGCACTATGAATATCTATGAATCACGACTGTTTAACCATTTTTAATCGTCACATGTGCTTTGCTCAGCATTCACATAGAAAACATCCCAATGCATCCTTTTATCATCTTTCCAACATGAACCTTTTAGCACAGGGCAGTATTGGACGCATGTTTTTTAAATTGTTTGTTTTTTTGGATGTTTGTTTCGTGTCTTGCCACATCCAGCCACAACAAGCAATGATTGTTGGATATTGTTGGCAGGCCCATGCTACACTTGGCCACACACCCCTTCTGGTTGCAAGAGAAGCGAAACAAGATACGCCAACTTCACTTTCCACCAGACTACTCAATCTCGGGCAGCAACAGACTGGACAGCACTTACGGGCATGCATGAGATGTAAGGTGCTTGGGCTCGTGTCTATTTTGGGGACCCATGCGATCACTTGCCAAGTGATACCAAGTGACGAACTGTTTTTATCTTTTTGTGGCAGCATGTAGCGGCTTGGTTTCTGTAAGTTCTTTGCAAGAGTCATCACTTTTGAAGCGTGCCAAAATCCATGCGCCACAATCCCTGGGTCGTCACACTGCAAGTCCCACCACATGAAAATATTCTGCAAACATGAAACAACATTGAAAAGGAAAACAGAAGGGCGAAGCAAATCAGCAAACTAGGAAACGCACCCCAGAAAACCATGGAAAACTGGCAAGCCGACGAAAGCTGACGAGAAGACCCTGCAAGAATGGTCGTACACAAGCTTGGAAAAACACTGGCGCAAAGGCGAGCCTTGACAATGTCTGAAGACAGCACCTTAACAGGGACCTAGTTGGCGCCGAGTTTTGTATTCGCTTGTGTCGATGACGGGCTGTGTTTCGACTTCAAGATTTTGCTGCCGAGGGATGGCACTACTGGCACTGCTTCATCGTTTTCTTTTTCATCATTTTCACCCAGTACTTTCATCTTCTTTCATCTTCTTTCATATTTTTCGCGTCTTTTGGTCTGTGAAAAGAACACATCGTGTTGACGCTTCCCAGAAAGACCGTTTGACTTCCTGTCTTCCGTTGGCGTTTCGCTTGTTCTTATTTTTTTGGACGTGTGCTCCCACATCTGCTCCGTACTGTGGTCTGGAAATATCAAGGTCTTCCTTGCCTGCCTGATTGCAGCCATCCACAGCCCATGTAGGGGGCAAAGGTTCCCATGCAACCGTGAAAATCGTGAACAAAATTCCTATATAGCCGCGAAATGTGATATGATATGTCGCACTGTTTGTCTTTTTCACACCCGCCACCCCCAAACCCCCAACTGCCCCACCCACACCCTTCATCCCAAACCCCAAAAGGTATTGGGTGTCAACCTTCACGGTGAACCAAAATGGTGTTGGCTACAGTATCAATCACGTCTGGGTTGTATTGAACCTTTTGAAACCACCAACCGCGCCCCAATGCCTTCAGGCTCCACAACCCAAATGTTTCAATCCTGCCATAAACATTGGTGTCTAGATTCGATTTCATGCGGCGGAATTTGGTTCAATTCAGGGATGTGCGCTAAGTTCCAATTTGAGAGCTCGTTGGGAGAATAACTTTTTCTTTTCGCTTGGGGCGCATGCAGAGCGAAAAGACAACTCCCTTGACCATTTGTAGAGTGTGTGTAGTCGTACCCAAAAGGGAAAATCATTGGAAAGAATCAGCGACGAAAAGGACGCTGTGCCGCTGCTGATTGCAAGTTTCCGTTTGTTAGTATGAACTATTTTGAGACTACACTTTTCATATCTTTTCATCATGTTCACCGTTCTTCCTTGCTGCATCCCCCCTTCACGTGGCCTAGCCGGTGATGCCGGTTCGTAAAACAGTGAGGTGGCAACTCTGTGCTGAAAAATTGCAACGTTGCCGTGCTGGATGTGGAGTAAACCGTCAATGCTACAGAGCGTAGCCTATAAGAGCGATCCAATATGTTATACATTGGAAATGGTTTGTAAAACATTGGAACGCTACTGGCAACTCGCGAGGCTGCTATTGCTGGGAAGGGATGCCCCACGGAAATTGGAAACCATGTATCCCGGTTGGCACCAAGACGAAGAAAGGGTAGCTTTGCGGGTACGGATTTCAAGCATGTTCTTGCTCCCATTCGGTTAGGGCTTTCACTTGCGAGGTGTAGCAGGCTTTGAGACAAGTTGTTGCTGGCGAAGGGTAACGGGGCGGGAGCGTCTCAGCCACCGCTGGTAGCTGCGCGCAATGTCAAGTGTCTGCAACTTGCAGGGCGAGAGCGCTTGCACGCCGAAAGGAATTCCCAACGCATACGGCACAAAAAATCAATTGAGCAGCGTGCGGGACGCGCGGAAGTTGATTTTTGAAAAAACAATTACTTGCAGCCACTTGCAGCCATTCGAATAGCCGCAAGTGGCCGCATGTGACCACAAGTGACCGCAAGTGACCGCAAGCAAATCATTTTGCCAAGTCGGTCACTTGCAGCCATTCGATTGGCCGCAAGTGACCGCAACTGGCCGCAAATGAACCACTTAAAACGAAAAGGGATGATGTAGAAGGAAACAGAGGTGCTGAAGCGAAAAGGGGTGACTTGAAACCAAAAAGGCAAAACTGAACTAGGAAGAAAAAGGTTGGAACGAAAGAAGATTCTTCGAAACCAAAAGACGCGTGGAAAACGAAGAGGAAAGAGATTAATCTTGAAACGAAACAACAAGGGGAACTTGAAACCAAAGAGGCATGACTTAAACTAAACAAAGAAAAACCTGCCACGAAAGAGGGTTGTTCAAAACCGAGACAGCAATGGAATTTGAAACGAAAAAATATCATCTGACTGGATATCTCTGCCTGTTCCCATTGGGTATTTTCACCATGTATGTACCGTAGGTGCACCTTTACGCCCAAAAGACTAAAAGAGTTACCTTTTCGAATTTGGTAGCGGAGCCCTGGTGCCCCACTCTTTTTCGTACCCCATTTGTGCCTACGCCATAGCATTTTGCACCACGAACCTTACCTTCTGGCACTTTGGCCTTGTGCGGCCCACGACATCGAGCACTACGAGCACCACGACCTTTTGCACGCTGATCTACCTGTTCGGCACTTGCTTGCCTTGCTGGAGCGCCTGCGACTTGCAGAACTACCTGGAGGTGATCCTGTTTGTCTCTGAGGGTTACCATTGCTTGCAGCTGGCCTTAGCCCTATCTGCTGTTCTACCTGGACACTGTGCGGACCAAGGAGAAGCACTTCCCAAGCCTGGACTTTGTGCGGAACAAGGAGGAGCACTTCCTGGACTTGCAGCAGAACAAGATCTGATGGCGACCAGTTCGACTTCGAGCAGTGGCATTCCCTTAGATGAATATCGACGGGACGTGCCTCCCGGATGGGAGCCGGGACAACCAAGGTATTGTCTCAAACAATACCTGGAGAGAATCAAGATGTGGTATAGGCTCTACGATGGGCCTGACGAGAATGTGGGGCCATTGATGGCCGGAAGACTCCGTGGTCGTGCGCAAAGCATCGCCATGTCGCTACGACCACCTGACCCCACAGGCCATGTGGATGTGGGAGATGCAGCTTTAGTACGGCTAGCAGTAGACGAGGTCCATGATCCAACCACTGGAGCCCTACTACAAGCTGCCATCCCTTCAGGAGTCCAAGCACTACTCCAAGCCCTCAAGTCGGCGTTCGCCGAGGCGGAGCAGCTCCAAGCAACTCGAGCCCTTGAGCAGTTCTTCGAGTTCAAGAGAGGCAAACTCCCCATACCGGAGTGGTCAGTGCAGTGGGAGCTCAACTATGAAGAAGCACCCCTTCATGCAGGACTTGAAGTCAACCCAGTAGCCAAAACGTACCTCTACCTGAAGAGCAGCCAATTGGGACAGAAAACCATCGACGACCTCTTGCTGCAAGCTCACGCCGGTATGCGGCGATTCGAGGAGATCCGCACCTTGCTCCTCAGAATGGCCCATCGCCATCTGAGCAACCTGGAGTTCTTTATGAAGAAGCTGGACAACAGGCCTACTATGGAGATGATGTGGAGTCCACTTCATGGAGCAACGTGACGGATCCTCGACATGATGACCGTGGCAAGAAGATGACCTATATGCCTGGCACGAGGATTGGTACGATGATGGCTCTGGCTACTTCGACGACTACCAGTACGACCAGAACGACTGGCCGGAGCAGTGGTATGAAGTTGGATACGAAGATGAAGTACCTGCTGAACAAGGAGATGGACCCATTGCAGATGCCGACAACAACGATGAAAACTTCTACAAAGGAAAAGGTAAAACTAGATCCAGTTCGATGGGACTTGCATGTTCGACCTGTGGCTCCAAGTGGCACAACACCCATAGCTGCCCTTTGAACGACCAGTCCAACAAGGGCAAGGGCAAGAGCTTTGGCAAGTTCAAAGCACGTGGAAAAGGTTTTGGCAAACCCTTCAGAAGCTTTGGAAGAGGCAAAGGCTTTGGAAAAAAGGGCAAGAGCTACTCCAAGAAAGGCTTTGGAAAGCGTGGATTTTGGTCTGAGGAGCTTCCCAGTAGCTTTCGAGACTACTACGGTGGTTCCTATCTGATGAACTTTCAAGGACGCCCCAAAGAATGTCATGACGGAGACTCTCAGCCCTAAAACCAAGACCATGACCAATGTCATCAAGCTGGATTCACCGCAGAAGGAGGAGCTGTTGACTGGCAAGAAAGTTCGCTTTGAGGACAAGACCATCAATGCCGAGACTGAGGAGAAAATTGCAAAGACGCTGAACTTCCCAGAGTTCGACGCCAACAACTACGACTTGTACCATGTGGTCAGAGGCAAGCGAGTGTGCGGCCTTCTGGTTGGTCCTGGAGCAGCCAGCGGTCTGTGTGGAACGGAAACTCTACGAGAGATGATGGAATCCATCCCTCAGGACAACCTCCACAAGATCACATGGGGACCCTCTACAACATCAGTCGCCGGCATTTCTGGCCAGAGCGATTCAACTCTTGCACGAGTCAGCCTTCCAATCGACATCAACAACAACGAGCCTGCCAGCTACACTGCTGATCTCATCGGTGGACAAGGCTCACTTTGCCCTGCACTTCTTCCCAACGTTTCTCTTCGACAAATGCGCTCTGCAGTCTTCACCGAGTGGTTCGAGAATGGTGATGGCATGATGGTGTGCTCACCAGGTGACCAACGACTGGATGATCCTGAAGCTCATCTCTCAGTCATGAGGATTCTCTTCACAGAGAGCGGCCATTACATCATCCCCATCAACCAGCAGAGCGACTGCGACATCAGCGAGGAGGACAAGGCCAAGATCAGGCAGATGTTTCAAGGAAGTTCCAAACCCTACCAAGGGACTTCACAAGAGCAGACTGGAAACAATCTCCACGACTCTGATGACCATCTCAACTGCGACAAGAACCAGATTCAGTGCAACAACAAGGACAAGCTGCAGTTCAAGACAGATGATGAGAAAACTGGCAACGAGATCCACGATGGACTTCGAATGGATCCAGTCTCCAATGGACTTTGCGATGGACTTCGAGGAGACCAGAAGCAAGTTGCCAGCGAGGAGCAGCCGGCCCAGGTCCTTTTGGAAAAGAATTACAACCTCGACTACGATGAGTCCTCACAGGACTACACTGGAGACATCTTTCCTGGACACTTGGAAGATGGAAAACTCCGTTACCTGCAGAAGATGTACGAGGCGATCCCAGAGGAGTACTACACCAAGACAAGGAAAACTCCAGTCACACCCAACAACGCCAGATCTTGGGCCAAGAAGAACAAGGGCAAAAAATTCCATCTGTGGGAATGGTGTTCTGGCTCTGGACGACTTTCTCTACTAGCACTTCTCTCTGGGCTTTGCGTACTCTTTCCCATTGACTACCGGTACGGCTGGGATCTTGGATTGCCTGAACATCAAAGGATCATCCATGATGTGGAGCAAGATCTTGGCGGCGATCCTGACGTGCTGTTTTACAGCCCTGCCTGTCGTCCCTGGTCAATATCTTCGACAAAGAGAGACTTGGACCAGACTCAACGAGAACGAGCTGCTGAGATGCCCACTGTGGACTACATCAAGAAGAAGTACAAGAAGAGAGCGAAGGAGAAAAGAGGCAATATCCTCGAGCAGCCCTGGGCCAGTGCTCTTTGGAGTCAACTTGATGACCTACCAGGTGAACGATTCAGGACAGACCAATGCCGCTATCGAGCTCAAGATGAAGAAGGCAATCCCATACTCAAGCCCACAGGATTCCAGTCAGACTTCCACCTTCGACACTGCATCTCCAGATGCAATGGCCATCATGGCCGAAAACATGGATGGCTTCAAGGAGCAGTTGCTGGGATGAACCGCACGACGATGGCGGCAGTGTACCTTGAACCTCTTTGCAAAGCCATCATCCGAGATGTGAAGAAGTACCTCTCCTACAAGGACATGGTGGAAGACTACTACAAGTGCCAGCGATGTGCAATGGGACGAGCTGCAACTGCAGACATGGAACATTCGTTCCTTCCTGGAGAATGCTGTCACGGCAAATGGCCAGAAGGAGAAGGACCCAAAGAACGCAAACGACTGGAGAGAGAGCAGCAGGAGCAGGACAACATCTTTGAGAACTTCCGCAAGGAGTCGCTGAAGAATCCCAAGGTCATGCAAGGGAAACTCTCAGTTCATCCAAGCATCTCTTTCGACAGCGAGCAGACTGCAGTGCTCAAAATGTGCCTCATCAAGCTCCTATCAGCTGCCGTGGACGAGTTCGACAAGATGGAGAAGAAGAAGGACGACCAGAACTACGTGCACTGGCTTGAAGATCCAACTGCACTTGGATGGACCCAACGAATCTTCAAGGACTACATGAAGGTGCAAGGCATGATGGCCTGCCTTCAACCTTGGAGCACTCCTACACCAGCTCCCCATCTTGCAGTCGAACAAACTCCACTACGTTTGCGACTTCGTGGCTCCATTTCCAGCTGGAAGATTGGACAAGTTGAAGATCTTCGCACTTTATCTCTGAGCCAATGGCATGAACCTCTGGAACTTGATGAAGATTGGCTCGTGGCCATCTTTGGTGCAGATGTTGAAGAAGCAGCCACATCCTTTTCCTCTGACATCAAGGCCATCAAAGACAAAGATGCAGATGATGAACCTGACGGTGAACTTGTACCACTACCACAACCTGAACTTGAAGAAGAAACTGCCGACGGTCCAGCTCAACATCCTGGGTCGTTACGACCGATCTTCGATTTTAGACGGGTCTTTTCACGTCTACCTCGACTTGCTGGCACAGATGACGTCACAGCCAAGAGATTGATCTTGGGCCTACACGAAAGACTTTGGCATGCAGGAACTCAAGACGTCAAAACGATTTTGATTCGCTGTGGCATGCCTCACGCAGTCTGGCGTCTGACTGGCGATGCTGTGTCTTCATGCAGGATTTGCCGCAAGTTCTCAATAGCTGGACGTCGACCCCAGTACAAAGGCACCAACCTCAGCATGTCCTTCAACGAGGTCATCCAAGCTGATCTCTACAGCTATGATGGCAAGACCTACCTCCTGGTCATCGACGAGGCCACGCGCTACAAGGTGGCAACTTTGTGCGAAAGCCGTGAGCTGAAGCACATCGTTGGAGCGCTCATGCGATGCTGGATTCGCTACTTTGGCCCACCAAGAACTTTGGTGTCCGACCAGGAGACATCCTTGATGACTGTTCATGCTGGAGTTGAACTACAAAGACTTGGCATTGCACGCCGACCTGGTGGAACCACGTCCAAAACTCAGGGACAGCAACACACAGCCACAGGACTTGTCGAGAAGCACATCGACTTGACGAAGCTCACCATGGCCAAGATTCAAGCAGAAGCTTCGAGATGGGGTCTTGAAATTGAAGGCGAGGAGCTGGCTTGTGAGGCTTGCATGGCTGCCAACACCACGTTCAATGTAGGAGGTTATTCACCAGTGACCATGTTGTTTGGTGTTCTCCCTCGTGGCTACTTGGAACCTGAAGAACCTCTTCAAGGAGATGACCTCACTCCAGATGAGTCAGCCTTCGAAAGGTCTCTACGACTTCGACAAGTGGCACTACAAGCGAGCCAAGCTGCCATCCTGGAATCCAGGATTTCTCGGGCCAACAGGTCCAGACCCCAACGACTGCCTGTGGAAGACTTCGTTCCTGGGACCACCAAGGTGGAGATTTTCAGAGATGATGGTGGAGGATATGGTTGGAGAGGGCCTGCAACAGTCCTCAAAATTGACGAAGCTGCTGGAACGTCAATCGTGGAATTTCAAGGACGGCCCTATCTGGTTGGACTACGACACTTACGACCCCTTCGAGAAAGCTACGTGCAGTTCCTGAACGTACTACTTCAACTGAAGCAGAACAAGCTCTTCGACGGATGAAGCTGGTTGTCGAGGACTGCACGCCCTACAAGCCATACACAATGGGCGAGATCTTGAAGCATGAAGATGGAGAAAACAAGATGGTGAAATTTCCGAAAGAGGAAAGTGATACAGTCAGCCAGATGCTCAAGGATGCCAAGACCTTTCTGGACTTCCACTACGACCAGGTGATCTTTCACGGAACCCGATTTGGAAAAGGCATGAAGACCATTTTGGCTCCCAAGTTCTCCAAAGGAACTTTGCTCACATGGCCAGAAGGTTTCTTGGGCATTTCCGTGACTGAGCACAACACCGACTCCAACATCCACATCAAGGAGCTCTTTGTCAAGAACATCGACAAGCTCTGTCATCTCTATCTCTACGGTTATGTGCAGTACCAGAACGATGACTCATGGATCACAGCACGAATCTCGAGACCACCTGTGATCAAACCTGACAAAGACCAACCTGACGAAGATGCAATGTCTACTGCCAACTCTCCTGAGCTACAACATGGTGAATCCACTCTGAAGCGCCAAGGTCCTGACACCAGAACCGTGACCTTGGCACCTGAACGAAGGCGACAGAAGCTCCATCTCAGTTCTCTTTGGTGGATGCTGCAACGACCAAAGCAGATTCAACTTCCTCCTGACGACATTTGGTTCGAAGAACATCAACGATGGATGAGGAAGAAACTACTTGCTCTTCCTGCTGAACATCCTCAAGTACGACAACGGCCTCTACTCCACTTGCATTGCCGCACTGAGGCAGACCTTCGGATCTACCTGTCTGATGGTGGAATCTACCGAGTTGACGAAGACACTGACGTCTTGGACGAAACGAAGGTCCTCCAACATTGGCCTGACTTCGAGGCCAGCGACAAGGCAGAACTCAAGCAGTTCGTGGATGAGAAGGTCTTCAGAAAGGTCCTCTTGGACGACTTGCCTCAAGGAACTGCCTTGGTGGATGCCACATGGGTGCGAAAGTTCAAGCGCACCGCCAACAAAACCTTGAAGGCTAAAAGCCGACTTTGTGCCCGTGGCTTTCTTGATCCTCAGAAGGAGGAATAGCCAACGAGATCTACTACGGCAACACGCCTCTCACAGAGGCTGGTTCTTTCTGTGGCCTCTACGCGCTCCTTTTCAGTGCGCAGCTGGGATGTGAGTGGAGCCTTCTTAAAAGGCCTGACCTTCAAGCGCATCAAGGAGATCCTGCAGAAGAGAGCTGTCGTGGTGCCTGATCGACAAGTGGCAATTGTGCCTCCTCCAAACGTGTGGCATCACCTTGCCTCCTTTGACCCGCACTTTGCAGTGGCTGAAGGTGATGAGAGCCGATGGGCCCTACTATGTGAGAAGGCTTCCTATGGCCTGGTTGATGCCCCGCTCGCATGGCAATTGTCGCTCTTTGAGACTCTTGAAGAAGGTGGATGCTGCCAATCCTTGCTGGATGAAAACATGTGGCACAAGAAGTGCCCTACAACTGGCCGACTTCAAGGAGTTCTCACCACTCATGTGGATGACATTGCCGTTGCGGCGAATGACAACTTCCTTAACGAGCAGTACAAGTTTCTCACCAGCCGATTCGGCAAGATCAGCGAGGAAAAACCTCCTTTTCAACACTGTGGAGCCCGCTACTCACAGACCGGTTCGACCTTCCAGATTGACCAACAGGAGTTCATCGACTCCATGAAGATCCTTGACCTGAAGGACTTTGGAAATGACATGAACCGGCTGCTGAATCCAAAAGAGGTGTCTATGTTTAGAAGTGTGCTGGGCGGTTTGCTGTGGATCACCTCAACCAGACTTGACTTGGTTGCAGAGATTGGTGTGTTGCAATCCAGAGTGACCAAAGCAACTGTCCAAGACATGCGCATGGCGAACGCCAGTGTCAAGAAGGCCAAGATGGTACAGTACCGCGGCCTGGGGATCACCTTCAAGCACTTTCCAACTTCAGTGCCCTGGCGATTGGTTGCAGTTCACGATGCATCCTCAGCATCGAAGGGACGAGCCTACTCGCAAGAAGGTGTCATGATCCTTTTGATGAGAGACAACCTCAACTTTGACAAGCGGATCCACTCCATTACTGGGCTGGAAGTGAGCGAGCATCTATTTGGTGGAGAAGCACACATTTTGTTTGCACATGGAGCTCGAGCCAAGCGCATCAGTTATTCAACTTCTCATTCAAAGACATTGATTGGCTGCTATCTCTGGACTTGAGACTGCGTCTCTGGCAGCATTGCGCCTGGCCGAGCTGCTGTCACCAACGAGAAAGCCCTCACTACAACAACTTGCTGCTCTACAAGAAGCTGGAGTTCCATTTCTACCTGTGGATTCCATGACGGATTGCAAAGACCTGTATGCCTTGACAACAGGTCGCACTGCCCTTCCTCAAGACAAATCTCAGCGAGTCTACATTCTGGCTCATCGTGAAGCTCGACTCTGTGGACGTCTTCGCTGGATCATCCTGGTTCCAACACAGTCTATGGTGGCAGATGCATTGACGAAGCCGATGCTGAGCAAACAGCTTCTGCATCTACTTTCGACTGGCCAGGTGATTTTCATGAATCAGGAAGGACATCCTTTGGAAGCCCGTCGACTGCCTCCAACAGCAGACTTCACTGAAGATGACCTCTTGGATGGCGATGAGAAATGGATCAGCTACTTGACACCCAATGACATCAAGCGGATCCAGAACTATGCTTCTTCCTGGACAAGACCTACATCGACCTGGAGCTCTACGCCTGGAACTTCGAGCGCTACATCCTGGACTATGCCAACTTCGAGCTCTACAACATGGACTTCCCGGACGAGCCTTGCGCTGCTGGCGATCCTATGTGCTGTTCAATGTGGACACGGCAAAGCCGATGGTGGACAGTGCCCTGCTGACAAGGGCAACGAATTTGATTTTCAGAAGGCCCTCATCTACGTGATGACAGCCATTTGCATGATGATGATGGTGGCGATTTACTACCTATGGAGATGTGTGAAAGGAATGAAGAAACTGCTGGAAGAAGACGGAAGAAGAACATCAACAAGCGGTCCATCCGCTCACCAGAGCCGATTTGGTGAATCGGATGCTCAGCACTGAACACAATGTGCTGGAGCTCCAATTGCAGCTGGGCGAGAACGTGAAGGACATCAACATCCTTTACAGAACCTTGTGTCGTAGTGCTGGACCTCATCCTGAGGAGCCCTCTGCAAGCAGATCGAGGACGACAGATCGACGTCCTGCAGAACCTGAACCTGATGGAGAACTTGGTTCTGCAAGCGAGCCTGACAGAGAGAGACCCTTCAACGAGACGGCCTCGCGATCTCGCGATGACAGTGAAGATCGAGTGCATGTCGATCCATCTGACGACATGTCTTTGGATGAAGTGAGGCACGACATGAATGCCCATAAGAGATACAACAGAAGGATGCGCAACCGATTGCACATCATGAACATTGAGTCCAACAACATGGAGGTGTATTTGTACGCCTTGGTTCAACAACATGGCCCTGACTATGTAGTGCCGCTGCCGGACATCATCGAGCTCTACGAGGAGCATGCGACGAGCATGGATGCACCGGGCGAATACCGTGCCCATGAGCAGATGATGCATCAGCAGTTCGCTGATGGTTCCTGGCGCTTCATCCTCATCGAAGAGAGCGAGGAATTCGGAAACAGTGAATACCAATTTGATTCCCAAATTGGATTATATGGGTTTCGCAACAGGCGAATTATATCCAGGGAAAACGAAGGCCTGACACAACTTGAGTGCGAAGAGCGCATTACCAATTTGTACAGCCACTACAGGCACTTCACTGGATAGACATAGCATTCCAAACCCAAACGCAGGAACAACACAAAGAGCAGACTGGAAATCTCTGCCTGTTCCCATTGGGTATTTTCACCATGTATGTACCGTAGGTGCACCTTTACGCCCAAAAGACTAAAAGAGCTACCTTTTCGAATATCTGAAAGGAAACAGATACTAAATTTTTTTGCTTTCAACATCATTGATGCTATGCTCCACGATTGTTTCTTCATTTTTCCATCATCATTGATGCTGACCTTGGACATTTCTGTTCAATTATTTAGCATCATGGTTTCCACGGTCCAAGATTTTTTCATGTATGTGCCATCGTCGTTTCCACGGCTGTGAATATTCGATCTTTACCAGTTTTCATTACACCTCAATCATGCCTAGCATTGATGCCAGGCCGTCAGATCTTTTTCAAGTTGATAACATCGTTGATGGCACGTTCCAAGGCTTTCTCGTCAATTTTCAAACGTTCTACTATCATTGGTGATGCGACCCAAGATTTTTAAAACAATTTTTTACCATCATGGATGCTACGTGTGAAAATCAGTTTGTCACATCCCGATCCATATGTGCGTTGGCATATGTTGAGAACTGTGTTACTGTGCGCCCAGAACACCGAGGCGCCTTGAGCTGAGTGGAAGGCCTTTGTTCCATGTTTGGTTTTCTGGTGGGTCACCCGGCTTGGATCTTCCATGTGGTAGCGAGAACCACCGGCCACCGCACGACTTCAAACAGTCCGCCAATAGCCTGGTGGTTACAACTTTTGGCCCCCTGCCCCCATGGCTTGGGAAAACTTACCGTATGGGAATTTCACACCTCTGTCGGTCTTCCTCCGGGTTTTGGTGGGCAGGTTACATCAATGTTGTCAAAATGAAGGAGAAGGCCATGTCGGAAGGAGAGCGCAAGTAACTCGGACCCCTAGCGCAGGGGGGGCGGTGTGAACAAACAACTGGAAGGATTGGAAGCTGACCTCTTACCTTTTCGACGACAGATGGCGCTCCCGACAAACAGGTGAAAGTATGGCAAGTTACGTGCTTCGGGGTGAGGCTTGGTGGGCTTGATGCCGACGTGCAATGTAGCAACGCCATCTTAGGCGAACAACTGCTGACTATGTCCGGGGCGATTGGTATGGAACAGCGGCTGATGTGGCGTGTCATGAGCAACAACCTTGGCGACTTGAAGAAACTGAGCCGAAACCCTCCGAGACGAACTTGTAGCGTAGCTAGCAGCAAGAATGCCAGGCACATAAAAATTGTGCACTACCGTTAGCCTTTTTGGCTGAGAAAAATTGTCGTTGCTTTTCATGCTAGCGTGGAGCTAGCGTGGGGCCTGTGAAGGCCTTTGTTGTGCAGCTGTTGGAGGCGGCTGATGGTGGCTGGCGCACCTCAGCGCCGCAGCAGTTGGCCTTCCGGGTTGAGCCTTGGGAGATGCTTGAGGATCACCACGCTAGGAGGTGACACACAGTCACCAAATAAAATCAAATAAAGGCAAGGGAGCTGCCATTCAATTTTTCTCGTGGCAGCGTCATCAGCCTCATAACCTCTCTTTCCGGCATTCTCTGTTGGGTCTCCTCCAAAGGTTCCTGATCGTTGGGTTCCGTCGTCTTGACGACCATTCCTGCAAATCCATTCTTTGCCTCCAAATCGCTATTCCTCACACTGAAGTAAACCATGCGGGGCTTGTTCGGGTAAGCAGGTCCCGATGCGCTTCGGCGACTCGGATGCTGATGACTGTCCCTTGCCCGGCGATTCCCTCGAGCCTTTGCATATCCAATCCCGTTGCCAACGCCCTTGCTGCCCACAAACCCGGCAGCATGTCTGACCTGGTCCTGGTCAGGTTATCAAGTCCGTCCCGGATTTGCGTTCCTTCGTTTGCATTTTGCCCGACCCTGTCGCGTTTCCAGATCTGCCTTTTCCAGCCGCTGCAACCAGGACCGATGAGATCGGCACCGGGCATGCCACCGAAAGAAGGCGCTTTGCAGTGGCTGATCGGGTGATTCTGGCCGAATCCCTTTCAGGAAGGAGCCGACGGTCCTCTGTCAGCAGCCGAAGATCAGTGGTCTACATGGTGACCAGTGAGGAAAAGACGGCACCCTGGACGACACTGGAGAGGACGAGGACGAGTACACCTACCCCTTTTTGGATTCCAGGTGAAACTAAGTGAAATGGATGGAAAGGTTCGTCCAACACACAGGATACCATCCAGAGTGGCATAGAGTGGCTACACGCTGAGACGTGAGCTTTCACCTGAATTGGTGGTGGATCCGAAACACTGGGCGAGAGGGAACTCGCTTGGAGAATGCGGCGAGATGTCATCGACAGAGATCAAGGGACCCACGGCTCCACTACTCTTGAGCCTTCCCAGTCAGGAGCGATAGGGACTGGTGGTGAACTTCTCGGCTTCAAACATCTACAGCAACCCGCTCAAGCGGTCCCAGGGCGCCAAGGAGGAGATCAGGCAGATTTTGCCCTCTTCCAAATTGGAGGGAGGAGGCTGCACAGTGTGCAACTCAAAATTCACAGTTGGATCGATTTCATGTCGCCAAGATGTTCTGAGACGTTCTCGCCAGTTCCAAAAGTCAGCCAAAAAGTGCGACTTTGCAAGCGGGCACGTGTTTTTCGTGAGCCGCAAGGCCTCCAAAATCATACATGGATTTTCCACGAATGCAAATATGAAAATGTGAATGAACTCATCTCGATTTGTGTGCGTGTCATCCTTGCACTGAGTTTGGCTGAAAATCCTAGCCACTCCTCCTATGTGGAGTGAGCCAAGATCACTTCACAACACTCAATTTTGTCTCAAATTTTCTTCTGCGTTACTTCGGCCATTGTTGCTGAAAGTTCACAAAATTGTCATCCTGAAATTGGAGGGTGCCTGATAGCGGTCAGCGCCGGTCCACCTCTTTTGTTGGGTGGTTCTTTCTGCCAGCTTTGCACCGTCCATGCGTTGAAACTCTGGGTACACTGTTTTGGATCCCCTCCAAAAGTTGCAGAATCAGATTCTGCAGAGTATTGGCGTCCCAGTACTCGTTTCGATTGATGCAATTTGTTGATGTTCGGCTTTGATGAAATTCAGCATGTCTTCGAAGGACCGATTTCTGTTGCCCAAGGTGTCCTCTGGTTCCACCTCCATATCTTGTTCATCTTCTTCACTTTCGGCAGCTGCACGTTCTTCTGCAGGCCCTCTGTTTGGTCTGCTTTTCCAAGTGGGACTGTCCTTTGCCTGACCAGCCTCATGAACTCAACTGAGCCCATCGTCCTTCAGCTTATCATATTTGCACGTCAGGTGAACCCATTGGTCATGACAGGCTTAAACCGTTGCGTAGAAATCCACCACGCCCCACCAAAGAGTAATGCAAACCACTCACATAGTCATGTGTCATTGACAGCTCATTGCTGGCCTCAGCAGGTTGATCTCCAACACTTTGTTGACCCAATTGGTTGTCCAAAGCTTCACAACGTTTTTCAAGCCCGTCGATTCTTTCTGCCTGTTGACTTATGAAGTGATCTTCAGCTCCAACTTGATTCCAGCAGTCTCGGAGATCTTCTGTGATCTTTTTCAGCTTGAACAAGGGTCACCGTCACAAACGTTGCAAGCATGAAACCAAATCCAAAAAATGTTTTGGGAGGTTTCCGGGCCACTGCAAGTCTGTTCGTCCAGACACCATTGCGCCTTCAGCCAGCACTGGCTCAAGGCCCTGCATACGTATACATATAATGGCGCGACCGCGGCTAGATTTGTAGCTGTTAAGCGAACGTGACGGATTTAGGGCTTCGGGTGGAAACTTTACCTACATAGCTAGCACATTATTAAGTTTCTCCTCCTCTTCCTCCTGCTCATCATCATCAGCATCATCATCGTCACCATCATCATCATCATCATCATCAGCTTCATCATCATCTTCATCATCATCATCATCATTCTCATCCTCCTCCCTCCTCCTCTTTGACAATGTGTTCAGATGCTGGAGCGCTGTGCAATGGCTCCAGGAAATTTAGTTTGTGGCAGTGCCTGTTGCCTGTTGCCGTGCCTGTATATGTACAGGAACGTGCACGTTATCAGCTGACAGAAAGATGATGAGTTTGCCGTGCCGGTGTGTGTACAGGAACATGAAAGTTATTATCCCACCCAGCCCCACTCCACCCCAGCAGTAATTGATGATGAAAGACAATTGCGTGTTCCCGTGCCTGTGTGTGTACTGGACCATGAACGCTATTATCCCACCCCACCCCACCCCACCCCAGCAGTAACTGATGATGAAAGACAACTGCCTGTTGCCGTGTCTGTCTGTGTACAGGAACATGAACGTTATTATCCCATCCCATCCCACCCCACCCCACCCCACCCCACCCTGCCCCAGCAGTAACTGATGATGAAAGACTACTGCCTGTTCCCGTGCCTGTGTGTGTG
>Ga0126342_10007690_pt1 | contig 19281 bp, 22 predicted proteins | sample Cyp1metagenome_FD_92528 | JGI IMG/M metagenome (GOLD analysis project Ga0126342, IMG submission 92528) | Coral microbial communities from Lord Howe Island, Old Settlement Bay, Australia - Cyphastrea 1 metagenome | ecosystem: Host-associated > Invertebrates > Cnidaria > Coral ... | reverse complement strand
ATGGTGTTTCAAGATTTGGGCATGACTTAGGCATGAGTTTCTTGAAACAGCGATTCCATGGTGATTTACTAGCAAGTTTTGACCCAGGCATGAGTTAGGCATGAGTTTGTCGTTTGACTGTAGGGTGGGGTCAGATAAGGACTTGAAACAGTCCATAGGGTAGCAGCTAGGTCAGGTGGAACATCAGTCAAGTTGGAGAGAAGGAAATGCTTCTAAGATTCCCAAGCAATTTCTGGCTTGTTGGATATGGATGGATATGGTAGAAATATGGAAACACGTTCAGATCTGACGTCAATGAGGCAGGGAAGTAATGCTGCCGGGCACGTGCGCACGTCCAGAGATTCGCGTGAAGCTCTTTTGCGAAGATCCTCAAGCTGTTTGTGATGCTCAGAGGCCCAGAGCGAAGATCCCAACGACAAAAATCATGTTTAGCAGCAACAGGAGCCTTTGAATCCAACACAAGCAGCATCAGAATATGAGTTGTGGCTAGTTATGGCATTTATGGCACTTTCTTTTGCCTTGAAAAAGGTAAGACAACGCTACTCGCAGTGTGACAGTCAGACCGCCAGGGCCGACGTCCACTTTGGAGTCCATGGACGTGGCATCGAAGTCACGAGGACGCGGAGTGCGTCGGTGCCATGCGGCTTTCGTTGACGCAGCTGATGGCGGTGGCATCATCGAAACTTGGATCATTTTGAATCAAAACAAATTGCGAAATTTGCCACGTGGGGAGCCGTTGAATTTGCACAATATATGAACTTCTCTATGGTTATATTTGAACTGAGCTCAGTCGATTCCTTCAGTGAAGGTGGGGCATTTTTTGAGGGACTCACAAGGCGTCACTAATGACACACAGGTCCCACATCCGACAGGTCCCACAGGTCCCACAGGTCCCACAGGCCCCACAGGTCCCACAGGTCCCACAGGTCCCACCACAGGTCCCACAGGTCCCACCACAGGCCCCACAGGTCCCACAGGTCCCACAGGTCGCACAGGTCCCACAGGTCCCACAGGTCCCACAGGCCCCACAAGTCCCACATCCGACAGGTCCCACAGGGCCCACAGGTCTCACAGGTCCCACAGGTCCCACATCCGACAGACGCCCCACAGGTCCCACAGGTCCAACACAATTTCTATAATTCCCACAGGTCCCACAGGTCCCACATCCGACAGGTCCCACAGGGCCCACAGCTCCCACATCCGACAGGTCCCGCAGGGTTTCTATAGGTCCCACAGGTCCCACAGGTCCCACAGGTCCCACATCCGACAGGTCCCACAGGGCCCACAGCTCCCACATCCGACAGGTCCCACAGGGTTTCTATAGGTCCCACAGGTGCCACAGGCCCCACAGGTCCCACATCCGACAGGTCCCACAGGTCCCACAGGTCCCACAGGTCCTACAGGTCCCAGGTCCCACATCCGACAGGTCCCACAGGTCCCACACGCCCCACAGGTCCCACATCCGACAGGTCCCACAGGTCCTACAGGTCCACAGGTCCCACAAGCCCACAAATCCCACAGGTCCCACAGGTCCCACAGGTCCCAATTCAATATTTGGAGATGCTGGGTTAGGAAAGATTCTGCCTGCAAAGCTGAGAACTGAGAAGTGATTTTCCGAGACATTAGTGCTGTTCTGGAGGCAGAACAGGACCTTTTCTCTCGCCTATTTTGGAGGTTGCCCAGATAGTGCTCATTTGGACCTATGTGTTGCATGGCAGAAAATGTCATATGCATGTGTTGTATTCTCAAGCAATTTCCATTGTAGAAGTGAGCTGTGTCGGACTCTGTCGGCCTCCCTGTAAAAGAATCATCAAGAACGTACAAGGACCATCAAACATTTGAATCGTTTTAGTGAAATTATTGTCATTTCAAACTTCAGGCTCTCGAGAGGTGCTTTTGAGGTGAGGTGACAGTTTCTTCCACAGCCTTGTGCTTCGACAGCACGCAGTAGTGAGGAGACATCGAAGTTGACAGGCTTCCGCTGTGCACTGTTTGAAACAGCATGCTGTGGAAGGCCAACTGTCAGGCTTTGGTGTCCTGTAGGTGTAACCCCCAGCCCAAAATGATGCCAGACCGCTGTGAGATCAAGATAAAACAAGACAAATCAAGATAAACGAAATGTGCGAAAGCCAACCTGATCCAACTATTTCCAACTTGTGCCATTTTTGGATATAGCTCCAATAGCTTCCTCCTGGGATCTCAGGGTTTGGGTTGGAGCGAGCTTCCTGAGACCTGCAGGCATACTTGCTGCGTTAGCGCATGTATGGAGCGCAAAATCCGCCGCGCTGCACAGTGGGTTTTCACGTGGTTTGACCATGGTGAAAACTATGCCGACTAGAACTATACCCCAAACCATTCCCAAAGCCACTATATATCTATTTTCATCTACAACTAGCCAGACAGACTATAATCCACTATAAATTGTTAGTGTGTGCTTTTGACATGGATGGCTCATGACCTTCATTTTGTCGTGGCCTCTCGGCCCAATCCTTTTTCAGATCTTCAGCCAAGCCACGCTCCTTGCGGATGGAAAACCGGCTGCGCTCGTTGAGCTTTGTTCTTCGCTTGCATCCATTTATGTCTATCAGTGGCACCGGAGCCTTGTGGACGATCCAGGCGCACTCCGTGTTCCTTTAATTTGATGCTTGCTGTCATTGGATCCTTGGTGGTTTTTCAGTGTCGGTTGCTTGGCAAGGCATTTTGAATCTGAAACTGGCTCCTAGATTGGCTTTGGTGTGGCACAAATCAAATATAGTTCCCTAAGGGATTCTGAAAGAGGTATCGCAATCATGGCTGACTATGGTGAGGAGAAGGGTTCAGGTGCGTGGGCTAGAGTTCCTGTTTGGGATGGATCACCCGCAACTTGGAAAAGTTTCAAGCGAGAGATGACTTGGTGGGTCTCGAGAGCACTAAGCGCGACAATTTGGCAGCGTGGTGGGCAGGTTTGAAGCCGGAAAAGTTCTGGGAAGTTTCCGTGCTTTGACTACAACATGCACGGGCATTGGGCTGGCGACAAAGAGTGCACTATGCCTGGTGCAGGGCTGGGTAGAAAATTTCCTCAACTACTGCGAAGCCGAAGGCAAAACAAGTGCGGCTGGCCGGAGCTTTGAACGTTGAGAGTGCAGCTTGGTCTTTTTTGTTGACTACCCCTTCTTTAGGTGTTGACTCTGCCCGCGGTGATGTCAAAACACATGAAGCCTCTGTGGCCCATCGCCTCTCCACCCCTTTGCATGCAGCGCCGTCTCAGAATACGCAGCGCGGCGATGTGAATGTGACCTCGGCCCAGGCTCTCTCCGAGGATAAGTTCCATGTGGGTGCTCTCGATTCTGCCTGCAATAGAACATGTTGTGGACCAGTTTGGATGGACTCCTATTTGACAAGCACTCAAAGGATGCACCTATTGGTATTTAATTCTTCGTTGGTTTCAAGTGTGGAAGAAGAAGAAGAACGTTTTAAGTTTGGTAATTGTGGTTTAGTGACTTCAGCAAAGTGTTGGAGGTACCAGCATGTGTTTCTGGAACGGTTATTCTTATCTGGATTTCAGTGGTGCCTGTGACATCCTTGGGATGTTTACTTGGTCGTGATTTCCTGGATGCCATTGGAACAGCGTTAAACTTTGCAAATCGCTCACTGGAGTGCACCTTCATCAATGCTGGCTGGCAAAGGTTGGATCAACTATCAGCAGGCCACTTCATGCTGCCCCTGCTCTCTATTCGTTGGCCACGGCTCGACGTGGGTAGTTGGAGGACATGTGGTTTAGACAAGATCATTGAGTTGAAACTTGATCCATCAGACTGGCTGAAGCGTCGGATTTCTGAAGGTGTTTCAGGTCATCCTGTTCCAGATGCAGCATCACATGAACACAATTTGACTGAAAGCGGTTTCTTTGCCAGTGAAGTTGCAACGCGACTCCATTCGATCAATTTGACAGAGCATGAGCACGTGAACTTGGCTCCAAAGATGAACGCTTCATTGAAGCAACAACCTGTTCAACATCCTCCCCGACGTCGGAGTCCTCCTGTTTGTGCAGATGACCTCTCCGAGCACTCAGCAAGAGCTGCTGCCTTTCCTTCAGGCAGCCGGACAGTCAGATTGGCCCCCACTCATGACCTTGAGTCGTGGAGCCCAAGAAACGTTGCTGTCGAACGGCGTTTGTGCCATACCGTTGGAGAAGATTTATTCTCAGGCTTCTTGGACGCCGGCAGTGGTACGAAGAAAGTTTGAGACTTTGGCTGGCTTCTCGCTCCTACTTGCGCTACTCGCCCTTTTCATATCCTTCAGTATCCACTGTTCCTGGATGCTCCAAGGGCAAACTATGGTGTCTCAGCAAGTTCTGCCTGCTTCGCATCATCGAGCAGCTTTGGAAGCTTCTCGTTACATTGCGAAGAACTTGATCGAGCTGCAGAAGTTCAGAGATCCTATCGGATGGAAGATGGCTTTCGTGGGAGATTCCCTGTTGTCTGGTTTCCTGCTGACTCGCGTCATGAAAGGTCAGAAGAGAGAGCTGAAAGCCGAAGCCATCCAGGAGATGAAGGAAAAGGTCCAGAAGGAGACCGAGACTGTGGACCGCGAGGTTCTTGCGACAGCTCGTTGGACTTGGTGCGTTTGGCTCATGTGGATGTGGAGCCCAAGGACACAGTCCCTATGCTGCAGCAGAAGATTCGACCAACAGTTGCCCTGATGATGGAGAAGCGCCCTGCTTCGGCTGCGGCGAAGCCCATGGCTGCAGACAAAGTCTCCTTCACGAGCATCTCCAAGCGTGGAGGCCGCATCCACAAGATCTGCATGGTCATGGTGTCGTCGCCGGAGAAGGACTACCTGGAGACTCGACTGAAGGAGCTGTTTGCCGAGCAGGATCAGCGAGTCATGGACATGATGAACCAGGTGATGCAACATGTGATGTCAGTTCAGCAGGTGCCCAGCGATGCGATTCTGCCGGGCGAGGGCGACGAGGCGTCAGCAACTTGCTATTTCTGTGGACAAGCGCAGGTTTCAAGAGATTCTCATGGCTGACTGAGATCGAGAGGTGCAAGGATACATGAATGAGGTGTTCACGATGGAGCTGGACTTATCTCCATTCGTGACTGAAGTGTTCACTGACACCGAACCCATTGCCAGGCTGTTGAAAGGCGTGGACTTTATGCCGGCGGCAGTCTGACATTGGGCACTGGCTGGGACTTTCTTGACCCTCGCCATCGTGAAGCGGCTTTGAAGCTCATTCGTCGCTCCAAACCCTATGTCCTCATTCTGGCATTTCCCTACAACGTTTGGTCTTTGCTTCAGAATTTGAATCCTACTGCTGATTTGCAGGCCAAGAGGAAACAGGCAGAAGTGTTGGTGATTCTTGCCATAGAAGCTGCCCTTTTACATTTGCGAGGTGATCGGCGCTTCTTGATTGAGAATCCAGCTACGTCAGCTGCTTGGAATCTTGATGCGGTTTTAGACTTTCGCAACCACTCTGATGTGCTGGAGGTCGTGCTTGACATGTGCCGCTTTGGTTTGAAAGGACATGGTGGTGAATTGCACAAAAAGGCCCCTCGATTTTTGACTTCATCGCAGGCCTTGGTGTCAGCTTTTCTTGAAAGGCGATGCAGAGGTGACCGCAAACATGCCTGGGTGATGGGTGGTTCCAAAATCACTTCAGTTGCGGGTCACTACACCCCTGAGTTCTCAGACGCTGTTGTGGAGGCCTTCATGACTCAGTATGACTTCGAGCAGGCATTGGCTCAATGTCACAGCGCTTTTGTCGTGGATGCAGAGTCTACGGCTGAGCATGACCATGGTCAGGACTTGACTCCTTCGACTCAGATGGTTCATTTTTCTGGGTTTGGGTCAATCTTTGACCCACAGCATGATTTTCATTGGCTTGACACATCATCGGTCCAAGAATTTGTGGAACCGGACGATGAAACATTTCCTCCACCGTCTCTTGACATCCATGCATGCAGGTATATCTTGTCCAGTGGCCAGCCTTGCTCCTTTGTGGGACACAATTCACTGTCTTTATGTGTTCATATGGTTGAAAAACATAACTTAAGGGGGCCATTCAAGAATGCTGTCGTCACCAACCAGTGTCCGTGTTGCATGTCTGTTTTCAAAAACAAACGGAGCGCACAACAACATGCCCACAAAAGAGGGATTAAAGGGAAATGTCCGGCTGGATCCTCATGAAGACTTGGACAACACCGATGGTGTCTCTCCTTCTGGAGGGGTGTCGTCATCCATGCGCAGGTCACGCTGCGGAAGTGCAACCCCCAAAGCAACTCGCCTGTCCTTTTTGTGCTTTTTCCACGCCCCTGCCAAGCCTTGCAAAAACATATTGTTTCGCATTTTGACAATCCTGCACAAGTTTCTCAGTTGCAAGCTCAGCCTCGGCAGAGGCACAAAAACACGCCCGTCACCACACTGTCCTCTTTCTGGGGTTCAAAGACAGGGCAGTCACCAGTGAGTGCTGCAGTGCAGTCAGACATTTCCAATTGCGCAGCATGGTGGAAACTTAGCCCAGAGGAAGAGGCTGCTGAAATTGCAGACCTGTACTGCCATTCTCCATTGGTGCCGTCAGATGTTTCACAGTGCGCAGCCTGGTGGAAACTTAGCCCAGAGGAAGAGGAAGCTGAAATTGCAGACCTGTACTGCCACTGTCCACCAGATTCCACCAGTGCAACCGGATGTTTCAAATTGTGCAGCATGGTGGAAACTTGGCCCAGAGGAAGAGGCTGTTGAAATTGCTGACTCGTATGGCTCTTCTCCTTTATCCCCTGCTCCCATCCATCAACGACAATCATTGATTAGCCGGTATTTCAAACGTTCCAGAAGATTTGAGAGCTCAAGCCCGGTCCCGGCTTCGTTGTTTCTTGCTCATGGAGAAGTGGGTGGCGGGAGGCAGCGCCGAACCCCGCTCACAGAGGCGCCGGACCGGCGCAGGAGGAGAGGCCGAATTGGAACAGGTGAAGCAGCTTTGAGCACACCCGCCACAGTTTGAGTCCACGATGCAGCCCTCCTTCGATCTTGGATGCTCCCGGCTTCCTCACAGTACGCCATGGCGGGCTTGCAGGCCGGAAAAGGACTATGAGGAAGCAGTGTGACGAGTGCAGGCAGATCACATGGGCTGGGCAGCCCGCTTCTCCACGTGTGGGCCAGCTTGGTTGTCACAGCCAAATCCGACCCGTCTTTGAAGGAGACCGAGAAAGCAGAGGTGACCACTCATGCCAACGCAATCACGGATCCCAAAGAACTGGAGGCTATGGTGCTGGTGTGCAACATGCGCCCGGCATACAACAAAGAATGGGTGAGGGTCCAGCTCAAGGTGGAACAGCCTGTGGAACCCATAGCCCAAGCTCTCGAAGCAGCATGTCGGAACGTTGGTGGTGAACAAAAGCATGGTACAGCTCCCAGAGGCCCACTTGAACGTAAAGTGACCGAGCTTCTCGAAGGCATGGGAGTGAAGTTGTTGTTCCCAATGAAACTTGACATGCTTCGAACAAGTGGGTGCTGAGATTTTGTCTGATTCTTTGCCCAGTGCCTGGTGTAGCAGCCTCTGCTCGCAACAATTGCTTGTGAAGGGGGTGCACTACGGTGGGGCCAGTTCCATCTCAGTATGGTGTGCAGGGTTGAGCAGCGGTGGACTCGTGTTGCTCTCCTCGGATCACTCAGTGGATCCCTTGCGGAACCGTTTTGAGAATAGTGAAAAAATAGCGTCAAACCCAACAAAGATGTGGCCATTCCAGCAGTTGTTAGACAAGCCGTTTTTCAACTTCATGTCGGCACCGGCCACCGAAGTCGTCTCGGATTGGCTCGAGCACTGTTGATTTCAGGTGCTTCAGCCATCGAAGCTGCAAAGCAGCTGAAGTGTTCACTCGTCTTCCAGCGTCTCTGCCTCCTCCTTGAGAAGTGGGACAGCACGTGCATGTGGACTTGGTGATTTTGTAAGATTCTTTGAAGCAACAGTACGTGGTAGGCCATTGCACTAACAATGTCTCCAGATTTCAAGCTGCAAGAGTTTTGGACTCCAAATCAACGGCCGACGTGATCCAGTTTTTGACAGTACATTGGTTGCCTTTGCTTGGAATCCCGCAGTCAATTTGTGCTGATCAAGGCCGTGAATTTGTTTCCACCGCCTTTGGCGCCTGGTGCGATTCCAAGAGCATCTATCTCTACCACATTGGAGTTGGTGCCCCTTGGCAAAATGGAATAGCCGAAAGATCTGGTGGAAATTTGAAGGCAGTGACAGGAGCAATTTGTCAGACGCATGCAGTTAGCAATGCTACCAGCTACCGAAATGCAAGCAGCAATGGCAGAGGCCATCGCAGCTTACGACTCCGACGTCAGTGAAGCTGGAGTGAGCCCATTGCAACTGGTGACACGTCGCAATCCTAGAGCAACTGGCAATGTCCTCAACAACTTTGCCGGTCGGTTGGCTGAGCACTCATTGATCGAGGCCAATCCATCGATGGCCAAACAGGTTGCAATGTGTGAATCAGCAAGAGTGGCTGTGGTGCGATTGCACTACAGCCATGGCCTCAGACAAGCCGAACTGGCCAGAAGTCGGCGAACGACAGCCGAGCAAGCGCCTGAGCCAGGCGACCTGGTTTTCTTTTGGCGTGCCCAAAAATATCAGTCCAAGAAGACAGTGCTTCAGGTCGACCAACTCGTCGCCTTCAATTTCGCCGTTGGCCCGGGCCTGGCCTTCTTGTAGCTATTGAAGGCAAGTGGAACAGAGTTTGCTGCCAATTGCTTTGTGTCTTTTCGTGGCCAGTTGACAAAATGCCCATGGAGCACATGAGACCTGCTTCTTCACTTGAAAAGTCTGGCAGCTGGATCATGGGAAGCCGCAATTGATGAGGTTCTGAGGGCAGCAAGGCATGACGCAGCAATGCAACGTGGTGAAGCAGTGGTGGACTCACAGCCTGTGGGTAGTCAGGAGGGAGATGAAGCGCTTAGCAGTATGCTTGCTTCTCCGGGAGCATCCGCTGCGCCTTTGCAACCAGTTCCATTCACTCCTGCGCTTTCTGCGAGAAGTGAAGTGGGCCAAGTGAGGTCTGTGTCTCAACCAGGATCAATGAGTTGGCCACATGGTTTTTCACGAAGAGCCAGTGAAGAGGTGACAGTTGATGCCAGTGAGCAAGCTGGTGATGTAAGATCCAGGATATTGAGTTCGGCATCAATGCAATCAGCGATGAATCGAGCCCGATCCATTGACTCTGACCGTGGAGTAGACATCAAGCGCAGTGCATCTCAAAAGCTTGACAAGCCTGAAGGAGATGCGTCAGCTGGAGTTGAGGTGGAAGGGCCCCCTGGGGACTCAAGCTCTCGAAGCAAATCCTGCCTTTGAAGCCATGACCATGACCTGGGAGCATCTTTGCAACTTAGCTGAGAATGTAGCAGTGCATCCCCCCTGCTGCAAATCCAAGCCGAGGCCGGGATGGATCGGCGTGCTCCTTTAGACAATGTGGAGAACGATCATGGGTCTTGGGATGGTCGCTGGGCATTTCTTTGTGAGCGTGACTGGGAGACTCCCAGGAGCCTTGGTTCACAACTTCCTTGCGGGGAGGTGCATGACGCTATGTCTGTTCAAGCAGGGAGAAAGGAATATTCCTGACCCCCACAAGGAAAGAACTCTGGAAAGAAGCAGCCATAGCTGGTTGGAATGCCCATGTGGATAACAATGCAATTCAACTGCTGTCCATGGAGGAATCCAGAGAGGTGCGAAGAGATCTTGCCCGACGAGGCGAATTGGATCGAATTTTGCAACCACGGTTCGTTTTGACAGACTAGCATGATGGTTTGAGAACGGCCTCACAGCCTTTGCCCGCGAAAGCGTCGAGCCGCTTGGTGGTGCCTGGATTCAAAGATCGAAGCAACTTGGAGACGTGATGCGCCACCAGGCTCTATATAGGCTTGCCCAACATATCCTTCTCTCCATTGCGGCATTCTTCACTCATTGGATCATTTTATCTGCAGATGTGAAAAGTGCTTTCTTGACGGGCGATCCTTATTTGTCTCGTGGGCTGTATTTGACTGCAGTAGACGAAAAGAGAAATCCACCAATCCCTCTGCGTCCAGGACAGCTATGTCGAGTGCTGAAAGGCATTCTTGGTCTTGCGGATGCACCTCGAGAGTGGTGGCTGAGACTTTCAAGAGCTATAGAGGAGAACGGATGGACTCGCACATTGATTGACGGAGCCATGCAGTGTTTGTGGTTGGTCAATGATGCGGGCAAAAAGGTGCTTAAAGCCATTGTGGTGGCCCACGTGGATGATTTGTTGTTTGCTGGCAGCATGCTGGGCAAGGTTTCTCTTGATGCTATCGGCAGTGAGTTGGGTTTTGGATCGCTCGGGTTTCATGACTTTGCTTGGTGTGGGAAGCGCATACGACGTGCAAGTGATGGCACCATTTTTTGAGCATGCAGGAATACCACTCCAATCTCCAGGAGACAGTCCTCGAGAAACACAGGAAGTCAGATCCTTTCAGCCTCTTGAACGAACACGAGGCCAAAAGGTTGAGAGCCCTGCTAGTAAGTTTGCAATGGTTGGTAGCACAATTACGCTTCGATGTGGGCTATGGAGTATCAACACTTCAGGGTGAGCATCCACCCACCATAGCTACAGCTTTGTGCGCCAACGCCCTGGCTCGAGAGCTCAAATCTACTCACCAGTTCGACTTGACCTTCAAACCAATCAACTATCGCACTGGCAGAATGGTGGTGTCAGATGCATCTTTGGGCAGCGTGAAGCGCAACGGCTCTGATCAGGGTGAACCCATCACCAAGGTTTGCTCTCAAGTCTCAAGGTTGCTATTTTGCTTTGTTGGGTGACACTAAACTAGTTGCTGGTCGTCAGGTCATTTCAACATACTTGATTGCAGGTCACACAGGATTCCCAGAGCCTGCAGAATCACATATGCAGCCGAAACCTTGGCAACAGAAGAAACTTTTGACATTGGCCAACTGTGTCAAGGCTTTGTGGCAACAATCCTCGGCTTTGACATGCTGGGTAGAAAAGCGGAGACCGCAATGAATGCTGTACCGATGACAGTGGCGGTTGATGCCAAGGATGTCCATGACAAGGGCAACTCAGACACGGCAAGTTATGGAAGCCAAAAAGTCTTTAGCGTTCACTGTGGCATGGATTCGTTCAGTGCTGAGAAGACCGAATACAGCTCTCAAATGGACCTCTACAGAAAATATGTGGATTGATGCAGGAACCAAGCTGCTGGACTTGACACACATGCGGGCAATCATGAAGAAAGGCACATGGTCTATCAGTTACAGCCCAGGATTCGTGAAACAAGTGACAAAGGCACGCAATAGAAAATCTCCGGCCGTGACCAATTCAGCAGGCGCTGATGTACCTGGAGTCGCTCTGGATGGGAATGATCCCATCATGCCTCATTTGCATGGTTTGTGCGAGAAGAGAGGTTGGCACTATCTTTCTGGCATTGGAGTGCAAGTAGCATGCGTTGCGAAGAGCTTCAGAACCCCAGAGCCGCGTTTTAGCATTGCGGAGTTTCCTTTGAGGACGACCTATGGTCGATTTGATGTAAGTCAAACTCAAAAGGTTTGGCAGAAATCAGAGAACGCGGTGAATATGTCAGATCTTCCAAACCCGCATGCGTTGATTGGACGCACAGTACCTGTGCTGATTTCTCTATTTCACAAAGATCCTGAGCCATCCCTTCATGTCAACAAGAAATTGGAAGTGATGTCAGTGTGTGCTTTTGACATCAATGGCTCATGACCTTCATTTTGTCGTGGCCTCTCGGCCCAATCCTTTTTCAGATCTTCAGCCAAGCTACGCTCCTTGCGGATGGAAAACCGGTTGCGCTCGTTGAACATTGTTCTTCGCTTGCACACATTTCTGTCTATCATAGATCGATCTATAAATCTGCAACTTCTTTGTACAGTGTGACTTTCCAGGCGGTGGTTCGACTGAAGTCGGGGATCCAAGAGGCGGAAACTGCGGTCGCTGAGGACTGAGGTTGGAAAAACCACGCCCGTGTCATGGCTAGTTGTGGTAAATGTCTGAAGATGTGGTGAACATTGCGATTTTCTTCCGAAAAAACAGCAGAAAAACATGGTTAAAATGAACAGTGCTACCATAATTTGACGGCTAAGGTGGAAGGCTCTTCCTTAATTTTTTGACGAAACCAGCTCCGTGAGTTTTTGGTGTTTTGGCATCTTGGTTTGGAGTTTTGAGGGTTTCTTAGTGAATTGTCACTTGATGTTGCCAGGACCAAAAGGTGTTGCAAAGTCTGCATTCCAGTTGCGTGGCCGCACCAGAAACATCCAGAAACGCCCAGAAGTAGCCTTGCTGGTGACGAGGTCCTGCTAGTAGTTTCCACCGCAGGCTGCAACAAGAAGGCTGCAGCCTGGGATGCGCGAGCATGGAGACTCAGACCCCTGGAGGGATTCAAACGCGGTTTTGACGGTTTTGGTTTGTTGAATTTGCTGTGAAACCTGACTTGTGATGCTTATTGCATCTTATTGAACAAGAAAAAAATGCATCAATCTAAGTCTCAATAGGTACCTCCATTTTGGGTAGACATTGGTCCCTCTTAATGTTGGCGATGACATAGTTGACATAGTCCTTGAGGTCAAGACACGTGGAGAGGAGTTGATGGCCATCTCGGAGACCATGAAAATCCTCGACGACGATGAGAGCTTCAGGAAAGCGCTGCCGCCGATCTCCTTCCTGCAGGCCGTGCGAGAAACATCGAGAAATTGGACACATTTGGACACCAGGGATGCCGACGCGCGATGTTTAGATGGATGTTTAGATGGATGTTTATGGATGCCATGGGTTATACCGTTATACAGTTATACAATTATACACCATCTGAACTTGGTGGATGTGAAGCTTCTGAAATGTCAAGGTCTTCCTTTCCCAGGCATGGAGATGAACGATCTGATAGAGTAAGACAGATCGAACAAAATGCAAACGGACTTTTTTTGGAGCATGTTCCAATGATGTTCCATTCTGAATTTCCAGTCAAATTTCCAATGGAATTTCTCATGTTCCAAGCGACTCATCCCCACTGCTGTTCCTGCTAAAAAAATCTGTGTCAGGTGGACTCTACCGCCACTCTCAAGGTCTGATTTTCCAGTAACTGGCTAGTCTGATCACTTGCCCCGGCAGCAAACAACTCATGTGCTGGACGTGATATTTTTGAATATGTGATATGTATTGATATGTGATACCCTCTGGTTATTTGTTAAAATAGCCATGGAATCCATGGTATAGATGGCCCATAGAAATAGATGGTTTACCTATTAATAGCATGGTGATTTTCCATGGCTATGTTAAATAACCAGATGGTATATGTAATATTATGTCATATCTGGGTGGAATCCTGGAATGTTGTGTGGATTGAGGTTTAGCCAAAAATAATGACTCCGATTCGAACATGACTTTTGTGCTTTGAGCATTTGAGCAGAAAAAAAGAGGATTTCGCATGGATTGATACACACCGGTTACTATCCACCGAATGAACTCAGGTGTCCAATGATCTAAGGTGATCTGAGTTTCACCAAACCGGACTTGAAATTTGACCATGTAGTTTCACTACTGCACGGGTGAGTTTCCCACTGGCAACACATTGCTGCGAGGAAAGAGTCCGGAGAAGTTTGGAGGCAGGGCTGAGCTCACTCTCCGATTGTTGCCACATAGGCACGGGTCACAATTACATAATTCTACCAGGAACGATGGCAGAATTTAGTTATTTGGATTGAACTGTGCAATGTTCCATTGTTGATCAATGTTGTGGGTCCTGTTTCGGACGCGTATCCTATTTTCAACCAGATCCCTATCAGCCTGTCAGCCAGCAGTGTTACTTCTCGGAAGGCCGTCCCTGGTGCCAAGACGGATTTGATCCTTTTGGCACTCCGCGGCAAGAAGATTGGCTTCGACAAGGCATCGCTTGGGGCACCACTTGCTGAAATATCTGGGATTGAGTTGTTCAGTCCCCAAGGCATTCACTTCAATTGAGTAAACTTGAGAAACTTGAGTAGATTCAATGTGAAGTAAGCAAAAGCAGAATAGCAATATATAGCAATTAATCCCATCCCCCTAATATATCCTAATATATCCTAATATTAGACCATTGTTTTTTTCTGGTCTTTCATATGAACGGGGAGATTTTTCGTTTTTTTCGAGCCGCCCAGGTGGTTCAAATGATCCATTCCATGAAGGCGACGCTGAAAAAGGAGCAGGAGCTTACTTTAACGCGGCTGTTGCGGTAAAATCTCTGGAGGACACAGAGAGACACATGTATACAATGTATGTACAATATACATCAATATACATGTACACAGATTACTGTGATAAATGATGATTTTTATGTACGTATGGGAAAAAATCATTGTGATTGTCAAAAAAATAGTACTGCTACAATGTTCTTAATGATATTTATTACAGCAAATGTAATTAAATATACAATATGTACACACATTATATATACATGCATTTGATATTATCTGGATTGGGACCCAGGTAGAATCACATGTTCCGGCTTCGCAAGCTTATCTTGGAACACAAAGACATAAAGAGCATGACCCGCAGGAGAATGAAGACAAAAAGAAGGAGTATTGCAAGCAGCAGTTCGATAGCCGCTTGTTGCTGATGCGCGCAACTTCGATCTTTCTCTTCACCATCGGAGTTGGAAATTTCACGCTTTGAGTGACCTTGATTCGTAGAGCACAGATTGCAATTCCTGTATGCCATTTGCTTTTCAAGATGAAGCACCTTGAGTCACAGCGCTGTTTTGTCAATGTCACAGTCAAATCAAAGATGCGACAGGGGCAAACTCCAGCTTTCTGCACTTGATCAAAGGTACATTTGCAACCCTTTATCTAAGCCTAAAGTTACTGTTGCAGACTCTGTGCCTTTTTATCTCCTTACTTTTCTGACAGCGCCATCCACTCTGTGCTCTTTAAAACCAGCCGGCTGTTTCGGGTCGGCACCTCCAGCCATCCTAGGTTCTGATGACAAGAAATGGAGCCTTTTGCTCCAAGTTCCTAAGCGAGCGAAAATTGTCGTGGATGGGACCGAGACCCCAAAAAACCGACGAAAATTGTAGCAATGAGTGGATCTCCAAGAGTGATTGCTGAAGATGCACTCAATATCCAAATGGGATCAAACGGGTATGTCCAAAAATGGCATGTTACCCCCCCAACATGTCCATTTCATGTTTGTTTCGAAAAATCAATGAAGATTGACAAGTAGGTTTGGGCTAGCCTTATTTTCAGACAGACCCACATCATCCCAAATCACATTTTACCTGTGAGGTCTCGAACAAAGAGACCAACATTGACAGTGCCAAAGATGCATTGAAGATGATGGAAACAGAGATCCAGGCGCCGCTATCTAGGGTTGATGCTTGTTGTGTACACTAGAATGTATGCATCTAATGGATCGACATATCATCTAATTATATATATATATATATGCATGGCATATTTTTATAACATGTCTTTGAGGTATGTATGTACCGGAAACGTATAGATTTGGAAACTACTGCAACGTAGGAGCTGAAAGCTGGCCTTGAGAAGCTGGACCAGGTGGGGGTGAACGTCCCATTGGCTCTGACGGTAAGCCCAAAAAGAAAGTCCAAAAACATAGAACAGTATTTCTCTAAAATATATTTCTTTCATATTTTAGGAGTGGATGTTACTTTTCGATCTCTTTTTTTGGCTCACTGTTGCTCACTAAGAATCGCATCTTTGTGCAGGGTGTTTGCTAGGTTTGCTATGAACTGGGAAGTAGAAGCTGGGACATCCATTATTCATTATTCTTAGACTTCCAAAGGATACGAGAAGGCGTGGTTTGTGGTTTGGGAGACATTCGGAAAGCTCCTAACTCAAAGAAGTCGATGCTTTTCGGAAGCTTGACCTGTTCCAGAGGTATCATTTCTTGGCTAGATATCTAATGGACAATCTGTTTGCAATTGTGATGCTCTCATTTGAGGTCTCTTAAGCCCGCTCTATCCTAATCCCAACGGCCACGCCGTGGGAAGGATGTCGCCGAAGCAACCGAGCAGCGGAAGAAGGAGCACGAGGAGTTGGGAATCTCGTTCCTGGGTACGGGTCAAATTGAAGACAGGTTGGTGACCACAGGTGGGAATGTCTATGGTCAATGGTGAGTATAATGTGACTGGTTGGTGGTTTGGAACACGAATTTTGTATAATTTTATGACTTTCCATATATTGGGAAAACAATCCCAACTGACTTTCATATTTTTCAGTAGGTGTAGGTATACCACCAACCAGGTGAGTATGAACCATCTAATATTGGTATACCGGTATACCCAATGACTTGACCCATCAGGGCCATCACAGATGATTTACCGCGACGTTCCAGGTTTGAGGACGTGATGTCCAGCAACACACAGGCACAAAGCTTGTTGAAGGTGGCCAAGGAACGCATGATGCAGTGACCTGGCAGCCAGTGCTGTCTGTGAGGTCATGGCATTCACTCTTTCTTGGAACATATGGGTTTGTCTGAAAATAGGGTATATTCCCAATTATAGCCATTTAATAGGGATAATGATCATTAACCATTGGGTTTAGGGGTACACTATTTTCAGACACACCCATATCAAAAAAGAATCGTGCAAGATTTTAGCACCAAAGGTCTTTGAACTGGTCGATTTCACTAACAAATGCATGTTTTTTTTTTTTGGGCACCTAATTTTTCAACCGTCATGCTCTCATTGCGGCCTTCTAGCTTAGGTTCTACGCGTCTCCCTCGCTTGTGGAGGTGGGGGATGGCTGCGCGGCTGCGCAAGCAGAAACACTGTCAAGTCGGATGCTGTACCAGTCAGATTTTGGTCCAAAAACTCCAGTTGAAACTGGACGGGGTCCATAGTTGTTGGACAGATTGTGGGAGAGATTTTTGGTTTTTGAGCTTGGGGAGTTTGATTCTTCGCCCTTTCAGGTCTCTGAACAGAACGGGCCGGAAGAGGTGCCACCCTTTCGGATGCGTTGGGCAATGGGCAATGGGCGCCCCTAGACGTCCTGGATTTCCACTGGTTGGCGGATGAATTTTAGCGTTTCTAGAGTGGTGAGCCCTTGATTTTTCTTGAAACAAATAAGGGACGTGCCTTGAAGCCGACGATTTCTGGTGACACAATCTCCAGAAAGTGTTTCAATGAGTCTCTGGAACCAGACCTTGCATGGAACTTCCTTGGCGAACTACCAGCCGTGTTGCTGCCCACAGTGGGACTTCACTACTGTGCCGGTAAGCAAATATATACCTGCCTTCCTTGGCGGAGCAAAGGATCTTCACAGCTCTGTTCAGACATCGAGCATGCTCTGGCGGCACCTCGCACAACCAGCTGCTCTGGTTCAAGAAGTGATTTTTTTTCAAGCTGACCGACCTGCAGATTTGCAGCCGGAGCGTTTACAGCACAATGAAACGTTTTTTTTTTTAAACCAACTCTAAAAGTAATTTCCGCACAGCCATGATTTTCAGATCACCATTTCTGATCAAAAAAACACCGTCGCGTCATTTTAGCGTGACACCAAGACTGGCGGTGCTGCCAAGCCGTTCGCCTCGGGAGGTTGAGCCTTGGGAGGGCACCGCGGCAATGGCTCAGGAGCATCAGGAGTATATCCAACAGAAGGTGAATCCCGTTTTGGAGAATTTGGTGACACAACTCCTGTTGGAAAGACCTGAGCCTCGGACCGAGTTTCGCACCCACTTGACTGAGTTTCTGCAAGGGGCAACACATGTGATCACATATGACTATGAAGCCTGAACGGCAATCCGGCTGAGATTGGTCATTTTGGTCCAAAAAGTCTGCCAAATTTGCTGAGGAACAGTTGGCACCATTTATGATCAAATGGCTCTCCCAAAATTCCAAGACTCCAGCAGCTGCGGCGTTCACAGAGGGCGTCAATGTCCTCAGCGAGCTGAAGGCGTTGCGGCGTTGAGTTTCTCGGGCACCGTGGTTTCAACGGGTTTCAACGGGTTTCGTTTGTGACAGACTCCGCTGGTGCCAAGTGAATTCGTAGACTCAGTAGACCTTGATGGTTTCGGGCAGGTGGAAATGGAGAAGCTGCAAGAGGAGGTCAAGGACCTGGAGAAGCAGGTGCCTGTTGGCTCACCGGAAATCCATGGTGGTTTCAGTATCAAAATGGTACCTGGATGATTTTGTACCCCAATTTTAGGAACCCTCTAGAGTCCATGTTAGTTTTGATATGTTTCGATCACATTTTTGGAGCCACACGTTTTTCCGGCCTCAAGTTGAGGGATTCGCCAGATTTCAGGGCATCCGAAGGACTGAAGACTAGAAAGATTTTCAAGATGCAGGCACTCCCTTGAACCGTGGGCAGGTCCAGACAAAATATGGAAATGGGATTCAGACTCTTGACTGCAAGCTGCCATGATTCCAGGATTCGTTTCTCGACAATCCAGGTGTCAACTGGACCAACTGGATTCCATAGGATGTTGGAAGAGAAGTTCAATCACTGACTGATGAATGATGTTTGGTTGAGTGACTTTAACCTCCCCTTTTTTGGGGAGGTTAAAGACTGCTTTCGTGGCAAGGAATCTGGAGGAAACGGAGGAGGAGGAAGAGGTGGATGAGCTTGAACCTCCGCCAGCGTATTTGAAGAAAGGTGCGGGTGCCATCCCATTCCGGGTCCGAAAAATCTGGACATAGATATCTTGAAAACCAAAAAATCTGCAGTGCGTTCCACCACTTCTTCGTCCCAAGAAAGCCTATAACAAACAACTGTGTGGCGGATTTGATGGCCCTAAGCTAAAGCCAGCAGTGGCCTGAATTTCCACACTTTGATTCTTGCAGCCACCTGTAGAACCAGGTGGTGGTGTAACCACGTTTAGACATAGTATACTATTTCTTAGTTGTAGTACCACGTTATATATGTAAATCTCAACAGCTTTTTGAATATATAGTAATATATTTTATACTGTTGACATTTACATATTATTCCTATATCTTGGCTCAAACCCTCAATTGATGGCAATTCTCAATTGCTAAAGCCATTTATGTATTTTGCCGGAGACAAGACCTTTGATATAGCCCCCTTGAACAAGGGGTGTTCAATCCACAACTGGTTTTTACAATCCATAATATTTTTCTACAATCCAGAATTAAAATACAATGTCCAAACCTCAATATAAATATATAATCCAATCCACGTTTAAAAAAAGCAAAAAAACAGGTCCACAAAGGGTACCCCCTTTGCAAGCCCCAGAATAGCAATAACAAACCTGCACCAGGCATGGCAATAGTGGAAACTTTTTTCCGCAACTCCAATTTTGT
>Ga0126342_10007689_pt1 | contig 19282 bp, 16 predicted proteins | sample Cyp1metagenome_FD_92528 | JGI IMG/M metagenome (GOLD analysis project Ga0126342, IMG submission 92528) | Coral microbial communities from Lord Howe Island, Old Settlement Bay, Australia - Cyphastrea 1 metagenome | ecosystem: Host-associated > Invertebrates > Cnidaria > Coral ... | reverse complement strand
TTGAGGTCCAGCGGTGCACACTGAGCTGGGCAGGTCCCAGGTTGAGGTCCAGCGGTGCACACTGAGCTGGGCAGGTCCCAGGTTGAGGTCCAGCGGTGCACACTGAGCTCGGACGTTGGCGAAAAGCTTGGCGAAGAGTTGGCAAGGCAACAGTGGACGTGGAAGTGGAGGCAGAGGTGGTGGAGGAGGTGCTGGCGGAGGAGGAGCAGGAGGAGCAGGAGGAGGATAGCTAGCCGAGGAGGAGAACAACTGTGATAACATCTAATTAACAACCCTCACCTGGCAGGTGCGGTGGGGAACAACAAAAGAAGCACGTTCCAAGTGATGCATATTCCCAAACAGTGGAGGAAAAAAAAACATCCGAATACAGTATCTTGGACATGTACCCTGCCGAAAAACACTTTGTGCAACGCAATGAACCCCAAGAAGTGGTAGCTGTGCTGGTCCTCATCGTCCAAGCCCAGGGATGCGGCACTTGGAGCGGGTCCTCATGGGCCAAGTAGACAAACTGGAGGTACTGTACCATATAAAGTACAAATTCAATCAAATTATAAAGCCGCCCTATTCTGGGGGCATATCCCCTCACATAGCTCTTACATAGACATACATAGACTTTATAATTATATGGTAGGTACCCCCACTTTAGGTTCCTTAAATGGCCACTGATGATGGTAATGATAAGAGGATGATAAGGGATGATAGACAATGACAACCAATGATGCCAACTTTGAATTCTGAAATCCTCAGGAATCGGATGTGATCTTTGGATGCTGGAGGTGGAAGAGGTGACTGCTTGGTGCAAGGAGAAAGCTCTGGCTATGCCACGTCTATGCACATGTACAGACTCTCCCTGTGCCTTGGACAGCAGAGACACTGACAAAAGAAAAACAAACCAATTTGGCCTCACACAACACATCCAAATCATCCAACAATACAGTACTTGTTGGTCTTCGGGTGCCATCCACCTAATAATCATGGTTTCTAGTCGAATTTCTAGTAGGATATTATCAGAAGAAAGGAAGTATTTATATATATATATGTATATAGTGCTGAGACTTTTTGTGCATCCAAGTCCTTTGTATCTGCTGCTCTTCAAAGGCACCAGGGGGCAGCCACAGACACATTGGGCGTTGCCGCCATTGTGCCTCCAACGATCTCGTGCCCCTCCAACACCCCGAAGACACAGAGCCGGAAACCCAGAGATCCCAAATGTTACTCTATGAATCCCCATGAAGAACAAAAAACACTTTGGTGATAGATCTGATAGGGTGGTCCACATTAATTAGGGCCATGTTTGTGAGTCATGCCAGTTTTCAGGATTTCGGCACTAGCCATCGATGTCTGTGAGTCACAAGCGGCCCAAACCTCGAGTGGTAGACCATTTGCTTGTAGACTGATATGACAGGCCGCTGGATGCGGGATCTGTATATAGTATATACATCTAACACTGTATATATACTGGAAAGTGCAGGTATGTGATTCAATAACTTTGGAAATTATTTTTGTTCAAATTTAGGGATTTTTTTTGTTGTTCTGAGGGATTCTGCGTCGTGTGCAAAGAACGCATGATTCTAGTTATTTTCTGTCTGCTTATGAACATTGAACATTTTCCCCGGGACATATCCAGGATGACGCTGCAAAGCAGCTCCCCATGAGCCAGTTGCGGCTTTCACAGTTGGCGGTGATGCACCCGGCTGACTAGCCAAAACAATTATTTGATAAACAGGTGACACAGATAGGTATGGCTCAAGCCAAGGGGTACTGATGCACCCAACAAACTGTTTCTTTAATATGTCTGTAAGTTGCCTTTATTGCAAAGTACCAGATAGTGCCCGGCCCGCGTCGGGGCGGAAGTTTCGAAAATAGAGAACGACTCTAGGAAGATGGCCTAAAGGCACGTTTGTGAGATGCAGAAGCAGTGAACTGTTCAAGTTGTGAGGTGCATCAAAGAATGAGCACGTGGTGGCTGAGATGCAAATGAACTGACATGAAAGAATCCATGCGCAACTGGCCCAGTATATAAACCAATGAATCAAAAAATCAATGAACCCATGAATCAAGGAACCGAGGAATGAGTGAATTTGTGGGTCGGTGATTTATTGAACCAAGGAGTCAGCGAACCAATGAGTAAATTAGTGAGTCTATGAATCAGTGAACAATGAATCAGTGAAGCAATGAACCAATAAATCAATATGAAACAATGCATCGTGAATCAGTTAATCAATCGATGAATCGATCAACCAATCATCAATCAATCAATCAACCAATCAATAAACCAAAAACAATCAATCAATCAATGAAGCAATGAATGAGTGAATTAGAGCTGATGATTCAGTGAAACAATGGCTCAATGATCCGTGAATCAATGACTCCGTGACTGACAAAGGAACGAATGAACGAACGAACGAATGAACGAATGAATGACTGAATGACTGACAGGCTGACAGACTGACTGACTGACTGACAGGCTGACTGGCTGACTGACTGACTGACTGACCGAATGAATGAACGAGCGAACGAATGAATGAATGAATGAATGCATGAATGAATGAATGAATGAATGAATGAATGAACGAAATAGAAAAAAACGTGAGTCGATGAATCAATGAATGAGTGAAGTAGTAAGTCTATGAATCAATGAATCGGTGAATCAATGAATCGATGATTCAGTGAACCCATGATGCTGCTGTGAAGCAATGAAAACCAAGGAATCAATTAATGAATCAGCTAAGCAGTGAAGCAATGAATCCATGGATCAATGAATCAGTGAATGATGGATGAGTGAGCTTTTTTTAGTTACTTCTTCACTGACAGACCTCTTCGCTGAGGCACCTCTTCTCTCAGCTACTTCTTCTCTGAGCACGCTCTTATCTGGGCTACTTCTTCTCTGACCCTGCTCTGAGGTGCCTCCCAGCCTCTTCATCCTCTTCTGTAGCTTCTGCAACCCATGTCTTCTCTTCGCACAACTGTTACAATGCGTTTAGCAACCTCCAGCCAAAATCCCGCATAGCACACTGACAAGATATTATATTATCTAAAAATTCTAAAACTACGTTTCGCACAGCTGTTACAATGCATCTAGAAACTTCCAGCTGCAATGCCGCAGTGCAGAAGCATTGCAGCACCACTAATGCTTTGCTGCGCGCAGCTATGCCAATAGGTTTTGTCGCAGCCAGTTGCATTAACCCGCATAGCAGGAGCGTCGCGCCAAATCGACCAACATTCGTCCAGCATCAACAGAGCGGGCTTGTTCGCGCTATGCTGTCGCCCTTTCAGTTTTTGAAGATTCTTCTGGAGGTGCAGATTTTGTCGACCTTATCTTCCAAAAGTGACAACATCGCTAGGTGCAAATCGAGCTCTCGCTAGTTACTGTCTGGTGCACATTTTGCCAGCTTCATCTTCCAAAAGTGCTGCGCGTGGCCCTCGATTTTTAACATTTTCAAGTGCAAATCGAGCTCTCGCTACAATCCTGTACACTTTTTGTCGACAACTTTCCCAGATCGAGCCGTGGAACTGCGGAAACAGAGACCCTACTTCGGCGACTCCGGGATAGCTGAAAAAAGAGTGTTTTCAGCAGTGAATTCACATGTTCCCAAACTTTTGCTCTTCTCTGCTGCTCCCACACGTGATCTGCTCTTGCTTACTAACCTGGTTGACATCTTGACGGGACTGTCCCTGGACATTCGTCCGTAACTCGGAAGTTTTCGAACTAAACTTCCTTTGACAAGTAATTAGACCTCGTTAAAGCGTCCAGTTCCGGCGTAGTCTCAGTCGCAGCGATGTTTGAGGACAACTACTTGCAGCATGTGATTTGTTTTCGGCACCCTTCGTGGTTCTAATGTTTGTTTTTCATGCGAAGTTGACAAGTTGGAGCAAACTGTTGCACATCCGTGGACAAGAGGTCCGCCAAACATGGAACAACATGCCACTACCAAAGTCGCAGGCGGTACCCCGCAGGTTGAATCATCCAAGAGAGATAACATAATTAAAGACTATTAAAGAGAATGGCATTTGATGGAAATGCATTGAAGTCGCCACCAGCACCACCAACCCCGACCATCCACCAATCATCAGTAACCAACAATCTTTCATCACTTCCATCTGCCTCCCCAATTTCTTGCCGATGATTCGGTGCGCGGCTGTCGCAGCTCAGGGTGTCAGTTTGGTCTACGCCCTTTGGCTGGAGCTGTTTCTGTGGTTCAGCATCTTGGAATTTGTTTTTTCTTGGTTGGTTTAGTGATGTGTGATGATTTTCCTTGATTTTCGATGTTCTGGAAGTTAAAGGAAGTGATGATGATCTTAGGATATCCGACGGGTCCGAGGTGGGGGATGATATCTTTGGATTGCGCATGACATATGGTAAGATCCTTGATCATCGGAGTCAAGCCTCGAGAGAATCGGCATGCTAAAGAACCAAAGTTAAGTAAAGCCAGTTCAAAAACCCAAGAAATTTATAGAAAATGCACAAGGCACACCACATAGATCTGAATTCAAAAGGCTTAGTTGTTTCTAGATGTTTCTAGGGGTTCATTATGGTCCAGTGGAGTGGGTGGAGCCCCCAGGGTCTCCATGATCAAAGTCAGATCTTATCTGAAACAGTCATCAGCAGCTGTGACCCAGAAACCCCTCTCGGTCTCTGCGGGGCTGTGTCTGTGGCAACTGAGGCCATTATGATCCCACGGTGGCTTCCACACTTCTATTATCTAGGCATGTTTGACAATCTTTGATCGACTTCCTGCTGCAAGACTTCTAAGACCAAGACTCATTTTGTTCCTTTGAACATCTTCAGGCTCTTAGTTGAGAGATCCAAAGCAAGTAGGTGATACCTCTGGAACTTACATCACACAGTAAGCAGAGTCACTACCGCTTGCAGTTCAAAATGCTACTGTTCCATCTTGATCTTCAAATTTGCATACCGTTCCCATGATCTCAGTCGCCCCGCGAATGGAGACTTCCGCGCAAAATTCGCAGCCCGGTGCCACTTCAAGCGTGGAGGCCCAATGATTAGGCACCCCACAACAGCAGATCCCAGTTCTTTGCTCACTAAGGATTGCGCTTTCAGATCTTGAATCAAATCAAACATTGAAACATTGACATGGACAAATGAGTTGCATCAAATCAGAATTCTATTGTTGAGAGAGGGTCTTCAATGTCCAATTGTTCTGAAGTATCGAGAAACTAAGTTCTGGCCTACTAGCAATTCTAGGTTGGAAGTAACAAGTAACATGAGAGTTTACATGAGTTGGATAATGTTGGATCCATTTGATTCCATCCCAACGTCTAAAAAAGTGGTGGACATTCTCTCAGATCCTCGGCGGCACTGCCCTTCATGGGCTCGGATCCCTGCGATCCACTGATTGATTTCATGGCACGTCAAGGTTTGGGCTTTCGCGCAAGATTATCAGCCAGGCTCCTGCATGCAAAAGGGGACAAAACCTGTCAACAACCTGCCACCTGCCATTTCCGATTAAGGTTAGAACATGTTAGATAAAGCGTTAGATAAAGTGTTAGATACATTTAGATAGCCGGTTCCACAGGGTCATCAGGCTCCATGAATCTGTGAATCCGTATGCAAAAATGCGCGCATGTTGGATGTTGCATATGATGGGCATGCTCTCTTTAGCTTTTGTTTTTAATAGACATATTATACATGATATGAATCATGCAAAGGAAATCTTCGAAAAACATGGACAAGCACCAGTTACACCTGAAAATCATCACAAATCCAACTTTGGAAAGGTAGAGAGTTAGCAAAAAGAAAAAGATGTCAGTATGTCAACATCACCATCACAGCCCACCGATTTTCATCATGTGCAGCCTGACTGCCTCAACCCCCCAGATGTTCTGTGGCTTTCCTATCTCAGGAAAGCCATCACTCCTTAGCCTCGATATCCCAGTGCTGACGCAGCCTCTCAGCGAATGTTAGCTGTTCCAATCCCCAGAAACTGGCAGAAACTTGTGATGACATAGGGTTGATTTGAAAGAGATAAAGGGAGTCCGAAAATGCAGCCATTGCATTTCATTGACCTGTTGGATGGGGAATACTGATGTCCTTTAATTTTTGTCCATGACAGTGATGTACAAGTAGAATGATGTAGCTAACCTATCCACAGACTTCATGGATTCCATGGGTCTGGTGCAGTAAAAATGTGCCAACAAGAAATTCCTCGCACTGCGTCAGCATCCAGTCGAGCCAGGAGAGGTGATATGTACAAGCCTAGCAGCTAAAATAGTCCAAGCTTACCATCTCGGTCGACGGTCAACAGTGACTCATCACGAACGATGATGCTGTTGATGAACTAAGATAAAGTCAAGACATGGAGAGAAAAATAGAGCCCCGTCAAGAGGCAACTCAAATAATTCAACAATATTCAGCATGTGTTTTATCACCAATTTTTGCGAGAAAAGTCGCGCAGGAAGCAATCAAAGAATGCCAAATGCCAGCACCAAGTAGTCAAAAAGACGCAATTGTGAATTCTTGATCATCACAGAGGTTCCAAGTTCCAAGGAGGCAAAAACACAGACACACATACGAAAAAAAAAATATGTTGGGCATTCTGATCCATCTAAGCCTGTCGATGGCCTGAAGTTCGTCAGATGAGGCACCGCCCAGGGGCCGCTCAGGAGTCCCCTCCAAACTGCGCCACACTCTGCCGCTGCAGAATGTGAATTGGCAATGGCTTGCGAGCCAACGCGAGGTTACGAGCTGATGCAACACTTAAAACTGATCCGTTCACTTTTTCCAAACTGTGAGCTTGGACTTTCGCATGATATAGGCATAGTGTATCATATTGTTACGTAAGCATTCTCTGCAGCTGTTGTGCTGTCCTTTTTGCGGCATGAGAAGTCTGAGATTCAAAAATTTGGTGCGAGTATCTACATTATACGGCTACATATTCCATAAGGACATTCCCGCGCGTACAATGTCACAATAATATACAATAATGGCATCTTGTCAAGACCAACAGCTAATGACACTCCCGAGACCTTTCTGGATTTTGTCCTAAACTCCTAGACTCTTGGACAAGGGTTTCCAATACAGTACGTCCTCAAAATTCTCAAAGTTCTGAATGCTAGTGATGCTGGTGGAAATGGCTCAAGCCTGCCACTGCTGGGCCCTTGGTCGGGAAAACTTTCGGGTTCGCGGATGCATCAGGAAGGAGTCACTCTGAGATGCCAGGACATCTATCAGCAGATTCGAACAGATCTAAGTAGCCTATCATCTGGTGTTGTACCTGAAAAAAAGTATCCTCCACCTTTTTGCAATCACGCTTTAGCTGTGGCAGGATTCTCATGGAAGCGCAGCCAGGGTCTCCAGGGTCTAGCCAGCTGAAAACAAACATCAAAACCACATTGAGACTCATCTCCCGATGTGCCTCACTGGGAGAGAATCATAGAGGTCAGCAAATGGTCACAAAATCAAGCCACGCTGCCATGTCTCACGCTGTTACCTAAAAATCACCCAAACTTAAAATTTGTTTAGGCCACGCTAGTTGGGCTCTGCAGCCCCCGTGAAGCGATTTGCCGTCAGCCTCACAGTTTCACCACCAACGGGATCCAACGGGTATAGTCGGAAGGTCAACAGAGTCCACAGAACGACAGTCTTGACAGTCTTGCTACCAAAGCCAGCGATGGGTATATATATAATATATATATAATAAAGCCATAGAACTATGACTGCAAAAACAACAGCAGAAAGCGACACCGGATATATTTTCATAGCATGTTATCAGCTGTACTGTTTGCAAAACTGTCAAGCGACCAGTTGCTAAGTAGCAACCAATGGCATTCTCAGTATGTTTTCTATTGTGTTCTTGCTTGACCCGTGTCATGGACGTGCTTCTCTTGCCTATCCAAAACTCGTGGATCCCCACATGTTTGCACCTCACAGCATGCGCACGTCTTCGGCCTTTGGGCCGCCAAGGAACACTAATGAGTAGCAAAGCAAATGCCAATCGGAATCTGTTGTCAAACGAAATTCAAACTTGCTTGAAATTCAATTCGCAAACGGCTTGTGCATACCGAGAACAACCACTCATTCCGACAGCATCGACAGCCTAAACCTACCCCAAACTGCTGATATACATTCATGAATATTGCTACAAATATGGTTCTGACAAAAACTGAACATGTTGAGCAGTAAGCAAGCCAACATTGTCTGATGATACTCCACTGCATGTGCATATATATATACAAATATATAGAGGTCGGATCTTTAGCCGTTGCCATATCCCATAGCCACATCCAATCCATCTGCCATCTGCCACCTCCACATCCTGCATCGCAGTGTCCTCACGTCGAGGCTCGTTCTCCATCTCCTGGGCGAAACAAAATAGGATAGATAGATATCCCATGAGGATTATATCATGTATGTCCCCATATGGGGTGTAATAATAAGCCAGGAACAATATGATATATATATATATATGTATAGATATAATATACATATGATATGTCCTATATGGTTTACCATATTATGTTTATGGGGACCATGAGGATATGATATTAACATGAATAAACAATATGATTGTGGAGACGAATATTGCATTGTAACCATTTTTTTATGGAGATCTACTGTATCATCTGGGACCATTTACTGCATTTCATTATTACAAGTCTTGTGGAGATATATCCCATGATAATTGATGATTACCATCTTTATTTGGACCATGGGCATATAATGTATCCCATATGGGATACACAATCAATATTATAATCAGCAAATTGCGGGAAACCTTGGTTTCTGTCCCAAAATAATCTAAAATATATCCAATATAAGGCTTGCCGGGTAATGTTCCCTTGAAATTCTGGGAAAGTGAGCATGATCACATATGCTATGGATGGATCTATGGATGGATGCATGGATGTTGGTCGATGTGGGTGGATGTTGGTGATTTCTATGTGGAAAAGGATTTACCATTATCTCTAGCCCTTCAAACACTGAGACTGGCAAGCCTCCCAAAAGTTTCCTCAAATCAAAGCTCGGACTGAGCCGCTGGCCAGATCCATGCCCTCCTCTCCCCATTCCCAGGGTTCCTGTCAGGAATGAGCAATGCACGATACGCGGCCCGAAGGTTCCAGAGAGACATGATGCCAGAAACATGTCCATTGGAGACCCTCACGGCAGCCTGGGCATCATCCCAAAGGTCATCGGCCTGCGAAGAATGATCAATATGAGTTGTTTAAATTTAGAGGTATGTGCATGTGAACCATAATGCAAGTACCTGTACACACATGTGATACCATGTCTCATACAGGTAACTCGTTGTATCTGTATGTACAAAGATGCATATCTACAATATACATGCATATATATATATATATACACATATCATCTATTCATCATTAGTTCATATACATACACATGTATATGTGTATATGTATATGTGTATATACGTGTATATATATATATATATATGTATGTATATATATGTATATATGTATATATGTATATATGTATATGTATATATATAGATATATGTATATATGTATATGTATATATATATATATATATATATATGTGTATCCTATACAACATACATGTCAGATCAGCAGTGTGTGCTAGTCGCAAGCCTCCCGTCAAGGCCTGAATCATCGCGTTCTACCACAAAACTCCATGGAGTGATATTAGCAATCTGTTAGCACAAACCCAGCCTGAACGGATTCAGGTTCAGGCTCCTGTTCCTAGGGAGCCGGTGCCATCCAGTGCCATTGAATAAGCTCACACGTTCAAATATCATCTGTTCTATGTAAATCACAGTTTTGATGAGATATGTTGCCCAATGTGGTTGACATATCAGTTGGCCGAGAGTTCTCTTGGAAACCCCTGCCGAGTTGGCTTCGATTCAAGCCTTCACCAAAAACTCGCCATGTGCCAAAGATCACCCGCCACTCGTATGATGCCCATAGATACCAATATTGTATCTATACATGATAGATGTTCTAGACACATATCTGAATCTAACTGTGTATAAATATGTGTATATTTATATATGTTCTGGACATGTAACATATATATATATAATACCTATGCAATACTGTATTTTGTTTAATACATTCTAATATACAACATATTATATATATGGTATAGAAATAAATAGAAATAAAAGCATGCATTAGCCATACTTCATTATGCTTCAGTTACCAAAATCACAGCTGTCCTCCTCTTCGCGTTGGCGTCGGCGTTGTCTGCTGCGTGCCTCGTTTGCCAGCAGCTGCCTCAGCTTTTGCAGATACCTTTTGATCAGGAATATGATTGATCGTCCAATAATATCAACAGGTAATTCATATATAATATATGATATAATATGACAATATGTTATTACCTATTAATCAGTAAATATCATGATCAACGATAAACTGTACAATATATCAATCAATATCCATTCGAATAACAGGATTGTATGATTGATTAGGGGCACAATTAATTATGATTATTATATAAACAATTTAAAAACCTGGTTCAGTATGATTGTATAATTGATGCTACTTGCGACTCCTTCTGACTTGTGACAAACTGTCTATCTTGGCCAACGGAAGGGACTGGTGGCTACGGCCAACGGTACCAACAACGGGCCAGCTGGGACCCAGGTCTCCTGACAGCACCCGCAACGGCACCGCCATACGTTGATCATGATCAGCATCATCTGGATCGCCCTGGACAGCCGCAACTCACTGCGGCACATTTTGGCAAAGAGGCTACAACTAGGACATGATCATTGATAATATATCATTGATATTGAAGGATATTGGTAAGGGTCAAAACTGGGAGTTCAAGAATAAATATGCGTACATCTTTTGGTGGTAGTTGAAAATGAGAGAATACGAGTGAATACGATTAGTACAAATAAGATAAAATAAGCAAAATGTGTGGTTCCGAAGGCTTTCAATCACCTAAAAATTACATATCCTTTAAGGTACCTCACGGCCAATTGCATAGCGGCGACCATTGCTCCAAACCTGACCATGAAGGAGTCCAGAGGACTCATTCACAAAAGGGGCTCGAAATCCCTAGACAAGACCATGCCAAAAGGGACGAACTGGGTAAACCGCCAATGGTTTCCACATTGGCATAATTATAATCTTCACAAACCTGCAGCAGTTGTCTTGGAAGTTCTGCAATGCCACTACAGTAGGTGCTGTTTCCACTTCTTCAGCGGCCTCGAACAGAACATCCTCACCGTAGTATTCCGACATTTGATTTGAAATGGACCTCAGTTTCAAGCCGCAGATCCCAAAAAAGATCGCTAGACTGACGTGTGGAATTTTGGTGTCACAGGTTCCATAGATCACCTCCAAGAGGTGAGAAACTCATCGTACGAGTACCATCGAGGTCGGATTGACAGCCAAGGTCCAAGCGACATTTCCATTGGAGGTTGGGATGGTCCACTTTCCGGAGTATTCCTCAGTGAAGTTTCTATAGGATCGATAGGAGAGCAGTGGTCAAAGGGTATTGTAGCCTGAAAATGGAAAAATGGGATTGGATGGTTTGCCACTAAGAACACCCAAAATCGCTCAAATTGTTGGTTTTCCCATGGTTTTCCCATGTTTTCCCTTGGATCATTGATATTTGACCATATTTGACCCATACCCAAATCACCCATGGCATCACCGCGGTTTTGGCCGATGCTCAACGCCCTTTGGAGCATCTCACGGCATCACTTTGGAGTGCCATCTCACTGAGCTAACCCCAACATCGCCTTGTTAGGAGATTGTGGAAGGGAAAGCTCAGCTGCCAAATCAGGCTCCAGCAAAACTGGCTGGAGCAGAAACTAAGAACTGACATGGGTGGCTCTGCTCCTCCTTCAAATCGCTGTGCCATTGCTCTGCTGGTCCATCATGCTCGTAGTGCATGAGAGCGTGCATGGAGAGCAGAAAGTCCTGCTACTCGGACGGAAAAAAACATACCACACAATTCATGACAGCACGGGGTTTGTTTCACTGTAATAAATCACTGAGAGGTGTCATCTTGATAGAACGAAACAGCATAGAAGAAACTAAATAATTGAGTGTGTCTGAAAACCCATAAAATGGCAGTTTGAGTAAGGTAAACGATGATAAACTGATAAACCATGAAAATCTGGGTGTAGCCTATTTTCATACAAACCCATATTGCAACCCTTCAAGTAGCCACGGAATCTCCTCGGTGAGCTTCGGTACCTGCAGTCTGGACTCTTCTGCCAATGGATTCCAAAGCTGAAGTGATACCTGGGCACTGTCCAGTTTGGAGATGGTGATTGGAACAGATTGGAACATATCTTCCATCATTTTCCATTGGCCATTGCAATAACTGGAGGTTGAGGCTAAACTTATTCAAACATGTCAACATGTGTATTGTATCAGAGTGAATAAGAATATACTGACAGTACCAGTACCATCCTGTACCTATCAAATCATCATGTCCCAACAATCCCAAACCTGTGTTGTGTCGTTGTTCTATTCCAAGATCTCTTTAAATTACAAGCCTTTTCACATCTTTTGACCACAGTCCAACATAACCAGCAATTCCGGAAGCTGGGGTGCCTCCATCATACCGAAGAAGAAGATAGTGATGAGGAAAAAGACAGGAGGTGCAAGACAACTTGTGGACAATGCAGAGCCATATGACAGCAGCAAGAGGTTGACCATAATCACCACTGTCAGCAAGTGATGATATCTGAAGGGCAACCACAAGTTTCTCGTCTCCAAGATTTCCTCAGTGTGAGAGAGAGATGTCTGATGAGAATGCCTGGGGCCGGGCCCACCAACCCTTGCCCTTGATGCCATGAAAGCATAGGGAATTGCCACCGGAGCACCAAGCAATGCCAAGCATCTTGTTGGTAGTCTTTCATGGCCAAAACTCGACCAATCATTTCGCCAAGGACTTTATCACTGACCTGTTCAAAAGACAGCGTGCCAGCCAAGCTATGCGGGATCTTGGCTGATCAACTCTCTGAACAATTCACATGTTCCGCAAGATTTCACCATGGCCATGAACATGCCAGAAGCCATGAAGGGCCTTTGAAACCTTTGAAAGGCAAAACCGTTAGTGGCAATAAAGCCCACCCTCTTGTTAGAACATGTTAGAACGACACATTGTGAAAACAAATTATACGCCCTCACCTCCCCTTCATGGCCAACACTCATGAATACGTTGCATCAATTAAAACAACTCCCATTATGTCATGCAACATCAGGATTACATCAGTAACATCCATTGATGTTTCCATCATTCTCAAGTATCTCAAGTCATTTGTCTCGCCTCAGTGGCTACCAGGTGTGTGACCTTTTGCAGCAACAGCCAGCGTCTCGCAGGGCCCATTCTCCTCAAAGGCTCCACCTCTGCGCGTTTCACGAAGCCCCGCGCCACCAACTTACGCCAGGCGCGGATGGAAGGGCCTGGCGACAAATGGGGAGGCAGGGAAGCCGGGCTGTGCTATGTGTCACATATGGAAACCCACCAGGCTGTACAATTCGCATGTAAATCTGTGAAACAGAAAAGACCACAAGAACTGCACAAGTGGAGCTGTGCATCTGAAGGAACTCATGGATCCCCTGTCCCCCACTTTGGGACAGCCTGAAATTCCCTTGACGAAACTCGAATGGCCCCAACCACAAATGTTGGGCAAGTCTTGTAATGGTCCGATCCAACATCCATCTTTTGATTCCCCAAATATCCAATATCTATGAGGGTTGGTTATATATATATAATCATATTATATACATATAATAATCATATTATACATATAATAATCTATGTATATATGTATATATATATATATATCCCCATTAAATTCCATGAAATTCCCATAAAATCACCATCCCTGGTGGCTTGAACCATTAAGTTCACCCCCAAAAAGCTGCAGTCCTTCGGTCAAGGTCAGTAGGGCTGTCAGGGCCAGCCATCTGCTGCAGAGTCTGGAACCCTTGGAACTCAAGAACAAGCGCGCCTGCCAGGGGCATGTTGGGTCAAATATCGCTATGACATACGTCTAAAATAAGTAGAAGTTTAAATTAGAAAAAGAAAATGATATTATTTTAGATGTTCTAAACATGTCTAGACCAGGAAATTTTGAATGCCCTACTTTCAGACAAAAACCAGATTGGAGATATCATTGTCATAGATATCATGATGAGGGTTGATTGATTGTCATATGCTGGTCACAAAAAGAATCAAATAGTGACAGCACTCCAAAGACGAACATGGTTGAATGTCTGAAATGTGACCTTATGTCATTTGTCTTCTCTAATTACATGTGTTGAGTCGTTGGGAGTCAGAGTCAGAGTAGTGTTGCGCCAAACATAATCTGAGGGAAAGAGTGCCTCATGAGCAGACATTGAACTGAGCAGCCGGAAGCTGCTAAATGGACACCCATCTAAAAGCGAATCTGTTTGATTCCCAATTCCCAGTGTATTCAGTGTATGGCATCTACAGCATTCTACAACGCTTGTTGGTACCCCCACGATTTGCAGCGCCTGAAAAGCAACATCATGTGCGGAGCTCAGCATTCGTGTAGTCAATGTGCAAATAAGCTGATACCTCGCGTCACAGAATTGCTGATCTCAACCCTTTAACTCAAAACCGCTTCCACACATGGCATGTAAGACCATGTAGACCCACCGACCATCGGACATGCAATATCTATCCATTTCATCCATCTTTAAACCTGCGTTCAAACTTGTGTTCAAACAACATACCAGCCAGGATCTGCCCGGCGGGTGGTATATATCCCCATGGTCATTCGCACCTTCCGAAGCACTGGTGCACATAGAAGGCCAGGAGGGTTGTGCCTGGACAAGCAGTTGGCCATGGCCATGAGCGCACACGGATGCTCCACTGTTTGCTGTGACACTTGGTCCTCTTGACTGTTCCATAGCAACTGAGCTACTGATCATTGTCAGCATCTTTAGATCCACCCAGTCGACGCTGATGTTTGACCCCAGGTCAAAATTCACCCCCTGCTGGTTGCTGCGAACCGAACCATGTTCAACTTGAAATGCCTGGGCTGTGGGGTATTGTTGGAATTGACCTGCGGGAAGGTTCATTGAAAGATCCTTCCATGTCAACCAGCATCGTGACTTGGCTGGTCATTAAATTTCATCTCAACGTGAGGACATACTGTTCGCAAAAAGATCAGGCCGCAGGGTGGTCAGAATTCCGCATCATAAAGTCAAAGTAGGTCAAGTACTAATCCATTCTTACTTGCTTGGCTGAAGGCTGCTAAACTGCTGCAGGTTTCGTCTATTGGTTTCATACTCCTAATGCTCATGTCCTCTTGCATCCAGACAGAACATTTGAAGCATACAAATGGCAACCATAACACCATCCGTCGTTCAATGTTCAGATCTCGGTGATTCCCTGATCTGGTTCTGCTCACAGATGTTCTTTAGATCTGCAAGTTCATTTTTTGAAGACATTGTGCCACAAGTGAAAGCTGCATCATTCTCCACCAGTGCAGATAAGTCTACACCCCATGTTGCCAGGTTGATGCCACAGAAGAACCACAGCTCACTTCGACTCAAGACTTGTGGGAGACTGGATCTCCATAAGTCCCAAATGATGGGGAACAAGCCTTCTGTTGCCTCCATTGACTCATCCTGGCGACATTCACCCGGGATCACCGGTGGCACAGTGAAAAGATATGACAAAATGGGAATAGAAATGGAATAGATGGGAATTCAGTCGGAATTCAGTCCCAGACCGCCCAGACCCTACCAATTCAGATGACAGGCCAACGTGAAGGAGACCCATGCTGTGGTTATCTGTGGCTTTGAACTCGACCCCTTGAGCTCCTTGTTGCCGTCCATTGCAGGGAGCAATCAAAATAATGAAACATGAGAAGGTGAAGAATGTGAAGAGGTGAACGTGATGTGATGTGACCAAGAAAAGTGCTTGGCTATGCTTGGCTGCATCATTCTCACAAAGGATTCATGCACCATGCATTGGCTTGAGGACACAGAAAGACTCTGTTGGAGCACCCTCTTGGAAATCCAACGGTCTTTACAGTCTTTACAATGTGCTGTCACAGATCCGACAGATCTACGAATTTATTGTTGTCAGCTCCCTGACCTTGAGCAACCGCGGGAACAAGCTAAGTCACAAGCTATTTCAGTGCTCTCAAAAGAACACATTAAAGGAACAAACACCCTCTTGTTCTATTCAGGAGGCATCATGAGGCAAAAACACTATCAGAAACAGCCAAGACATCAAAAACATGAATGAAGCTGTGTTGCAGGACACTAGTCACTAATCATACTTAGCAGGCCACTGTGAGGATGGAGCGGTTGTTGATCCTGAGTCCGACCTGAGGTTTTCATGTCGAGTTGCAGCTGGACTACAAAATGTCTGGACCGAGCTACGATGCCAAGACATAATACGAAACTGCTCTGCTGGCGATGGCTGATCATGGCTGTATCATCCAGAACAGGAGGTTTTTTGGAGCGGGGACAAAACAATTTCTGCAGCAAGTGTTTGCACTGTGCGACGGCATGAGAACTGAAAAAAAACAGGAACTGCAGCTCTGATAGGAGTCCGTGCCCCTCCTCGTCCTGAAAGTTTTGAGCGTCATAAGCAAAGCGACATTTCAAGTCATCTCTGATGAGAAGGGTCATGAAGGGTCCTACTTCTACCTAGCCGAATCCTGGGACTAAGGCAGGGCCCACCTGCTAATGTGGAATGTGGAATAGCGACCACACTAGCAAATCAAGTGGAACATGATAAAACAATATACATCAATATACTATAAATAAATATAAATAATTCAGGGTAGTCAACACCCCTCCCTTGTGTTGCCATAGCACAATCCACACACCAACCGCAGACTCCAGTTTGATCGCCTTTCCACACTGCACTGGAAGGACCAAAGATGAAGGAGCCTGGTCTCGGGGCAAACGCCACGATTGGGTGACGGAGATCGTCCGAACATCTGATCATATCTGATCTAAGCACAGTTCGGTGAAGACACTCGAGACATCTCGAGTCCTACTCTTAGCATTCTTCAAGACCGTCTCTTAGCATCAAAATTCTCCAAATTGAGCAGATGTGTTGCATAGATCCAGCTCTGGATGTTTCAAGTTCCCGCCATTTCCACCGCCTGGGGCCCCTTTTGGCCTCAGAAGGTGTGGCCGTCGGTTGCATGGCAGGAGTTCCGTTTCGAGGGCACTCGAACCACCTCCTGGAGCACCAAGGGATGATGTGCTTGATCCAAATCTCCGCGGGCAAGCCAACCATTCCTGCGGGCTTGGGAAAGAACGTCAAGATGCGAAACAACAGCTCGTCAGGGTGACCTTTCCAAAGTACTAGGGGGCCTTTCTCTAGTTGAAGGATACTTTGAGTGCATCCTTTGAAGAGCCACATCTACGCAAGCACGGGAGACATTGTACAAGCTGGGAGGCATCAAGCTGAAGCACGGGAAATTGCAGCTCCCCGAAAGCTGGCACTAGGCGGACCGGACCTTCTTTCGGTCTGCACAGCAAGCCGGTTGCGACGGTTTGCTTGAAGGAGGCCTCAAAAGGATGTCTGGTCTTCGGCCGTGGAACTGTTTAGCTGCATGCACTGGTAGATTTTCTAAAGGCCAAACGAAGCTCATTCAAAACTTGGCTTCCAAACCGGATAGAGCCAACTTCTCTCCGGGGTCCTTAGTTTTGAACTTAGCCAAGACGTTAGTGCATTCTTTCTGCTGTTCTTGGAATTCGTGGCGCTTGCTGCATAGATTTATGATTTACATTGATTTATGATTTCGATTTATCCATCTCATCCTGACTTTGGACATGCCGAGATGTCAAGCCACGCCCAAAACAAAGTCTGGGGAGAAAGGAGGACAACCCGGAAACTTTGAGGAATTGTTCTGAATGAAGACTACGATTTTCATACAAGCATACAGAAGCCCTGCGGATCAAAGCTTCTAATATCTTCACTTCGGGAAGTGGTGCATTCCCGTTTGGATGCAGCATACTGAGTTGCCAGACCATGGGCTTTCGGATAATGAGAAAGTGAAAGGTACACCAGGCAAGCCTTTGTGACACTTCACATTCCAGTCTTTGCATCACACGAACCACGTGGTCGAGTCATTGCAGCAACAAATGGAGAGCTGCCCCGGATAGTGATGGCTGTGTTGTCACTTGAAACAATCACATCATAGTTGTCATCCGATATGAGCTTGAGCTAGCGCCAACTGCCTCAGATCTTTGCCAAGGCTATGTATATTTCACCCATCCCAACCAAAGTTATGTCTATTTCAAACTTCACCAAACATCAGATTGAATCTGGCCTATGGGTTGGTGGCACTCATTCTCTGAGGCTTCACCTGCAGCACTAAGTGTTTCAAGTTGCTCCCAAAGCTGACTGGTCGTAATTAATATTTTGCACGCTCAAAGATCATCAAATGACTGAAATCGATCATTCAAACCCCTCATGGAATACCCACATTTTCTTTGATTCCGAGATCTTGAAACAAACACTCCAGCGTACCAGAAGACATCGTGGCTGGCGTCGTCGTGCCACTTTGAGCCTCAAAATGTCTCCCAATTCAATCAGGAGATCAACTATATACCATATATATCCATATATCAACTATATGTCCATGGCGACTTTATCTTGGGCAAATTTGTTCATCAACACACATTCAAACTCTGGCTGAATCCTTGTGCCACCATGTTTTACAGTATCTCTGAGGGTTGGTCCAAAAATGGGGTACCCCTTTTAACCCCAATGCTGATCATTAATGATCATCATGTATTCCCCATAAATGGTTCATCATGTTTCTCCATGTTTGATCATGCTTGGACAACCTGATGTTTTTTTCGCAATGTACCCCAAAGTAAACTAACATACATAATGTTCACATGGCGTTAATAAACCCCCCCGCAATAAAGTACGCCAACTCCCGGTTCACAATAATAAAACCCCTCCGTAATAAAGTACGCCAACTTTTTTTCCCGTTTTTTTCCGTTTTTCCCCTTTAGTATTCGTTTTCAATTAGGCAATTCATTTGGGAATACATAGGTGTTTTTTCCCCACCTGCCAGGTGAGGGTTGTTAGATTTTATGTCAGTTGCCTCCTCCTCCTCCTCCTGCCGCCTCCTGCCTCGTCCTGCCGCCTGCCTCCTCCTCGTCCTCCTTGTCGTCCTTGTCGTCCTCGTCGTCCTCGTCGTCCTCGTCGTCCTCGTCCAACTGCGACCCACGAGCCACAGTGTTCGCTGCCGGACCTCAACCACGACCATCCACGCCCAGTGTTCCCTGCCGGACCTCAACCACGACCAGCCACGCCCAGTGTTCCCTGCCGGACCTCAACCACGACCATCCA
>Ga0126342_10007688_pt1 | contig 19283 bp, 19 predicted proteins | sample Cyp1metagenome_FD_92528 | JGI IMG/M metagenome (GOLD analysis project Ga0126342, IMG submission 92528) | Coral microbial communities from Lord Howe Island, Old Settlement Bay, Australia - Cyphastrea 1 metagenome | ecosystem: Host-associated > Invertebrates > Cnidaria > Coral ... | reverse complement strand
GCTCTCTACAATGAATGGAGAATACCACTGACCTGCACGGTGTTCTCAGACTCCTCGGCAGCACGTGGAATGTGCAATCGACGAGGATTGAGTGGCAAGACGCGCCACATTCAGACAAGGTACTTGTGGGTGCAGCAACAGCTGCATCAACGTGAGATCGAACTCCGCAAGGTCCACACAAACGACAACCTTGCGGACCTATGCACGAAGCCTGTGGGACAAGAAGTCTGTCAGCGACACCTGACAACCCTCGGACAAAACGTTCGGGAAGGTGTGTCGGTTGCTGCTAAGACTAACACCTGAGAGGAAGCGTCGTTGGTAAACCCAACTAGCTTAGGAGGGGTGTTTGTATCTGCAGTTGTGCATAGTCTTAGCATGTTGCATACGGTAACTATTTTGGCTCAAGACAAAAGGTCCGCTGCTGCTGACTTGGTTTGGGGGTCAATACTTTTGTGCATATATACATATATATATATACATATATATATATATATACATATATATATATATACATATATATATACATGTATATATATATACATATATATATATGGCCCCATGGCTGTAAGATTCTGGGACCGCTTCTTTTGGCTGCAGGCGCGCTTCTACTTTTCAGCTGACGTCGAACCCGTGGAGCGATTCTTTAGGCACGCCAACTGGGCGACCGCATCGAATCAAACGTGGCTAAAACTATAGGAAATCATAGGGAAATCATACGAAAATCATCGGAAAACATAGGAAGTCCCCGATCAATGGAGGTTTATACCTGGGAAAAACATGGGGATTTCCGTTGGTTAAACTAACCTTTTATGTGGAAAAGTTTCCCTTCGGAAAATGGTCCACAAATGATGGGTTCTTCAGATCATACCTGGATTTTCCAAAAGTCTGATCTTGGGAAAAATAGTGGTTCAACAAATTTGGTAGTGGTCCAGGTGCCCATTTCATTTGGTGTTCTTCAGATCAGCCAGATGCTTTGCATAGAAGTGGGATGAAGTGGGCAACAGTGGCCAAAACTCCCATGCTGGCGGTTGATGGCACTGTTTCACCCTTGAAGACAGGGATAAATACCAACCAATATTGAGAAATTCTCGCAAAAAACAGGATGAAGCACAGAAATGGTGTCAGTTGATTGGCTGTGTTCTTTTCTGTTTTCTGCAGAGATTTATTACAGACTGGATGATCAGAGAACCCTTTCCACTCCCAGTGTCCATCGGATTTCCACCAATATCTCCCATTTGATTGGTTCAACCCTCCACTAATCAAACTTGACACTGTTTCCACATATTGTATCCAGAAAATTGCGGATTTCCAGCCTAAACTTTAAAAACTTCCCACCTAGGCCATTGGGAATATCTTATTTCTTTGATAAAATACCTGAGATGTGCGTAGAAAGGACCAGGCCACTCCCCCATTGTTTGACTAGCTATCATAGCCAGTAAAACCATTATAATCCAAGTATACTGTAGCCCAATTTGTTTTTGTCCCGTCAATTATTCTTGTAGTCCTTTGATAATCCTGCTATTATAGCCATTGCAGTCCCATTAATTAATGTTAGTAAAGCAGTAATAAACCGCCCACGCTTTGATGGTTTATACCACCCGCCGATGGTAAAATTGGGGGGCGGTTTACCATTGCTTTACTATGTGGTCATTGTCAATCGCTATTAATTATGATTACTACATATCACTACTATATATGCCAATATTGATCCCTGTTTTACTCACTATTGCAGCAAATATTAACGATTGGGTATGGTTTACTATTGCTGTTCTAAAAACATTATAATCCTACCATTATAGCTACTACAGCCCCTAAAACAATCCCTGCTCTATAGTTATGATCACTATAGTCCCTATACTAATCCTTATTATACTGGGACTACTATTAGTATAGTCCCTATACTAACTATCATTATCATTATCATACTCACTACTGTATTATAATCACTATTGTAATCCCATTAGTGATAGTATAGTCACTAGTATAGTTTCTATTGCCCTCCAGTAAATTAACATCACTATTATAATTATCATTGTAGTTCCTATTGTAGTTCCGATTATAGCTCCTATCACCATAATCACTTTATGATAGTAAATTCCCATTATAATAGTGACTATACTAGTGACTATAATCACTAGTACAATTACCATTATAGTTCCCAGTATAATCCCATTAACTATAGATATATCACCTAAAAACCATAGTTATTGGACTTATTTGCACCAACTTAGCGATTCCGAACTGGGGCACCACCCCGGCAGGTTGAGATCCCCCGAGAAGCTCTATGCCTTGGTCCTGCGCGTGAATGCCGAGGACTTGTCGTGGCCCGCGGAACAAGAGGCGCGGGATTATTCTATGGGGGGTTGAATAGTGTTTAAACGTGGTTAATCGTGTTTCATAGTGTGGAAATATAGGTTTGATAGTGCTTAATGGGATTCAATGCTATGGCCATAGTGAAATATAGGAAATTGAGGCTTTACATGGGAATAGGATCAGCTGCGATCTATCCCGCTTGGCTGATTAGGTTGGAGGCTATACTAACCGATATAAGGGGGATGATCACAATCCAGGGGAAACCCTATCAACCAACCAGTATAAAGGAACAACACAAGGTTTTGTTGCACTGATCATATGGGAATTCATTGGTTTTTTTTGTGTTTATTGGGTTTTAATGGCATTCAATGCTGATTCAGCCATGAGATATGTGATTTTTAGGGGTTGATGGGGTTTTGATAGGATTTAAGGAAGTTTTTAATGGGAGTTAATGTGGTTTTGATCGGGTTCTATAGCCATCATATATTGGAGGTGTAGGGTTTAATGCGGTTCAGTAGTGTGTGTTTTCCACTTTCATATATATATATACATTTTTTTTGGCGCTTCGTGTCTGATATTTGAAAACTGAGAAGTCGTTTTGCTTCAGGAGTTTTGTTCTGATTCGAAACAGTTTTTGATGGCTCACTCTAGATGGGTCTGGTTCTAAATGAAACCCCAAGAAATTTGGGTCGACCGGTGGACCACAGATACTGATCCAGACCCAGAGCCAGTTTGTTTGTTAGTATGTGGTTCACAATCCATCTAGATAATTGGGGATATTTCCATATTAGATAGGTAGATAGATACATACCTGGCTTCACTATGATCATTAGCCACTTTCAAACCACCACTGAGATCCACTGAGTATATATACATACATATTTGGGGAGGTTGATATATACACCTGGATTATATCATGTATTGCTATGGACTATCAACTATATCCCAACTTATGGGAACTGTGGTAAACCATCCCCAAATGGTAGGTTTATGGCATTGGGTTTCCCACATTACTTGTGCCACATTACCCAAAATATGCCTATAAATGAAATTTTTTAATTATCTTTTTCTATAAATACTTATGGATTCTGTAAATAAACTCTTATCAGCAAAAACACCCATACATATCTGTAAATTATTGGGTTCATATCATTAGCTTCCCGTATTCTCCCATATTCTCCAATTTAAAATGCCAGTGTTGATCATCCATAGTCATACATAGTACAACAATTTATATGTGTATTAAACGTGCGTATATCAACTATAATTGATTATTAGTAAGTTGCACTATAATTAACTCGAAATTATTAATTATTGGTATATTATTTTTTGGTATAACTATTTGTATATTAACTATCAATATCATTGTTGCATTTTATTTATATTATATATATATGTTTATTTATTGATTTATGTGTACTAAAATGACATCTGAACCACTTCCCAACTGACTTCTGCCAGGCCTCCGAGGCCTTCCTAGCCCAGCGCGTGGCCGCCAGTTTCGGCTGGTCGAGGGCCTTGGAGACGTGTCGCAGCTTCGGGCGCCAGGCTGTGACCCAAGGGCGAAGTTGGGGGTTCAACCAACAAAAATGGGCACAAAAATATGGGGTGAAATGATGATTTTTATAAGTTTTATATAGTTTTATGATCTGTGTTTTGCTTGTCGAATGAGAGGTTTCTTAGGTTTTCCGTAGCCATTTCGGCCATCGCATACCACAAAACTCTGCGCCCAACGCCGCCATGGGATCACCGAGGTCAAAGGGCCAGCCGGCGTTATGGGTTTGGATGTTCAGATCCTGACGGCACGGTTGTGGCGACGTGACCATCACCCAGGTCTCCTCCGGTGCGTCCGAGAAGGGCGGCCCCACGACACCAATGACCTGGACAACCTGCAGCGCATGGTTTGTTGCTGTGGCACCATTTGGGTTCCACCGGTTGGGCTCGCTATGGTCACATCGCCTGGAGGCGGTAGGCCTTGGTGAGAAGGTGCCGCTGGTCATGGCTGTGGCGCACATTCAGTGCGAAGGAGGAGCCTGCTATGGTCCCCACGAGACGCGCACTAAGTATCCCATCAAGACAAAAGAACGGCAACGCCATGGCGTATGATGCCAGCGTCGGCAAAGCATTCTATAAGGCTTCGGAGAAGGCAGTGGGTGAGGGGTTCAAGCTCTAAAGCTGAGCAGTAGGCTACGGTGGTCAGCCACTTAGGCTGCAGCACCACGGCAAAATTGTTTCGTTGATTTTTGCGTGTCACTTAACAAGGTTGGCTTGTGCTGGGAACCCCAAAACCGCCCCAAAACCGCCTGGAACAAGTAGGTGATTCTTCAGGGCGGATTCCCATGCAGACAGGAACAACCTCCTTTTGCAGTTTCATAGTGGGAGCATCCCACTTTGGTGGGAAGAATACGGGCGAAAAGAAAAATATGATGTTCTCAGGCGTCGCAAATGCTTCGTAAGATTTCGTAAGCCTGGTTATTCAGTCCCCAATTCTCCGGGTGTCCCAATTAGTTGGTTGTAACCATTGTAACCTCACACAACACCAGTGACATCCAGTGACTAAGTGAGCCCCGACCGCTGTCAGATGCCTCCATCCACCTTCCGCGTCACCGCCAAGCGCGCCGGCCGGCGGGCGGCGCATCTGAGTGCCATGGCCATGGCAACCGGGGATGGTGGGAAAGTCATCGAACATAGCGAACTGGCAGCGAACTGGAAAATGGACCATTTATAGATGATTTAGCTATTTACGATGGTGATTTTCCAGTTCGTTTTTTGTAGGTTTGCCAGGTACTGGTTTCCCGGTAAAACTAACATAAATGTGGAATCCGTGGCCAATGGATGATTCTTGGTTGATAGTAACCAAGACTGAACCTTAATGGCACCCTTTTGTGAAATAGGCCCATAGAAACCCCCGTTTAATAAACTGGATCTATTCATTTTGGGGGAGTAATATGATCCACGAATTTCATGGTGACCAAAATCGGCCATGTTGCGACACCGATTCTGAAAATTCCGGATGCGGTGGATGCAACTATCATCAACATTCATCAACTATAATATTATTATATGTCTTATGACCGTCGTGATGAATCCATCATGAACCATTCTGTTTCGACCGGTGGGAGTCTACTAAAATCACCCGCCTGAGGTTCCAATGGCATTGCCGAGTTCGTGGGTGAGGTGCGTTTTTTTGCTGTCGATGGCCCCCCAATGGACGAAGGCCACAATCACATGCGCAGCAGCTGTCTCAGGCCCTGGCAGAAGCCATGGATTGGCAAGTGGATTTGCACGACTACGACTTGGAGGTCGGACCCGGCCCGTTGGAATGATGGTGTTGGGGGGGTCTACCCGTTGCGATCAAAAATTGCGATGTTTAAGAAAAATGAAGTTTCTTGCCCTGCCAAAAAAAGGGTTCTGCCTAGAAGTGATGATGGTTGGATGTTTTACTACTTCCTGTGATATGTATCATGCTGATTTCTTATGGAAAGCTCCATTCATCAAGCAGTAGAGATAACGTATTTGGTTTCGCATTGTTCCGGTAGCTTGCTACTGGCAAAGCAAGAGCAATAGGCAGCTGCTTTGACGGCAAGCGTCCCCTGCTATTGACAAATTGCTGCAACTCCGCGTGACAATCTCGAAATTGAACAGAACAGTCAGAACAATCCGGTTTTTTTTACAAATGTTCATTCATCTACCCATTTTCCGGAACTGGTTGGTTTTCGACCAATCCCAACATCGGCCAGGTTGTGGTTCACTTGAATGACGACCACCTTATCGTGCCGCGACTGCGATAGCCATGCTGAGGCCATTGATCAATGGGATTCTCACCCCAGTGGTGCTCACATGGCTGGAAAATCGTCCGATTCGATGATTTTTCCATTAAAACTGGGGCATTTTTCCATGTTTGACCCAGGTTGGATTGCCTTTGCTGGAGCGCAGCGGTCAGCAGGCCACATGTTTGAAGTTTCAACAGATGGGGATTAATGAAGAGATATAGCCATAATCTCTGGGGTTTGTAGGGTTTAATGGGGGCTGATAGGGTTGGATCTATTGGGTGTGAAATGGTGGATTGACCCCCAAGTGTAACCAGAGTCTTAGAGAATATGCCGATTAACCAGTAGATTGAATATCTGAGGCCCAACTAAAATCACTAATTGTGGCGTTCTCCATGCTGTTCCGAGAAAGAAAAGGCGCCATGGCAGGCCCAATTTGCCCTCCCCGGGCTGTCGCAGCCTGTAGCCTGGGCCATGGCAAGGCGCACACGTTCATACCATGGTTGATGGTATGGAGGCTCAACCATGTACATCGTTTTTGACCAAAAATGATGATATAATATATATATATATAATGTTGTATGTTGATATAACCCAGAGATCATGGTTGATGGGTTCAATAGTTGAAACATATTTTGCACGAAAAATGCGAATAGGCTCCAGAAATTATATATTGATAGATATTGTTGATTAGATTGTTAAAGGGGGCATCAACCTACCTCGTTTCTCCTGGCATAATCCGGATACCTATTTACCAACCAGTACAATAATCATAATGGGATAGAATTGTTGGGAATTATATGCGAAATGAAGCATCAGATATGGGTGTTTGCCATCAGCTGTTGAGACAATGAATGGGGAAATTGATAGAATAGATCCACTTAATGGAAAGTAGCATGTCATGTAATCTAGCCATGAGAAGAGATCAAGATATCTTAAAAGATTACCTTTGTGCTGTAGCAAAGTGCATGCTTGGCTGGAAGTTCAGTTTAGCGTGGATGTTTTTGAAAAGTGCAGAATGCTTGTTGGTCTAACATATTTCATGCTACTTGAGGTGGTCCCTATTCCTTTCCTGGTTTTGGTAGCTAAATGGCTTGACTTTTGGCGATTTCATGGATCTTTGAGGAACATCTAAGGTCAGCCATGGTAGAAACTTCAATTGTCTGCATGAAATAATGCATTGCATGGTCAAATTGAGTCAAATGAACAGTTAGATGATCCCATTTTGAAGATGTTCAACTCCCCTTTTTCATGGCATAAATCCCAGTTGTGCTTGACATGTTCTCGTCAGGACGGTCGAGCCGCTGTGTGGCGAAGTGGTGATCGATCCGCATCTCAAAGCAAGTTGAGGACGGATCCAGGAAAGTCGTGTAATGTGAGCAAAGCAATAGTAAACCATTGAAATCATGGGTAGTCAAACCATCCTCAACTTCAGTCCATTTTATATGGCTTTTTTTTGGGGTGGTTAAATCACTAATGTTAGCAAAGCAATAGTCATCCTCGATTTTACAGATGGTATGGGCCATCAACGTTAATTTGTAATGTGGTAATAAATAAACTTCCTATTGGGCATGGCTATCAGCACCTATAACAATCCAACCGGCGTCACAATATCATGTTTAATTGGGCAGTACCATTCAATTAGAAAAGTATCAGGGCTTATTAATCCAGGCTTTGCATTCATGTGGTAACCCCAACTCCATAAGACATCCAGAACTAAGATCAATTGGCTATGTCCCTTGTTGAGTTCCTGTAAAATGATCCCCCAATGGTTGACAGTGCGGTATGGTTCTCCGTGTGTGGGAATGCTGTTCGATGCTTTCCCAATAGTCACGGGGTAAAGGGGCAATGTTTTGTTATCGGGTTTACCACAGACGCAGAGATTCACAGTTGGACCCTGTTGCATGAGTAGTTGTCATAGTTGTAACATCATGTTCTTCAAATTACTGGGTCTGCAAAATTGAGGATGATGGAAACTTGGGTAAGACTCAGGGGGGTTCTTTGGAGATGTCCCAGTGATGTCCTGTTTCATGGGTGTTTCATGTGTCTTTGAGAATGAGTGATAGGAGATTTACCAACCAGCTACTACCTTTGTTGTTCATCTAAGAATGATGGGGATACTCAAGTTGCGCCATATTTGCCGATCAGTCAAAAGCAAAATTTGGCTCTTCGAAAAGTGCGTGGCATGTCCGGAAAACTGAAGGTTTCCCTTTAACCCACTGCAGGTCCCACCTTTCACGGCACGTCCATTCTTGAAACCAGTTAGTGGTGAGAATCGCCAAGAATCAAAAGATGTTTGGATGCTTTCCAAGAGAAATCAAATCCATCATTCTATCATACATACATATGTTATATAGTTAGTACATACTATTTATATATATTTATATGTACATATTCATATATTTATGATCTATCTTCGTCGCATTTAATTACCAAGGATGTGCGGCTCCGGCATCGTGCTCTTCGAGGTGCAGATGTGTACACCGTGCACGCGAAGAGATGTTAAGTAGTGATGCTTCTCCACACTTATTTAGTTGGTTCTACTCACGATGACTTGGGGATTCTGGAGCTTTACAATGTATCCCACTAAAAGCACAGTGTATATATATATATACTATATACATATATATATATATACACATTATACATATATATATACATATACAGTGTATATATACATCTATATGTGTGTGTTTTGCAGGGGGATCAACAACCACCAGGGCACCGTGACGCAGGCGGCACAGTGCTGGCAAGGTGCCTACTATCTGGGCTTCGACCAAGACAGACAGCAGCTGGACACCGCCATGGATCGGTTGGGAAATCTAGAGGAAAAGCCATGGATTTTACCGTCAAAACCCATGGGCTTTCCAATTCTATGGAGGATATGCAGTCACCATGGTGTCACTAAGTCATGGTGGTTCATGACTGGATGATTTTGGGTACCCCATGGATTGAAAACCTCCATATTGTATAGGGAGCTATTGAGTTTTGGCTGTTTTGGGTCAAATCGTCTTACCACCACAAGGGTAGAATTCGTTGATATTGGTGGGTTTTTTGAGAATTCGAAGAGGAAAACCATCTCCAGTTGTTGTTGAACCTGCCCTTTGGCGAGACCATTTGTGCAGAGTTCTGCAAAAAGGTGAATTCGTGTGATTGATGAACCGGGCCTGTTCACAGAAATCCCCAGAAAAACTTGTTTGTTGTGGGTTATACCCTCTGGCAATTTAACATAGCTATTGAAAATGGCCATCAAAATAGTGAGTTTTCCCATTGAAAATGGTGATTTTCCATAGTTTTTTGTATGTTTACCATGTCGGGTACTCCCCTTATCCCATGATTTTTGCACCAGGAGCGCTCCACCAGCAACTTGAAGCTCTTAGCCGCGGATGTGGTCCGAGCCCCCTTTTCCGGGGGAATCAGCCGGAGTTGGCGGACGATCTCCGGCTGGCCGTCATGGTTATTCACAGGTGATTTGAGAGTAATATACAATATATACCCTCTGGTTATTTAACATAGCCATGGTATAGATGGCCCATAGAAATAGATGATTTTCCCATTGAAACCTCCATTTGTGAGGGATTTTCCATGGCTATGTTAAATAAATGTTAAATAACCAGATGGTATAATATCACTGCACATTCAAAACGAAGACATGCTAGGAACTGTTCAATCAAGAGGCCTAGTCGTGTTTTTGTGTCTGACACTATGAAATTGCTTCTTTTTGTGGCAGTCAAAAGGGGGTATGATACATATCATGCACAGCCATGATGATGTTTCACTGCACGATGTTTTCGGTCATATGTATATGCATCTGCATTCATACAAATACTCATCCACAAATCCACACCTCATTCTTCACCTCCCATGGAAGAGCTCATGCAATACGCACCACCTTTTCCTTATCAAAGTCCTTCAAATGACGCCGACCCAAGGCTCAAAGTTTGAGCTTTGCTCGTGGTGACGCCCGAGCTTTGCCGTGACTTGGCGCCATCGGAGAGGTTGTTTTGTGATCCCCCGGGAATCCTCAAACTCCGCCCTGTGGAAGCACCGAGGCTGGAAACCTCCTCAGTGGATGCGATTCTCTGTGACTTGCCCTTCGGCAAACAGTGTCCTCCTTAGGTCACGGAAGTCAGTACAGCTTCGGGTCTCCGACGTGATTCAATGTGGCCTCTTAAGAAAGTCAAATGTCAGACTGAATGAAGGATTAGGACCTGATTAGGATGTATTTTTGAAAAGTTAGATCTTGGATGAACTCTATCCGTGGTCGTTTTATAGTCCCGCTTGATCAGTTCAATGTGTTATGCAGCTACATGGGACGCCGTGCAGGTATGGCAGTGAGGAGGGTCGCAAACTCAGATGAGGTTAAGTTGGTTAAGTCATTAGATACCCCTATAATATCCTATAATTAAATTGGATGCTGAAGTTTATCTTATCATAATTTTGATCCTGGAATTGTGGGGATGTTTCTCTTCAGTTTGGAGATGGTATTGTTTGAAAACCCCCATGTGATCATTCAGTCTTTGCTGGTATATCAGCCAAAAGGAAAGAAAATTTGGTATCTCCAATAGACCCAATATACCCATTTGTTCTCTTGTTATCCCATCCTGCCACCGCCCAGACAACCTCGCCCTGTATCCAGCGGTGCTTCTGGAGTTCCGAAGAGTCGGGGGGGCCCAGAAAATGTCGGGTTTTCCGATTTTCTCACCAATCCCATGATTCATGGTAGGTGCACCCCACAACATGTTTTTTTGTTTCATAAGACTCTTTTATTTTAGGCTGATATTTTAGCCCTAGGCCATGATGTTTCAGTTCCCGAAGTCTGTCGAATCGGTTTTTCAGAGATTCCAATTCAATTTTTTCCACTAGGAAAATCACCCCCAAAAAAAAAGTTGCTCAACCAATGATCAATGGGAATCCTTAAAAAGTCGATCAACCAATAGGATTTTCCATTGACCCACAGCGAGGTCTTAAGGAGAACTGGACGAGCAGTGTTGCTCACCAACCAGGCGATGGGAGCCCATCAGCAAACTATGAGGAATTCACCATCCATTGGGGTAACCAGCAGGATGGCTAGTTTAAAACGGCAGATGTCTTGCTGTAAATGGGGATGTCAGGATGTTAACTAGCTAAGATTAGCTAAGTATCTGAGATTGGCCATGCAAAATCATCGTATCCATACTCCACAAAGTCGGTGTCCCAAAGTGGATGTGTTGACACATAGCCACATCATCATGTGAGGTTGATCCCCAATAGTTGTCTTGCTATCTTTCCATATTCATTGATAAAATCAACAAATAGAATTGCTGATGAAATCCTCAAAATTCTTGGTGAAATCAGTGAAATCAGTGAAATAGCCTCTTGATGCCTGTCTAACCGCAAGGCCAATGCCAAGACCTTGATGGAGGTGCTACCAACTGGATCATTTAAAGAGGGTCACCTTGCCGACAAAAAAGTCATTTGGTTTCTAGGTCTGTATACATTCTATACATTCTACATCTGTCAATCTGTAATTCAAGTCATCAATTTACACAAATGAATGATATAAAGTCGCATTCTCCCATTCCTACATTAGGGCCTTTCATCATCGAAAAAAAGGCCAGAGGACAATCCATCTTTGATTGGTTCCTTTGCTTCATATGCCCGGTAAATATGTATCAATATGTGTATGTACATGTACATGTACATATACATATACATATACATATAATTACATATATACATATACATATGACTACATGTATACATATATACATATATACATGTATACATGTACACATATACACATATGCACATATGCACATATACACACATATACACATATGTATATACATATAGATAGATGGATGGATAGGATAGGATAGGATAGGATAGGATAGGATAGGACAGGATAGATAGGATAGGATAGGATAGGATAGAATAGAATAGATTAGATTAGATAGAGAGAGAGGGATACACATGTACAAATGTAGGAAGATGGCTTTTGTCGAATCAAGGATCTATTTAGATTGATTCTTTGTTTGAGAAGATTGGCTTCTATTGATGGTTGGTCCATTTGGACCCCGTATTTGCCACGCCAGGCTATGGCTGAGAGCTGGCGGGTGGTCTGTCAGCGCAAAGTCTTGCTGGGGCATATGGAGGCTGAGCAGCCAGGCTGCTCAATCCAATGCATCCCCAACGGCCCAACCAGCTGGGTAGCTATGGAAAATAACCATGAGCAAAAGATTAATTTGTTGTGAACTACCCAAGATTGACTATGAATATAGGGAGAGATGTTTCCAATTTTTGAAAGGTTGCTGAAGAGTTGGTTGGGAAGATACTTTTGCGCACTTGGCTTTCTGGCCAGAAATGTGGGTTTCAGTACATTGTTAATTTACTGGGTGCAGGTGTTCGCCAGATAGGAAAGTTAATCAGATGTTCAAAATAGGAGAGATTGACTTGTCCTTTTTTTTCTTGGTAATCCCTCCTATTTCTCCCTACTATCTTTTAAGCACAAAGACCTGAATGTTTCAAATTTGTTGGTGGTTCTTTTTGACCAAAAAAAAAATCTGAGAGTTTCTGGGAGTAAAATTCCAAGTCTTACAGCCATCAGGCGTTGCTCTTCTTGGTGAAACCTTTGGAGTCAGGTTCCACTCGTTGCCAGGGAAAGGAGGCAGTTGGTGAAAAATGGTGGGAAAAGTTTGAACATTTCAAGATGAATTATCATGTTCCAATATGTTCCATGTGTTTTGTGGCCATAAGCTGAGGTGAAGCCCCATTTTTTGGATCCAGCCTCCACCAATCGTTGCCAGGTGGATATGGTGGCCCCCAAGCTGCGGTGCGGGCCCTGAACTGAAAATACCAAAAAGCATGGTACTAAATAAATGTGTACATATATACATTTGGACATTTATACGTATATATATATATATATACATATGTACATATGTACATTACATTGCACATATGTACGTTGCATTCCATGCCATTCCATTCCATCACATTACATTACATTGCCATACATACAAATGCATATACACATAGACATATACACATACACCTGTTTACAACATAACTAGAAATAGGGATCCCCACGATGAACCCTGTATCTACGAGCAGGACCCCCATGGTGCCGCCCTCAGGGATCGCGACTGCCCTGGGAAGATGTCTTTGGACGCCGGCAGTTCAGGGCTGAGATGCCCGAGAAACGGTGCAACAAAATTATTGGGATATCTTGGGATGTGGAGATGGATCAGTGATAAATGGCCTGCATGTTATTTTGTGTACATTCTTTTTGAGACCCAGACGGAACGGAACATAACAAGGAGTCATTAATCGCAGGTTAGTGTCCTTAGCAGAACGAAAGCGAATTTTTGCAAAATGCCATGGAGAATTGGAAGGTTGTTGATTTAGAGCAGCAACGGTATTCAATTGTATGTACGTTCTTCCTGATCAGTATGATCAGTGAGTTTAGTCATGACCGGAAGGATTGACAAAGCGTTTTTTTTGCCACTTATCTTTCGGTACAGATTGGTTTCACTTGTTCTTGACCTTCATGTGGTAAACCCAATGCCATCAACCATCCCAAAAATCACCATTTGTTTATGGTAAATATGGTAAATATCATCCCCTTTCAATGGTAGGCTTATTGGGTTTCCCACATGACACAGCGAGCAACGGCTTTAGGTGGTCTGCGATGAAAGCCACCATGCGACAGCCCTTGCGCTTGGTGCACGCCGGCGGCTGCAAGCAACGAAGGGACCAAAAAATTCACGGCGACCGTGGTTGGAAATCCAGGGGGCCCTGGTGAAAACTGTGGAAGTTGAAGGAATTGCACCAGAACTCCAGTGGTTCAAGTGATTTTGGGTCATTCTGTAGAGGTTTGGGAAGGATGTTCTTGTAAGAATTGAAACAATTCCAACAGAAAGAGCATCACACTGATTGTCCGGAATATCTTCGTCAAACTCAATTCCTTGCATTTTTGATAGGTTCGCACCTGCCCCATAGCCAGTCTCCAACGTGCCGGAGAGCCAAAAGCCATGGGCTTGTGCATTCTGCAGCATTTTCAAATCCGATCAAACAAAGAGCTGAAATCCTGAGACTCCAACTTGTTGTCACATGATTGAAATATTTGAAGAATTTTGAAGAATTCCACCGGATATGTCATGACATGTCCATGTTTCATGATCTTTCATCATGTTTCATGATATTCCAAAAGGACAAGTTGAACAGTTGGAAGGACTTCCCAGGTCACCGCCAACGCCAACGCCATGCAGCCCTGGGCTTCACTGTCAGGCAACGAAGAATTGGAGCCAGCAATACCAACAGCGGGATTGGAAGGTCCTGGCTTTGCCTGGAAATTTGGGGTAAAACTCGGTAAAACCCCAAAATTCACTGTTTCGGCATCGAGACATGATCATTTCCCAATTTTGGGAGAGACCCAAAGGGATTCTGATAGTCCTTGTGATCCTCTCTCTCCAACCCCAACATGGAGACCATGGTTTGTTGTTCAATGCATTGGGAGACGTGCAGCAATCACGGATGACCCCATAAGGTATCTGTGTAATCGATATCATCGTATTGATCCTTATTTATCATTATACATGATCTATATATTTAAATGTTACATTATCCACACATTCTGTGTTTGTCCATACATATATATATATATATATTTATAAACCATCTGTACATTGCCTACCATCTGATGTAACGTGACCAATCTGGCAGGTAGCTATGCCCCTTCCGGATGGAAGGCAGAGCCGATGTCGCAGGCGGTCGCGGTCCCCTTTTGGGGACTGCAATGGACTGGTTGGTCAATGTGGTTTTAAAACCGCGGATATTAGATACTTATGTATTCAGCTGGATAGAGAAAAGTAGTTCACCAACCTGAAATGTTTCAGATGAGTCCCCGAATCCTAACCTTTGAAGTAGTTATAGTTTACCCTCTGGTAAACTAGCATAACTATGGAAAATCACAATCTTTAATGGTAGATCAACTATTTCTATGGCCATCTGCAATAGCTTTTTGTATGTTTACCAGAGGGTAGGGGCCATCAATCATACTGGCGATGATAGATGGCTGGATAGACAGATAGATAAAGGCGATTCCCTGCGATATCGCCATGTGGATCTCAAAATGAATAAAATCCCATTCCACCAGATTATTGCAAAACTAGATGTCCCCCGGAATGGTGAGAACAGTTCAAGGAACCTCCAATTTTTCTTGACTGGACAAGCATACCGCTTTTCACAGTTGGGCTTTTTTTTGGGCATTTTTTTGTTTACCACACAAAGTGATTTTGGGCTTCCTAGAAATAAAGTTGTGTTTCATCAACTAGCTATTTGGCTGCCGGGTAGAAATCCATCACTTGTTTCCCAGACTTGGAGGAAGGTAAAATTCACCGTTGAACCCAACTTGGACTCAACGGTTTTATAGTCAGTCCCACGCACTCTTCCCTGTAGATTCAATGGTAAAAACCTTTTTTGTTCCTCTCGTTTTCAATTGAATCGATGATACCAGTCTTATAGTTGGGAATTACTCACATACTCGCCGGCCGATTTGATGGGCCAAAATAGCCGCTGGGCTCATTTACTATACACATTTTAGGTGTGTTAAACCTCAAAAAAGGCAGGCAAAAGTCTCCTACTTTAATAGAAATCAGCCAGATTCATGTTCCTCAAACTTTCAGATACCGTCACATCCTCAGGTATTGCAGGCCCTGCAGACCACGTGGGGCAACCCAGGATGAAGGGAAACGGCCAACCCATGATGCTTGGTTTGCTTGGAACTCATGAATTTGATGCCCCATAGATTCTATAGATCAAAGGATTTATGACTAAAGATGCATGCAGCTTCAATCGGAAACTACCGTTTCAAAGATGTTCAAAGTGTGTCACTGTGAACCTCCGTAACCAACACAAAGGAGCTCACACATCCATTGGTCCATTGCCCAACGTTGAATGAAAGCGTCCTGGTGACGGCCCCAAGGCAAGGGCAGCTCAAGCTGCTGTTCAAGCGCTTAGGCATGCTGCAAGAGGAGCATGAGGCCGCCGAGTGTTCGACGGAACAGTGTGAAGAATCTGGGTCGTCTCAACAGTTTGATATGGTGTACCCCTAAACCCAATGGTTAATGATCATTATCCCTATTAAATGGCTATAATTGGGAATATACCCTATTTTCAGACAAACCCATATGGTTTGATATAGGCTGAGGTGGACTCCCCTCCCGATAAAAATTGGCGCAGGCACTTTGCGAGTGTTTGGCTGCTCACGGCGCCGTCCCCGCAGAGAGGCGCCAGTGGGTTAGTTCAACAGCGATTGGACTTTGATTTGATCCAGAACGAACACCTCTCCATGACGCTTTAGTCATTAGTCAATGACCCATCCCCAAAGATCACCAGTCAGTAGATCCTTCGTTGTTGATCAAAGCCTACTTTTCCTACTTTTTTGTTTCAATTTCATGGCTTGAACCCCCATTTTGCTTGGTCATTCCATGTATCAGGATATGTGCATTCGGGAATAATCGTATTACTTCAACCATGTTGTTTCCGCTTGAATTTCTGGTGGAATTCCTAAGTTTTGCTGAAATCCCAATCTTGTCCCCAGAACGGAGATCATGTGGGCTCACCAGTTAAGCGTCCGAAATCACCATAAATCGCCATAAATCGGAATCAAGTTGCATAAAAAATCATCATTTCAATCACCATGAAAAATCACCATCCATCATCATTTTTGCATCATAAAATCATCATTTTTCATGATGAACTGGTTGGTGGTTTCGAACATGTTTTTTCCATTTCATACATGGGATGTCATCCTTCCCATTGACTTTCACTCCATCATTTTTCAAGATGATTATTGCACCACCAACCAGTAGTTTTCATCATTTTTCATCATAAAGATGGTTTTTTTAACATGTTAAAACCACCAACCAGAGATCCATTTATTAATAACCAGTATTAAAACCATGACCATAATCTCATGTTAAAACCACCACCAACCAGTATTTTTCATCATTTTCGAACATATCCATTTTTTAATAACAGAGATCCGAGGCTCCACAGGGCAGCCACGAGCTGCCGAGGCTCATGGCCTGGCTCCACCGGCGGCGCTTCGCTGAAGCGCGGCGGCGTCATCCCCTGACGTCGGGACGCAAAGGATCCAAGGATGGCGACGTGGATCCAATCATGGGGATGTCTAGCCATAAACACATTATAATATGTATGCTACATGTTTTTTTTTGCATAGAAATATATATATATACATATATATATGTACATACATATAATCATATATATATGTGGTTTAGTTGGGTTTAAGTGAATTTAATAATGTTGCATATGGTTTTTGAGCCCCAGAAACTGGAAGACTGGAAGGTGGTGTGTGATTGGGTTGTAAGCGCCAAACTAAATGGGATGTAGTGCACTTGGCTACTCCTGGCAACAGCTAGCCATTGATGGTCAGCTTTTGATGGCACAAATTTCCATGTGCAGATGTTCAAAAGGCAATGTCTCAAACGTCCATGGAAGAATGAGATGTTTGTTTGTCCCAAAATCAAAGGAACGATAAGTAGACCCCAAGTTGACATGTAGAATTCCATGACGTCAACTAGGAACTTCAATTATAAACACCATCAAACCATGCGAGACACCATCAAACGCCATTTAACCCCATGAAAAATCCCATTGTGTGGTTGTCCCTCTACCAAAATGCACTAAGGTGCCACGAGTCATTGGAGTCCTTGATGCAAGCGAAGGAGCAGCGAATCTGCAATGGGTGGCTATTTGCCGATTTTGGTATCCAAAATGGATTTATGGATTTATTGTTTGTAAAATGCATGATAAACCAATGCTACTTAGTACTGTATATAAATGGACTTGTATATATATACATATATATATATTATTATTATTATTATTATTTATTATTAATTGTTATTGTTATTATTATTATTATTATTATTATTATTATTATTATTATTTATTGCATGAATTGTTATATCACCATGTTGGTAAACCATGATAAACCCAAATTATTTGTTCGTGGATCATAATTTTCCGTTGGTGAATTTCGTCCAAAACCCCGTGTGGGTGGATACTTTTTGTTGGTGGAAAATCTGAGTCTTAAAAAAACATCCAATTTTGGGAATGGCCCTTGAGTTTGAGCCATAGAAATCTCTTCAGTGTTCATCCCATGCATGTTGGTTTCGAGGAGTTCTATTGTTGCTAGGCAGTGGTTCAAAGAAAGCTTTAGGAATTATGGTTGTATCCATATTCATGTTGTATCCATATTCATGTTGCATGAGAGGTCAAGTTCAGCTACGACTTGAGTTTCCCATCTGAGCTGTGTTCGAAAGCCTTTGGTTGATTATATGCGGATTATCCTTGGTGGTGATGATCATGATCCACTTCCTGGGATGGTGAATTGAACCATCTTGCCGAATCCGGAAAATTCTTCACCATATTTCACCATATTTCACCGTTTCCTGTTAGGGGCCACAATCCATGTGGCCCCCTTGACCCATGAAGCATAGGAGTTGTCCTTGGACTTGGCTGCGCGTTTGGGTTTGGATGCTGTGGCACAGCTGAGTTGGGACACCCGGCGGGCGATGGCACTTGGGGATAGCTATCCAGCAAAAAAAACATGTGGGTACCCGAAAAAATGATGATTCATCCAATTCATCGTAAATGCGGCCAAGATCTCTGGTCCGCAGGATCTTAGATGTTGACACACCTTTGAATTTTGACGAAATGGTAATTGAGATGGTATCCATGGTAATGGAGAATGTAATGGTAATATGGTACTGGTAAGGATATTCTGAGCATAGAGGATCTAAGCTGGCCATCGAAATTACCCCAATTTCAGATCCATTAAGAGACAATGTTCCGAATGAAAATTGAAAAATGCCAAATAAATTACAGGTACCTCACTGGAGACCTTGCCAATGATGAGGGGAAGATGAGGGAAGCATCCGATGGTGACCTCAAATCGGATCTCTTTGGGGTGGAGAAATGGCCCTCTTCTTATATCCGTCCATGTTTGATCCGGAATCCCTTCCCCTTCACCTTGAAATGGGATGGCCATCCCCGTTGAGGGTTTCATACATACCTACATATATATATATATACATATATACGTATATATATATAACATATATATATATAACATATATAAAACATATATATATATATATATATATAACATATATATATAACATATAT
>Ga0126342_10007687_pt1 | contig 19283 bp, 19 predicted proteins | sample Cyp1metagenome_FD_92528 | JGI IMG/M metagenome (GOLD analysis project Ga0126342, IMG submission 92528) | Coral microbial communities from Lord Howe Island, Old Settlement Bay, Australia - Cyphastrea 1 metagenome | ecosystem: Host-associated > Invertebrates > Cnidaria > Coral ... | reverse complement strand
TTTAATGATTGGAAAATTATGACCCGATAGCAATTGTTGATGTTGGGGCGCTTCATGTTTGAGCCATGCCATATGGATGAGGTGGAGTTTCACGCGCCCCCGCGCGAGTCAAAAAGCAAGCGCCGGCTTTCGTTCCACCCCTTCTCAGGTATTATAAAAATATATATATATATATATATGGTTTGTGACTGTTTTTTGACTTCGGGGAGTCAGTCCTGAGCTGGTGGAAGAGGCCAAATCAGGAGTGTTTTGCTCACAACCTGCCGAAGGTGGAAGCTTTCACGAAATTCCTCGTAGAACATCAGAAAGCTCCACTTGTACTGAGTGGGTGAATGATTCTGCGACTGATGTGCCTTGGCAGTACCATCCTTTCGCTGTGGGATAGGATAGAAGGCCATTGAATCGGATAGAAGGTTTCGAACGTTGGATTCCAGCATACTTGTCCCATCTTGTGCCCTTCTGAAGCATTCAGACTGAGGTTTGCATGAACTGCCATGCACGCTTTGGGGTTATGCAACTCCGGCGAAAGCACCACTGCCGAAGATGTGGCAAGGTGTTTGGAAAGAGTTCCTGATTTTGATGTGAGACTTGAAACATTCGATTGACAGAGCCAAAATGCTTGAAATAGGATTCGACTGGCGTGATATTTTTTTCTCCGTTCTCAGTGTCCTGCAGGTGGTTTGCAGCACTTGCTCCAGGTCAAGGGAACTGGTACTTGAGTACCATCCTGCAAAACCTCAAAGAGCAAACCCGGCAAGTTTGCATTAGATGCTTTGAGACTCAAAACATGAACCGAAGGCGAAATACGGATTACAAACCACACAGCATGGACAGCAATACTAAGTAAGACACTCATGGCATAGAACTTCTCTATTTCTCTTTTTTGAGATAGTTTTTGTTGCTTTTCTGGGCTCATTTGGGCACCATAACCTCAAACAGCAAGTTCTGTCATGTCCTGTGTCCTGAGCAGAATGCAAACTCGAGGTTTGCAATAGTTGCGTTGCTGCTCCTCCAATTGCAGAGAATCCGGAGGAGGTTTGGACTCACTTTGTTCAGCTTGTAGATTGCTGTCCTGGCCTTTGCTGTTTGCGCGAGCGTTCATCAAACTTGACAATGTGCGGCTTATGCCAAATTATGTAGCAAATCGTCAGCCTTCAGTTGGTCCCGCAGGCTGCATCGGCAGCTCTGGAGGCGGTAAAGGCAGGAAAGCATGCGAAGCCTCTCAGCGCCACCCCAAGAAGCACAGTTTTCGATAGTTTTCGACCACAACTCAAGCAATAACTCAAACAATAACTAAAACAAATAGAACTGCAATGCTGAGAACCTTAACCCTTAAACTGAAAGATATATATATATATATGTACCTACCAGCACAAGACCGGCAATGCTGAGGCTGCGACCAATGGTTCGTATAATTACTCAAGAGTCTCAAGAGGGCTTAACGATTGTTGGTCAGAAGGGCTTGCAAGGTGTCGATGACCAATGTCGTAGGATGCTGCATGTTGGGAGTCTTGCTTAGCTGCTGTTGGTGCTGTGTAAAGAGACGGTATTTTTTGATCGAATGATGAGAGATGAAACTGTGATGATGAGAGCTTTCTTGGTCTCTTTTCAAAGTTTTTTCTGGGGTTCACCGAAGGTGGCGTTCGTCGTTTGATCGGTTGCAAATGTGCGCAGAGTTCATGGCTGGCATGATCAGAAGATCCGCTGTAGTATATCGAGCTGCTGACCTTCTATCCCTTTGCATGTCTAGAAATGCGGAGGGAATCAAGGGTCTCATGGTTTGTGTTATTGATTTGTGTTTTTGAATTCCTCATCATGGGTGCAACAAGATAACACGGCACTATGCGCCCCCCATGGATTCAACAATTGGGTGCATTCAAGGAAAACATCGCATCCAAATTCAAAATGAGGTGCAGCTTCGTTGTGTGGAATGCCTGTACCATCCTGTGATGAGCATCGGGAGTTCGCAACTTTGCAGGCTTCTGTGGGTGTTGGTGTTGATGCATTTTGAGCTCCACAAAGCGATAGTGAAACTACGTAAGTTTGAGCAGTGATAACCCTCCATTTCTGTTTTCCTTGTCAGGATATTGAATTATTATATAAGTGTGTTCTTTGCACAGTAAAGGGCAAGATCAGTTCAACAGAGCTAGCCCAAGCGCAACGGTGATGGAGCGATTTTTGCTGTTAATTTGCTCTAGCAGGTACGCGTGATTGAAGCGAAAGGCTTGCTGGCTGCTGACTTCAATTTGGTTTCAAAAAAGAGTCTGACACTCGGCGACACTCGGCGACACTCGGCGACACTCGAACAATCAAACTGAATCAAACTGATGGATCCGTGCCTGAAATGATGTACTCGATTGGTCTTTGAAGCCCTTGAAGCCCAGGTTCAGATCCGTATTGCCTTCTTCGAGTCGGGCATGGGGTGCAGGCGAGGGACAGAGATATGATGAGATTTGCATCACGTGCCAAGTTGTGTGTGTGTGTGCGTAGGAAAGATACAGCATGAAATGTGATTGTAGAAACTGTGACCGCATTGACATATTTTGAATGTGAGCACATAAACAGCGATCATAGACATGTTATGTTATGAGTTATGATTTTCTGTACATGAATCTTGACAAAACAGGCGCTATGTAACTCTATAGAATCTATGTAAAGCATTGTTTGTTATTCTGAAAGTAGGCGTGAGCGTTTGACTGACGAACATGTGGATCATGTGGACATAGCAAGGTGAGGACTTGTACTGTTGGTGCCACGCTCGAGCCTCGCACGGAGCTCAGCAATGCCAAGAGCGGCAACATTTCTGATCCAAAGATATCCACATAGATATCCAAAGCGTTCAGAGATTCGGAGGTTTCAAAGTTTTCTAAGTTGAAGGACCGAACAAGTGACTTGACATGTGACTTGAAGTCCACTCATTTGCCGCCCGATTTGTTGGGTTTCTCTGAGGCTGGGATGTAACGACAGCCTTTCGCGTGAGTAGACTAGATTCCTTTTTGCATTTGGAGGCAAAGTCCGTAGGTCGCGTCGCTCTTTTTTTTTAGGCGGAACCTCGCCTGATCTGCATTTTTTCCTCATGTTTCCTGATTTTTTGTCTGACGCGCTTTGTATTGAATGAAGCAGAATTGTTATGATGGAATTTTCTGTTTGTGGCTTCCATTTCATCCGTGATGTGCATCAAAGCAAATCAACCCTGTAGGTGTGGGACGAGGACCGGACAAGCTGGTTGCAAAACAGCGGATGTTTTTTTGAACATTCCTGATAATTTCATTCTTGTGTAGCTTGGTTGATTCGGTTGTCGCTTTCGGCCAAGGGAATCATGTCAGGGAAAAGGTCAGGATGCAGGTTGAGATTCAGGTTGAGTGCATTTTTTGCAAGAGAAGGCGATGGAATTGAGAGGAGAAGACACTGTGGTGTTGGAGATGGGTGCTGTGCTGCGAAGGTGACTGCATTGGAGCGATGATGTTGGCGGGCGCTGTGCTGGGGCGGCCTTGCGAGGTTACAAGATGTATCAAGATGTTACAGGTGACAGGGAGGAAATGAATCGAGGCGATGTTAGGCTGGGGGACATGGCTGAGCGATGATGGAACATGATGGAACCAAGGATGTCGTGTGATGGGCTTGGAAAGCGCAACGACAGTGTGCGTAAAGCAAAACCTATTTTGTTGGCTTCACTGCCATTGGGTCTGTTGCCTGCATTCTTCGCATTTTCATCGATGTGTTTAAAGGACACCGCAACCAGGGATGATGCCCTTGGCTTTCTCGACCTATCTTTGGCTAAAGTGGCTTGGCAACCTTAGGATGGTGCAGTGACATTATCATCGCACAATCGCATTTGAAAGCGTACTCTTGTCACAGTGACACACAGGTGCCCCTCTCGAGACCCTTCCGCGGCTGGGTTGCTTCATCTGCAAACTGATTTTGTCGTGAGGACGGAGATATTATGACTTCACACACATGTCGTGGACAAGTCTCAAATGGTTTCAGGGCCCGCTTTTGCTGATTGAGACTGGGTGTTTCTGGACAGATTGATGTTGGCTTGTCTTACACTAAAACGCGGACAAGTCTGATGCCATTCTCTGACCGCTTCCATGCACTGTAAGAATCATAGACAGTGATGGTGCAAGTCACCTAATGTCCTTGCTCCATGGCAGCATATTCCCGAAGGGTTTGTGATGCTGAGATTCCACCTTTGGCAATTTTAAATCAAGTTGTGACCGCTCAAACTATTCAACAATTAATGTTAATTTAATACTTTTGTGTGCGAATTGCTGCACAGTTTGATCATGAGAACGCATCCTGGCTGTACTTTCTGTGCCTGCTGTTGGTAGTGCATGCAATGTACATGTGCGTATGGCCTGGTGCGCGCATACAATTTATGACACATGCACAGACATACTACATGTTATACAGTTACAAACTACATGCATAATATACACATATGCACAGACCTGATATGCATTTGGACATTCTCTTGCCCGTACATAAATGATTAGCTACACTACACACATCACACACGCACACATATCTATCTATATGTATATACATTTTATTTGTTTGACTGTGCACACACACACACGTGCATATGTATATATATATATATATATATATGTATATATGTACATATACATAGACACATACATAAACATGGACACAAACACATATGTACATGTTTCCACACACAGATGCATTCACAGATACATGTCCCCAGATTCCACAGTCAAGGAATATGTTCTTGAAAAGAAACAGGTAACCTGATGCATGCATGACATGTATGGCATGTATGGCATGTATGGCATGTATGGCATGTATGGCATGTATGGCATGTATGGCATGTATGGCATGTATGGCAAGCAGGTAAGTGACTTTAAGTGACTGTAAGTGACTTTAAGTGCATGTCTGCGTTCTGTAATGCTCTGTAGATTGAGGTTCCGCTTCGACCGCCGGAGGTGCGACGCTGCATGATGCCCATGCTCAAGCGGGCGGCAATGCTTTGTAACATCGGGGACAAGCGCACAATGACAACACGTTCCATTCCACAGTTGCAGGCGCAGCCACTGCCGGGGGAGGATGCAAGGAAGACTCCAGCCACTGGTGCGGGTGCCGTTCTCTTGGAGGCAAGAAACTGCATTTTCACTAGTCACTAGTGTCCTGAGACCTTGAACACAAATGCCGAGGTGAGTAAGACAGACCTGTTTAAAGGCCGAATATGGCGGAATGTAGAAAATACCCGAAAACACCCCGTGTAGTTACAATTTGTGTGAACATGTTTTGAATCAGTTGAGACACACTCTGAAGACACTGCGTGATTCAGGTGCAGATGCTGGACGTCAAGCCAGTGAGGCGGTTCCAGGCATTTGTGTCGCCGTTGCCGCCAGTCCCTCCACCGTTCGCGCCTTATCGACAGCAGGCGTTTGCAAGGTAGTTGTGTGAATGTTTTTGTTTGAGGTAAAGAAAATCCTTCTCCTAGTTGCTTCTTGCAAACTTTGCTCTGCAGGGACTGATGAATCCTAAGCTGATTCTTTGACGTTTGAAGGATAAATGAAAAAGCTATATTATATACCTGTGACAAGTTTCACTCTGCAGAATGCAAACCCACTAGGAACAAGAAGTTGGACAGAAGGTCTGAAATATCCCAGAACCTATTCCAAAAAGACGTCAGATAATATGCCAGAACATATCTCAAAATATATTGCCGAATCTAGTGCAGAATATATAGGAATTTGTTGCCCTCATGTTGCTAGTTCTTGAGTCTGAAGGAGGTCGGTTTCCAGAGAGATGCTTTCTGCATAGTTGTGCCTTTTTGTTTTGGCAATGTATCTCTCGAAATCACTTTTCCAGCTAGCCTCTTTCCTTCCATACGCGTGGACCAGCTTTGGCCCGTGCTTTCGAGAGTGTTGACTACTCTGTTGTGGTTGTCCTGCTAAGACCATGTTTTTGTGGAATACGACCGTGTGATTGCTAATTTATACATTTCACCCATTCTGTTTGAATGAACCACATTCATTCAATATTTTTTTCACAATGCTGCTGTTGGTGCTGCAGATCTCAGCCTGGCGAAGGTTACCCCATTTTGACATTGATGCAGTATATGGTCCTGCAATGCATTTGGTAGACTTGATTTGGCAGCTTGGCGTGTAGTTCAGTTTACTGTAAGATGTTGGAACTTGGAATTATGCGAGCTTGCATTTGGAATTGTGCGTCTCTTCATATGCAAGATGTTGCTGCTGAGGAGTCGTTTCCTATCTCCGATTCTGTTCTGGATCCTAGGCCTGTTCGGTCGAATCATTTCTTTCATCAACTGTGATTGGTGAGAAAACGTGGGTAATTCGGACGTTTTTTTTTTCCCCTGAGCCGGAAGAACCACTTTGCACAAAGTTTGGCATTTCCACTACAAACTGCATACTTGATACCTCTTGATATCACTTGATCAACGAAAGTCATGTGCACTCAAATGAAGCAAAATTGCTCCCACGCTCAGATTTAATATTCTGGGCAAGTCCAACGCGAACATTGTTTGCGCTGATTCTATGGAACGTCGGTGCGAAGTATTGCCTTGAGCGCTTTGACAAATTATGGTTGCTCCGAGTGATCGCTGTTTCAGTCTCAACAGACATGTTTGAGCTTTGCAGACTGAGGCATTATCCTGCTTTTTTTCCGCTTGGTCTTCTTTGCTTTATGCTGCGCCATTACTTTCACGAGAAAGAAGAGGCGTTTGAAGATGCAGACTTTGACTGGATCTCCAATCATTTTTGTTTCGGTTTGCAAATGAGAAACCCGCAGCGAAGCAGTTGCTTGAAGAACTACCATCCAAAAGGCCTGAACAAGCAGAGACGTTGCGCAACCTTGAGTTGAGACAGAATAGCAACACCGAAATTGTTCTACTCTTGGCTTTGCAGGCTAAGGATGCGAATGTTCCGAGTGCTGTCAGTTTGCGAAAACATGCAGGTCTGAAACCCTTTCAAGCACCTCAGTACCATGGCAAGAAACCAGAAACATCCAGAAATCGCAACCTTGAGTGAAACGCCTACTCTGCATCCAATTTCGCCTGGATCAAGCATAGAAGTATACAGACTTCGTTTGCTCAAACGGCCAAAGAGTTTTTCTTGTTCTAAATGGGCCATGAAGGTTGCTTTGTGCAGGCACTGCTCTGTGAACTTCACTCCAGTGGGCTCAGTTGGGTTCTGGCTGACTAGGATTTGATCACCAGGCTTTCTGCCTATTGGACAATGTGGTCAGAGAAATCGGGATGATCCCAGACCTGTCGTCAAAAGAAAGCGCTCACCGCAAGGCCTTGGCCTTTGGATTTCCATCCTAGCGTGGCAACGCAAAAACATCAGCGTTTATGCGTCACAAGAGGATCACGACTGATTACAAGCTTGCTCTTTGGTGTTCTTTGTTGTTCAGCCTGCGGAATAGCCAGCCGAGATCATCCAAGATGGCTGCTGTTTTCAGCTCTTTTCACAGCGAAACTTGAATCAGACACCGCAGGGCACCGCAAACATCTCTTCCATGGCCGCTTGCCGCTCATTTTGAATTTCTAAAAGCGTCCCAAGGCTCTAAGCAGCAACGACACCCCAGCGCTAGTCAATCGCCCTCAAGACATTAATTACGCTTGAAAGCTGCAAGCACCCAGGTGAGACAGCTTCACGTTGTCAGAAAAGCATCGGAAAGCATTGGAGAGCATCGGAAAGCTTAGAAAGAGGGAAGAAAATGGGAGAAACACAACAAAGGAAGATCTCACTTTGTCAAATCCTTTCAAATCAAAGCAATCTCATTATTGAGCGCCTGCAAAATTTCATCAGGCCAAATTGCTTGGTTTATATAATGCGCTTCAAGTATGTGATTTGTTGACAATGGATAACAATGGTATATCATTGACTCATTGACTCATATCGACTCTAACCAATTTCTTTTTGTCGGCAATCGTTGTAGTCTTGGCTCTTATGCAGGCCGTGCGTGCGAAACGGCCAACCTTGGTGCGAAAACGAACCGCTCCAGCCATCCTAGAGGAGTCCCAGGGGCAGTGCAAGTGGCAAACTCGAACGAGTGTAGAGTGAAGGAACATGTCACGACTAGTGGGAAGAAAGTGGCATGAAAGTATTTTATACATTTTTATACAATATACGATATACGATATAACAATATTCTATTTTTTTGTTTTTATGTACCCATTCTAAATCTTCGAGCACAGTCGCAAATCTCAGACTCAATTCGATGTCGCTTTACACCAGGCTGGCAGTGAACATGGAGCTTTGTCACGACAGGCACGTGCAGCTGGGATATGGACTTATAATAACTTATATCATTATAATTTATTAATATTTATTATATACTGGCATACTGATGCATACTGTTGTATCTGTGTCTTGTGATTTGCAGCCAGGAAGCATGTGCACATAGAAGTCTCCATCGATGCTCGCAGGATAGTCGGCATGCGGACTATGATGAGGCTCAACTTGGAAGCGCAGTTCAAAGTCTGTGTTTTGTTCTCCCGGGCTCAGTCAAGGACCGTCATCACATATGACTGAAGCATTGAACAGAGCCTTCTCTGACTTCGCTTTAAGAGCTTGAATCAGCTTGACGAGATTCTTGTGCACGATGTGTGCATCCATATCACCGTGAGCGTGAGTGTTCTGCGCAGCGGCGCAGGACCTTTGTCGCGGGCTTCAACCGCTCCTTCGCACTGCTGCTGATGGTGTCCAGGTGCTTCTCTCGTACTTCCTCGTTTCTGTAAATTTTGTGAAGTTCTGAGGTTGTTGAAGCTTCAGGTCTGCGTTCCTGATTGCGGTCAGGGAGAGGGGCGCATAAATCCTGAAACAAAATATCAGAAGAATTGGTGAAGATGCATGTCTTTCCTTTAGAGCCGAAAGTTTGTGGGTCTTGATGCTCAGTTTCCAGTCCACCCAGACAGACTCCTCACATTTGAAGCCGCCGCCAGACCATCCACGACATCTTTGTTTGGGATCACGATGCAAGCCCCTTTGCAGCGATTGCGCTCCTGCTTTGGGCGGTCCTCGCTGAGGCTTCGACGTCACATGTTTCATGCCATTTCATGCCGACGAAGCTTTGAATTCAAAATGGCCTAGAAACGTTCATAAACACAATGAACATGAAACAGAATTACACACAAAGTATTTCCAGACCCTCAGGATCCCTGAAGTGTCAGATATGTGTCATCTTGGTCTCAACAGGTGCTTCGCTTTGACCTGTATCTCATGCTGTAGCCCGGCTGCATTGAGCAGTCAGGCTATTGCCAAGGTGTCAGCAAAATTGACTTTACAGGAAAAGCACTTAGAGGAATACTTATATAGATTTTCAGAAAACTTTGAGCAGAAGATAGCAGAAGCTACAGATTCAGATCAAAGAGATGTGACGGTGGCAGGTACCCGATCCAATTCCCACAGGTTCCTACAGTATGCACTATACTATATGACTACTATATACTGTTTCTCCCTTCTCTTCAAAGAGAACGTTTCTTCAAATTACAACCACTCAATGAGTCTTCAACTCTTGACATTGCTTCTCTAGACTATTGACTTTGGACGGGAACTCTGCAAGCTGATGAAGTCGCTCAAAGGAGAAGCGAACGAAAGTCGCTTTTTTCTGAAAGAGCCGCTGTTGTGTTGGGGTTCTGAGGATTGGGTCCAGCATTCTTCTTGCTTGCTCGCCCCTGCTACCTGCCGTGTCTACATCTTAGAATTTTGTGAGGTGCTACCGGATATTGAGTGGGTGCGTCATGAACCATGGCAAATGCTTCAACACGTCTTGAAAAGAGCAGGAGGAAACTGTGAAGCGTTTTGTGGTTTGCCTTTCAGGTCAGGATTTTCTGCATATTTGAGCCTGCTCCGCGCCAAAACTCAGCCAGAGGAGCTTGCTGTGCTTCAACTGGGTCGTCCGACTCTGCCCTTCAGATTGTGCGAACATTTTTTTAATATTTTCTTATGCTTTGTGTGTGCAAGCAGCCTGCAGGAGTGGGGAATGCGCAGTGAGTGTGCAGAGGCCAGTGGAGAGCCGAAAGCAGCTTCCAGGGTCTTTCCACATGGAAGTAGGATGCCTGGGTATCTCTACATCCAGAACAAAGACGAGCAGTCAGCTTGACTAGCACTTCTATATTGAGTAGCTTTGTACGAAGGAAAGGCTTTTCTGTTCCAAGCTCCGCATTTCATCGCAAGTGCAGCGCGATTTGATCCAGGAGTGGCTGAGCAAGGACTACTTGGATGTGAAGGGTTTGGCCAGTGCCTCCACTTCAGGCTCTCCATCACGGTGGGAGCCTTACCACCACTTGGCAAAGAAACGCCGTTCATGACATACCTCTTTCATCCTTTTTCGATGAGAAACTGACGAGAGTTATGGCCAGGCAGCGACTTCGCCATGGCAAGACGATGCCAGTCCTTTCCCCTTCCAAGGCAGTGTTGCTGCTTGTTCGACTCTGTGAAACACATTCAAAAGTGGCAAATGAGCTACCTGTGCAAGCCGCTATATAAATGCTGAAACATGCCAAAGGCTCTTGTTTTGTGCTTCTGAATGTGTTCTTCTGGGTCAAGAAGCCATGGCTAAAACTTTGCTAATTGATTGGGAGGTTGCCCTGAGCAGTGATGCATTGTTGTGTTCAAATGGATCCCCGCAATTAGAGCATTACACTCATTACACATCTTCAAATCTACAGGGTTTACATGACGCATGTCGGATACTCCAGGCTGCGGAGAGAAGTGCACATTGAAGTCTCTGGAAGTCACAAGGCAACCGAGCCTTGGAAGTCCTCTAGCTCTAGCTCTAGCTGCATCAGTGCAAATTGTATGATATACATGGCACCCATAGTATACATTGACATGAAAAGCTCTGCGGGATATTTCTTTGAATTGAATCAGGCCAGAGATTTGCTCAGTCTGTGTCATGGTATATCCGTGTATATATATATATATTATATTATATAATATTATATATATGGTAAAAATCTCAACTATGCAAGAGTAGCTTCAATGGGGAAATTAAATCTTGATCAATGCACATATCCACATATCTTCTAAGACTCTATCAGGCATTCTTATATAAGGATTGTTAGCATTCAGTATCTCGTGGACTGTAAGTGGTCCGCAAAACTTTTTTCTGTAAAACTAAATCTAGTAAGGTTGGCAAAGTTCGGTATTGAAACTGACGCTAGACTGCAATTTCCTTCGGCTTGTTGGAAAAACCGAGGATAGTATTGTGAAATTGGCAGAGTGACTGCACAAAGGCGTCAAAGCCGTCATTTAAGCGCTTCGAAGCCTGCATTCGCAAAAGATGCCTCGCGCTTTACAAGGGGGAATAGTCGGCGATATGACAATATCCTTTAGATTTGTTTTGCAAAGTTTTTGCTTTTTGCAAAGTCTCGCATCTAGCTGCAAAGCAGCGCAAGGCACAACTTTATACAGAAAGATGCACGTGCCTGCATACAGATAATGAATAGATTTATGCAGAAAGCTGCAAGAGCTGCCTGCATCTGGGTATCGTGGCACTTGGCTTCCAGCTCAGAAAAAGTGACCTTGAGATGCAAGGGCATCATATGCAGTACAACATTGGGTGTTCACATCGAGAGTGAGCACAGATGCAGCTGGGCAATCATGCAATTTGGCATCAGGACTCAAAGGAAGGGCAGCCAGAAAGCAATGGAGAGGCTACAAACAAGGAAAGCTGCAAGATTGTTTGATCGCGATTTGGCTCCCCATTCTGCCTAGAGCCTGTCTGCAAGGAACCAAAGATCAAGGCGCACGTTGCTCTTTCACTCACACAGAAGGATTTCTTTGTGCACCTGCCTAGAGTCTCTAAAAGGCTAAAAGGTAGAGCGTGGGGGGTCAGACCTAGTCACCCTCTTCAAAAGCTGGGCTTCAGATCAAAAAGCTGAAAGTTCCCTTGGATGTGGTGTGGCACCAAGCAGCTCAACTTTGTAGATTTTGCAGTACCAAACAGAATTTGTCCAAACTTCATGCTCAGGGTTGTTATTTCAGATTGGATGCGATGAGTGCAATGGGTGGCGGGGTATGTTTTACACTGATGATGGTGTGGTCTCATCTTAATTTCGCTTGCCAGTTGCCGTTGCAAAAAGTGCAATGCAGTTAACTAGCGCCGGCCTCATGGCGGGACCGGAAAGGTAAAACCGAACTTGCGAACCCCGGCGAACCTGGGGGGAAAGCCTCCGGGAATCCAAGTTGACAGACATGGTCGCCACCACGTCGCGAAAACAGATTGCAAGCACTTGCAAGAGGACATCACATATGAAGAGGGTAGGCACGTTCAAGAGGAGCTCACATATGAAGTACCTGGAACCTGGAACATCTAGAAATAAGTGGGAAACAGCAAAAATAGAGCAAAAACATGGACAGATGATAGATGCAATCTTGAAACGGTTGAAACGGGTGTCGGATACCAAGAAGCAGTTAACTCGCCCCGTACCACGTTTAGCCGTAGAACTCATTTGAGCAGTTGTAGCCAACGTTTGTACCTGTAGACCAGTTTGGTTGCCGCGGGGAGGGAGGGGGTGTTGCAAGCAGGCGAAGCAAAAATCCACTCAAAGGAGACTTTGACCACAGTATGCAGTACAACGTACGCAGTCATTCATCACAACACATCACAGGAAACACTCTGGCAAAGGCCGGTTTTGATCGCGAAGTTTGTGCAACAAACAGGTGGAAGGACTTCTGCTCGAATATTGAGGTTTTGCCATGTTTTGCCTTAATGTTCTCGCAACTTTGAGGCAATTCTTATCCTCACTTGGAGCTCAGGCCGAAACCTTTGATGGTATTTACCCACGTTTCCTATCCGCAGAAGAGAAGTCCCAGGCCACTTCAACATGTTTTCATTGAAACATTTAAAACATTGACAGCTTTGCTTGCCTTCACATGGTTTTAGAGCAGCCGCATAGGCACGCAATCGCTTGCTTGAAATGCGTGAAGTGGACAAGGAAATCCAGAAAGTGTCCGCCTCTGCTTTTTGTTGTAGACTTTTGTAGTCTTGATACTGGATCTTTGATGCCAATGTTAATGCACCCAAGCCTGGCTCTCGTCCACCGAAATCGATGTCCGTTGCCAAGACCAACGCTGTGAAGAATCAGTTGGAAAGCCGGGCTCTCAACCAGACCCCAAACTGTGACTATCAGTGACTATCACAACAGGTTTGACAGTTTGACCAGGTTGCCTTGGGTTTGTGAGGCTACATCTACGAATCCAGGGACAAAATCACCGATGAGAACTCATTGGTCGTCAGTGCTGGACTGAGAGAAGATCTTTGGTCTTGACTACTTGATACTGACACACCTGATGGTCAGCAACATTAGTTGCTCGGTTCTTTTCTATTTCTCTCTTTCTCTCTCTCTCTCTATACTGTGCGGAGTTTCTCCTTGATTCATTTTGTTGCCAGTCATGCCAAACATGTTTTCACATCGTAAAGAAACAAACAAGAGTGCTTAAACAGAGTGCACAATGAACAGTTGATATCAATGAATGAACAATGCGAATCCTCAACAGCATCACTGAGATACAATCAGAAAAAGGCGGGCTAATGCAACTGCTCGCAGCTGCAATGCTACGCTCGAAAAGCCGAATAGTGTTGCGTTGCATGGTGGCATGAGCAGGTGCAATAAATGACTTTGATGATATTTGTATTCAGAGGAGTGCCTATGCTGGCAGTCCTTCTGCGTCAAGGGGCCTAAACAAATACTGATTTTATCGCAAGATGACACATCAACACGCCAACACACCGGCACCGACATAGCAACACAAACGCATACAGTATGTCACATACACAATGTTCATACACTGCTGAATACACACGCACGCAGTGTTGGTGAATTTGAAACAGAGTTTGACTGAAGCCAAATGAAGTCGAAAAGGGGTTTGAAGCCTTCACTGAGGAAAATCCATTTGAAAGTCACGCAAGGGTTGTAATCGAATGGTTACAGGCTCAATCCCCCTGGGTCCCTGAACTTTAGCTTCACATTATATCACTAGGCGCCCAAACCATCCTGCTGGATCCTGCTGGATCCTGCTGGATCCTGCTGGATCCTGCTGGATCCTGCTGGTACATATCCATGCTTGGCATACTTGGTACTTCAGCAATGTCTCCCTCCCCCACGTTTTCCGGCAAACCCTTCCCTGCACCTGGAATCTTCTTCACCCGACGAAAAACAATAAGGATGTGCACATACGATTCTTATAAACATTGTCCCCCGCTTCAACCTCGCCTGCTAGCTTTTGTTCACCTATCCCTGGCCTCAAGTTGCATGAAACATTAAACAAACAAGATTCGATAATCATGGCATGTTCTACGGATTCTATGGGGGATGTGACTTCTCACATGGATAAACGGCGTACGCAGAATCCGGATTACCGGCACGATTTCCTTTTCAGACTCAACAGCCTCCACTCAAAGGTGCAGTAAATACAGATTTTCTCATGCTTGCAATCTTGTTGGATTTCCTTGAACATGTGTATATATGCAAAGTGGCGGTTGCATGCAATGCTTGTGCAGCATCGATAAGTCTTCACCAATCTGTGGGGAGTCTTGCACCAACCTGGCTGCTGCCTTCATCTTACGTTTTTTCCACAAATGCCTTCTGTTTGGTTTATTTGAATGTCTCGCACCTGGCTCATGCTGCGACTATGCCTGTGCAAAAATCAGAAAGCAATAAAGTGATAAACTCTTGCGACTTCTGTTAGTTGGAAGTTGGAAGGCATCACGGCTTAAAGGATGGCTCTGAAGGCTGCGTTTGTATGGGCTTGGAGAATGAGTAATTTTAATAGACAACAGCGAGAAGTACTGTGAAGGTTCGTCGATCCTCTTGCAGTCTTGGAGCTTCCAGCTTCCATCAAACAAACTGGCTCCCGGAAAACCCTGCTGAAGGCAAATGAAAGATATGAAAGTGTGCCATGCTTTGCTTGTCTTACTTCTGCAAGTCCATCTTGACTGCACTCTAGACCAGCAAGTGTTGCTGCACCCAATGGTTATTTCAGTAGGCAGTCACAGCCACGGCCACGCGCAAAAAAAAGCTGGACGCCGGGCCGTGACTCGTGACTCATTCTGTTGGTACTGAGCAATCTGGAGCAACGTGACTCTCCGAGGTACTGAGGAGCAGCGTAGTGCTGTGATGGAACAACTGCAGGCCATGGAGGCCAGTTTTTGAGAGCAGGGACATGTCAGCTTCGACCATTGATACCCTTGAATCCCTTGAATCCCTTGAATCCCTTGAATCCCTTGAAGTGGAGTATCTTCGGAGCAGGATTGGATGTGGGAGGAGGAGGCACAGATGGCAAACGCAACCGTCCTGCAGCAAAAGCTGTCCCTTCTGCAGGACCCATTTGGGAGACACAGAGCAGAGACTGACAACTGACAGCTGAACACAGCTGAACACAGCTGAACACAGCTGAACACAGCTGAACCAAGTGGCAACTTGGGCCAAGGGGCTGCACACAGCAGCGCTTTTTCAGGACCATGTCCGGCCAATCCTGCAGAGAGCTCACGAGATGGAACAGCCTGGAGCTACAGTGACAGCTTGGATTGAGGGTGAAATGAGCAGCCATGGCAGCCATGGCTTCTGTTTGGAGCACACGGGCTTTTGCTTTGCCTCCCTGCCCCTGCTTGGTTTACAGTAGTCTTGTTGTCTTTATAAACTGAAATCGTCTTCAACCACTCACTCTTTGTTCATTTTCATCGTAGCTGAGGCGTGCCCTGCTTCCAGAACTAGTTGACAAAGTGCCCCGATGTTCACAAGTAGTTTGGGACTCCCTACTTCCAACTCCATCAAGCAATGTTGCAGATCTGGAATGGCGTGAACGCAACGCTTGGATATGTCAGCCTGTCATGATTGTGCGAAACTGGATGGATCGGTAGATGTTTTGCATTGTTTTGCGAATGATGGCATATGGCATAATGTTCTGTGCGAAGCCAGGTGATGAAGAACATGACCTGGGTTGCAGAGAAGGACAGGAAATTCTTGTAGTTGCACTGCATGTAGCACAGTAAGCCATCCAGAATGCAGGAAGCCATTCTACTCTGCACAAACATAGCTCGCTGACAAGTCTTGTTTGAAGGAGACTTCTGGGGTTGCTGACCTGATGAAGAACTTCACTCTTTGGTGCGAACATTGGAATGTGCAAAAAACAAATCGAATTTACCGTGATGAGCAACTGTGACGATTCCACTGCTGATCACAATTTTCTTGGAACCGTAGGTATGAAAATGTCACCAATGAACAGGTAAAACGAGTCAGGAACTCAGGAACATCATTGATTCACAATATACATTTATATACATTGCATCATTGATTAGATTATCATTGCATCTACATTTGGGCGGGTTTGTCAGAGGCACATGCAAGTGCTTTGCTGCACCAACCATGCTTTTTGAATTTGTTTCTTTCTACTTGTTCTTCTTATTGATGGGCTCGGCACACCAGCTATGCTGTTGATTGTGCTTGTTGTTCCTTGTGGTTGTGGTTGTGGTTGTGGTTGTGGTTGTGGTTGTTGTTGTTGTTGTTGCTGCCGTTGTTGCTGGTGTTGTTGTTGTTGTTGTTGTTGTTGGTGGTGTTGTTGTGGTTGTTGTCGTCGTCGTCGTCGTCGTCCTTGTCGTGTCATCGTCGTCGTTTGTTGCATTTGTTGTATTTTGTCTTATGTTGTCGTACATTGTTGTATGTTGTTGCATGTTGCTGTATTTTGTCTTTTGTTGTTGTATGTATTGTATGTTGTTGTATACTGTATATGTTGTTTTATGTTGTTGTGTGTTGTTGTATGTTGCTGTATGTTGCTGTATGTTGTTGTATGTTGTTGTATGTCATATGTTTGTTGTTGTACGTTGTTGAACGTTGTTAAATGTCGTCGTCCTTGTTGTTGTTGTTGCTGCTGCTGCTGTTGTTGTTGTTGTTGTTGTAATTATTGTTGTTGTTACAACAACCACATGTTGTTACAACAATCCAACACCCCAGGTTCCGGAGTCGGCGGATTTCCAAACGGATATATTCTGCTTGCAAGTGCGACCAAAAAAATGGATGAATGTTTCAAATTACAGGCACCTTACCAAGTGGCCGAGAAGAAAACAAATCAAGACTTCCAGACAGATTGATGAAACTTAAATGAAGACAGCAAAACCTAGCAAGATTGACAGTTTCCTTTGCCAGGATTTGACGCAGGATCCAGCTTTCTACGCGATTGACGCCATGCGGCGGCTGGAGCACATGAGGTGGAAGTAATGGTTGTAGGATGTAGGCGTTGTCGTAGGGATAAACAATGATAAACAATGATAAACATTATGTTGCAATTTTTGCAGCTGAGTGATGTGGCACAGGTCGGAAGCACTGCGACTCACAAAGATCAAGAAGATTCGGCCTGAGCTCCACACAAGGAACCAGAAGGAGCCAGAAGGAATTTCATGACGTCAGCCATCGTCAGCCCTTGTCAGCCCTTGATGGCATTCTATTCTTGAAATCTTCTTGAAATCTGGTGGGGCGCCATGTTCGTTCTTTTGTTTGCGCAAGACTGTCGTGATTTCTACATATTTCTGCTCTCGAAGCCAAGGGTGGACCCTGTGCCGTACAGTGATGCTGGTCGCGACTATTGGAAGGATCCCAAAATGAGAGAGTAGTTGGGCTCAGTCTACTTGCTTCAAGTACAGCCAGAGTTTCCTTAGGCCATCCGCAAAGTGCTTCTATCAAGATGTTCTCACTTTGCAAAGAAGCAAAGCGCTTCTGGATGCACAAGGTTCTACGAGCAGTACTACAAGAATTTCAGTCTATTGCCCAACATTTCCTGCGACTGAGAGGAAACCAACGTATTCGGTTGCGGTTGTTGTTCTATTGGCATCTCTTAACTGTGCTTCCGTCACCGCTTCTTCTTCAGTCTTCAGCGTTGCCAGCTGAGGCCGCAATGGAACAAACTACTCTGAATTCTTCAGGACAAGCTCTATATTGATTCTGAGTTTCTCCGAGATTGATAGAGGTTTGCTTCAACTTTGAGTCTTGGAGTCGCTGAATGACAGAGGAACTTCAACTTCTCCGACTTCAACTTTAGCGGAAATGGCAGTGGAGACTCCGATGACTACATGCGGAACCGGCCTCAAGTATTTGGGGTGTAGAGGCAGCGTCTTATTACAGTATTTTGCAGTGGTCTTTTGTGTGAAGGGTTGTTTTTTGATGTTTTTGGTATATAGTTGAGAAACGCAACATGCCGAAAGATCATGCACAACGGTGTTGTTGTAGGTCTGGATATCTTGCACTGTATATGTGCTACATACATATACATGCACATACATGCACATGTATCTATCGCATTGTAAATACCAGTACATGTTGCTTTTGTCAAGGTTCCAAAGACATTGTAAATTGCGATGGAGCATTTTTTGAAGAGACGTTTGTTTTTTTCCCCGAAGTTTCTGCAACAGAACACAAAAAACACTGTGGACCGAATACATACTGATTTTGTTTTTTTGTGCGTCAGAGTTGTGGCAGATGCGGGGCTATGCTGTTGCTCTTCAACACAAAACTTGCTTGTGTTTGTGAATTTGATCGTGTTGGTTTATCTCTTCTCCCATGCCACTTCCATGACTTTTCATGAGAGCTTTGGGGTTATCTAACTGCTTATCTAAACCAGCACATTTCCTGCGGTGTGCGCGGTCTCGTCAAAGGCTTTAGTTATCTCCTTGATTGATGTGGCAGTAGTTCAAATCTTGCATCCTCTTCCCAGTTCAGGAAGGGAAACACATTGCACCATGCCTGCAGAGGTCTTTCCGAGACTTTTACAAATCCAATACTTCAGAGAAAAAGCAGGCATGGTCAAACTCTCCACACTGTTCACTCCAGTGCTTGCCATGGTTCTTGACAGCTCTGGAAGCTTGGGAAACAGCCTTTCAGGATGAGAATTCCACAGAGAATGCTGGTCTACCTGGCACAAGCTTGATGGTGTGGGGAGGCAATTCAAAGTCAAGGGCCAAGGTCATGTTCATTAGAAATTATAAAGGAATGGAGGGACAAGAGGGAGACTAGAGTTAAGTAGGTGATACTTCCAGGTACCTGATCCTGTTACCCCCCCTTTCATCCAATCACAACAACATCAACATCAACATCAACATCAACATCACCATCATCACCATCATCACCATCATCACCAGCATCACCAGCATCACCAGCATCACCAGCATCACCATCATCACCAGCATCACCAGCATCACCAGCATCACCAGCATCACCAGCATCACCAGCATCACCATCATCACCAGCATCACCAGCATCACCAGCATCACCAGCATCACCAGCATCACCA
>Ga0126342_10007686_pt1 | contig 19284 bp, 14 predicted proteins | sample Cyp1metagenome_FD_92528 | JGI IMG/M metagenome (GOLD analysis project Ga0126342, IMG submission 92528) | Coral microbial communities from Lord Howe Island, Old Settlement Bay, Australia - Cyphastrea 1 metagenome | ecosystem: Host-associated > Invertebrates > Cnidaria > Coral ... | reverse complement strand
TATTGCCTCACCCCACCCCAACCCCATCCCATGCGTGACATAGCAGCACGTACATAAAGCAGCGTAACATGAACGTTATTGCATAGCAGCACGTACATAACAGCGTAACATGAACGTTATTGCCCCTCCCCACCCCACCCCAACCCCACCCCATGTGTGACATAGCAGCACGTACATAAGCAGCGTGACATGAACGTTATTGCCCCACCCCAACCAACCCCAACCCCACCCCAAGCGTGACGTAGCAGCACCAACATAAGAAGTGTAACGTGAACTGTATTCCCCGAACCACAAGCCACACGCCACACCACATTGACATTAACAAAAAAAACAGCATAAAACAATGAAAACTGCATCAGGCAGTTAGGCAGTTGGTTGACGCAGTTATATTGGCTATATCCCCATGATTGGTGATTAAATCCTCATCCAATCATCCAACAGATCTGTTGTTAAATACCCAATGACAACTCTATAATATATATATATAATATACGGTAACGGTATATAACATTATACAACTACATTTAAATATACGGACTTTTAAATATACGAACAGGTACCTTAGACTGCCTCGGGAAGGTTTTCCTTGGCCTGCCCGGCCATTTCAACATACGGAATCCAATTTGTTTACACATACATTTAAAATATACGGATGGAACTGGTGTTTCATACTATTTACGGCGCGTCGCGGTCTCGCCCGCCCTCCACATATTTAAATGTCGTTACCGTGTATATATTAACTAGTCTCAGAAAATATCCGTAGTATCTACAAGCATATCCCAACATATTGCCAATAAATCCCAACATCTTCCCATTCATTCCCCATGTTGGTCAAAACGTTAACATTTCTGTCGCTCCATCTCCGAAGCATGATCAACACCCCCATTCTATGGTCCCAAATGTATCCCCTATGAAACCACAGTTTCTGGGTGGTGTTTAATATTAAGTACATATGTCTCATTAATAATAATAGTTGTAGGTGTTATAGAGTTATATCCCAACTTATGGAGGTTAGAATCCCATAAATTATACCCATTAATATCACCATTATTAGCGTGATGGGAAAGGGAGTAATCCAATCTTCTCAAAAAATATTCACATGTCTTCACCAGTTTCCCATCAACACCTCCATCATTTACAGATTTTATAGGGGATGTCTCATCATGTTCTTCATTTTCCCATCATTTGAAAAGAACTGATACAGTAGCCTGGTTGGTGGTTTCAACCATCTTGAAAAATATGAAAGTCAATGGGAAGGATTATCCCATATATTATGGAAAAATAAAAATCATGTTCCAAACCACAAACCAGCTAGCCCTTTTCAGGGTGCCCCTCGGCTCCTGAAACGCTTCCGCTCGCGTCAGCTCGGACCTCTCCGTCACTTCCTCGAGAGGCTCTGTGGCCCCGTGGCGCTCGCGAAACTCCTGTGGCGCTCGGTGGGTTGGGGTGAAAAAAACTTCAGTTAAACATGTTTCGAAAAGGTAACAAAGGTTTTAAACATTTGAAACATTTTTTTTTGCAGGACCTATTGTGACTATAATCACTATAATATACTATATATAATATACCATAATTATTCTGGGTAAAATATGTTGAAATGATGCTGTGTTTTTGGTGTTGAAATGTGTTAAGTACCAGCTAGATGGTTCAATATTGACCTATGCCGAAACCCACTGTACTTCCCCATTGAAAATAAATTGCAAGGGCTAAGAATCGACCAATTAACCTGGTACCAATTCCTGATCATTCACCAAAAAAAAGAAGAAAAGTTGTTGGTTCTTGATCCATTTCAATTGGTGATGCCAAAAAATTGGGTTTCATATTATTTTTCCAGTGAATTAGTTGCTTCATCCCGGCCAAAGTCTTGACCCTTTCCCTTTCACAGCAGCCTCAATCAGCGCGTCACAGAGCTGCTGATGAGTCAACTTGGGAAAGCTTTCCTCGGCCCCGAACTCGCTGTCCGTTCTGGGAAACCATCCCACGATCATGGGAAGTCCGTTTTGAACGGGAAGATCATGGGAAAATCACAGGAACAGATGGGAAAATCAACTATCAATGGAGGTTTCTAGCTGGGAAAATCATCGAACTAAATGGTAGATTTTTCAGCAGATCACGTTTGATATCTAGAGGGTAGCCCTGGTGATGGTAAGTCCCCGATCCGTGGATTCTCGCACCTTTGTACATGGGGTCTGACTACAATGGTGATCCTAGCCACTTGCGATTTACCTGGGATGATCGCCCTTAGGTACTGCTGCAAATCCAGGCCGTCTACAATCCAATTCCACGGTGGTTCATCTTTGCCAGGAATCCATCCAAAGATCAGAGCATTTTTGGTGACTAGCCAAGTTGCTTGATCTTATAAGGATTTATGAGGTTTATAAGGGATAGCCCATTTTTGGGATTTTTGCTGACTACCCAACCCATCATAGCATTTTTTGCTTGGTAACTGCCCATTTTTGGTCAAAAGCTTCCACCAACAGCCGAGCTTCTCGCAGGTTCATCACCCGCGCGCCCACACTGGCGATGCCTTTCGCTTGCAGTTTCCTCTTGTCCTCGTATTGGAGTGACCCTGGACCCCAAGCAGGGTCTGGAAAGAGGGTACCCCTCAATTTGATGATTGGTCATGATTTCCCGATGAAAACATATTAAACGGGGAAAAAAAAAATGCAATGACTTGGGTGTACGGTAAAAAGAAATGCAAATTGACTATTTCGAGACCACCAAGCAGTTTTCAGGATTCTCTTGTCAATGGGGGTGAAAAATCACCCGCAGAGGTATCGCAAGCTCTGCACATCAGCCACAAATGGCACAAGATGCTGCACCCTGTTGGAAGACATAGCAATGGACACGAAGACAGCTTGCATCCCAGTCATCCCACACTTCGGGTTTTTGGCACAGCAAGTCGTCTCTGGGCGAAGGTCGCCGCTGGTCGGCTGTCAACTCTGCGCCTGTTTCTTGGAGATTGTAAGTGGTTTGTAACGCATGTAACATATATATATATAATATATATATATAGCCCGGATGGACCCATCTATTATGACTCACATAGAATCCAGCCATGATGTATATATAAAGTATGTGTTTGATAAGACGATTGCTGCCCGCTTACTACACTTACTAACTGAAGAAATAGTTTTGCATGGAGATAATTGGAGTATGTTCTATTGCCAGGGGATATTTTAAGGGGCAAGAATCCTTGACCAAAAAATCGACCCTGAAATCACTCGCGGCTCGGCAAGGTACTTTCGACCAAAAGCTTACAGGGTGGCCAGGGATTCATTGCTCCTTGGGTATGGGCCAAAACAGTATCACCCAAGATTGGATAGTTTACTGGATTCTACTGCTTGGGGGTTGAGCCTACCCCTCTGAGAAATATCAGTCAATGGGAAGGATTATCCCATATATTATGAAAAAGAAAAATGTTCCAAACCACCAACCAGAAAAGCAAGAAACCCCCTTGCAGAACATTGAATGGCCGATCCAAATCTCATCCATCTCTTGCGTCTGTTCAATTTAATCTGTCGGAGAAAATCTTCAGCTGTTTGATGGGCCAATTGCACATCTTTTCTGGTCAAACCCCCCTATGTTGTTTGTTCCAGCTGAATCCTCATTGTTGTTGCGTATAAATAGCCTGTCACTTTTCATGATTTTCATGGATCTTCATATAATATATGTTCATAGATCCTCATAAATTTTCATATATTTTCATAGATTTTCAAGGTCAATCTGTGGTAGTCCACAACCCAAAAATATCACTGTTTGCTGTTGATCATCCACTTGGTCAACGGTCAACTCGCCGGGGCTCCGGTGTCAGATACCGCTGCAGGGCCGTCAAATCCGTATCGATCCTAAGGATCGTGGTCGTTGGTGTATGGCTTGGTGTATTTGTTTATTCACAATAAGGAGAAAACCCATGGTTAATGTTGATATATGTTGATAATGGTTCATCATGGTAATCGAAATGAGCCATGTATAGATGAGCCATGTATAGATGATCACAATGATGATTTACCATGATTTACCGATTAAACATGGTGATTTTCCAGTTCGCGAGCTTAAATTTGTCAAAGGGTAAATGGAGGGGGTGCGCATCAGGAAGGATCTCGAAGACTGTGTGAGGGTGATGTTCTCGATCAATGGGACGACTTGAATCGTTTTAAACGCAACATCTAACAAACTAAACAATAATTAGTGATGTTGAAATCGGATATAAACAATATATAAACAATATATGGATGATGTTGAAATGGGACATGCAGGTGAGATTTTTGAAATTGGGGGCAAAGAATGTTGGAAGGTGATGCTCTGCAATTCCTAAACGGCTGGAAAATCTCCCCGGCTATATTTCGATGATTTTCCCAGCTAAGTTTACCTCCATTTGCAGAGCATTTTCCGAACCGTGTTTTATTACCCTAAATATCATATGTTTGGTTGTATATCCATTGTCTATCCACATGATATTCCCAAATTCTTGTTTTTCTTGAATAGATTACATCGCGATCGAAATCGATTTATCTATTAGTAATCACTATATTAACATATATTAACCCATATTAACATATATTAACATATATTAACCCATGCAACCCATTTTTGAACTCACCATTTTCTCAGACCGGGGTAAAAACGACCATGGTTTTCGACCATGTTAGACCCATGTGATTGACCCATTTGCTATGGAAAATAAGGATGTTTAATAGGGATAATAATGGCATAAATAATGATGAGATAATACTGGGATATTAATGGATGTACCCTCTGATGAACTAAGAGTTTGCGAACTGGAAAATCACCATGTTGAATAGCTAAATTAATTTTAAATCATCGAACTATAGCTGGTCCATGGCTTCCGGTTCGCTATGTGACAAATTACCAGAGGGTAGCCAGTTGTTTCAAACGCCATTTTTGAAAGCCGTGGTTCAATGGGACAATCTATCAATGGGAGAATGTTCCATTGCCATGTTTAATTGCCAGAGGGTCATTTGCCTGTGGCGGGAAAGTCACTGGTTTAACCAGATGGATGTGTCTGAACAAAAAGCGAGCAAAAATCTGAGGAAATCAATGATTATCATCAAAAGTGACCATCAATCGGAGTAAATTCCATTTCCACAACACACCCAAATAATCATTAAGTATATGTACAGTGTTTTTGTTGCTGGTTACATTCCACGATGTCCCCATAAAATGATGACCTACCCTGGCCTAGGTTTGCCGAAACGATCTCCCAAACGTCAGCAAGAAACAAGATGGTCCCGTGATGTAGTGACACCTGTCGGTCTGGCGCATGCTTGAAGGCGCTGCCGGAAATCTTCTTGTCCTCATGGGTGAGGTCCTTAAAGAGCTTCAAAAGTGCCAAAGATACCCTCTGGTTATGTCTAAATAGCTATTGAAAATGGCCATTTATAGTGGATTTTCCCATTAAAAATGGTGATTTTCCATAGTTATGTTAGTTTACCAGAGGGTATCCAATTTTTTGTGGTTCAGTGGGGTTTCAGAGTGAAAAAAGCAGGACCGACCCAATCCAAAGATATGTAAATTGTGAATTGTGATTCAATGGGGTTTAATGGGGTTTTCACGGATAAGTAACCAACTTGATATGATATGTTGGGTTTGTTCGAAAATGGGGTACTGTATACCACCGAAACGTACGGTTTAATAGGGAAAATGGTGATTAACCAGTAGATTAGGCGTATCCAGGGTATTCTATTTTCAGACCAACCCATGTGGAATTATGGTTCAAAGAAGTGCGTTTGTGTTTTGGGGGTACTCATCCAAAATGCATTTCGCTAAATGGTATGTACACGTAACTTGATGACCGTTTCAAAAGCAACAGTGAGGTCTGGACATATAAAAACAGCATAGATCTATATATATAATGTCTACCCTGGATTAATACACCTTAAGGGTGATTTTCATTCGTGATTACCGCCTTTACTATTATTTTCATGTCATCTGCTGCCTTTTTTCTGATCTAAATTGGTAGCCCAAATGATCGATCAACCACCCAGGGGCTTTGATTTCAATTTCTGATGACTGATTATTGCTGCCTGAACTTTCATAAAAATTCATTGATATTCCCAGTTATATATATATATATGGAATGGATCCCAGCAAAAAAAAACCTTTCTTTTTCATGAAAACATTCCGAAGCCAAGGCTCCTATCCGGAGATCACCCCCCAAAATCCGGAGAGGTCCAGCAACATAAAACCTCCGGTTGAATAGTGTAGTTTAGATGGCTTTTATGAATCAGTTTATTGCAACCCACCAAATAATACCAAAAAGATAGAAAAGTGAATTATCACTCTTTTAATGTGACGTTGTTTTTGCATCTTTTTGTGGGTTACCATGTTTAACCACCAATGCTTGCCTTGTGAAAACCAACCATTGTACCAAAAGAAGCCCAAATAGTTCTGGCTACTCTGGACCCTCTAGTTCACATCCAAAATAATGTTGCCAATAGAAACTTATATATGTAGTCGGGATCTTATCTATATAGTACCGACTACCAATGTTGCAGTTAGTTGGCAAAACATGTATTTAATTATCATATCCAATTATCCATGTTCATGCTCAAACAAGTGCTAGACGACGGTCATAGCCATACCTCCGTTAATAGGTTATATGAACCGATACATGATACAATAATATGAGTTGCAAATATATCCAAGGAAATCCAAAACATCATCACTATACATGCCATTGTATCCCATGATATATATATATATATATATATATATATCATGATATCCATTGTATATCTATATATCCATGAGAGATCTCATGGGGCTATATATAATATAGTGAATATAAAATATCCCGTTATTATCCCATTATTACCTCCTCCTCCTCCTCCTCCGCCTCCTCCTCATCATCATCATTATCATCGTCATCGTCATCGTCATCCTCATCCTCATCATCATCATCATCATATCATTATCTATATCATTATCTATATATTCTATACCCATATCCATATGCATATCTATATCTATGTATATATCTATATCATTATCTATATCTATATCTATGCATATATCTATATCAATATCATTATCTATATCTATATCTATGCATATATCTATATCTATATCATTATCTATATCTATATCTGTATCATTCTCTATAATCTATATCATTATCTATAATCTATATATGTCATGATAATCCAATCTATATATCGATCCAAGCATCGTTGCGCCCTTTCTTCTCTGCCTCGATCCCCAAGCGCCGCAGGGCACCCAGCACCGTGTCCAGGTTGCGGTCGATGTGGAAGTCCTGGTTGGGACGCCGCCACGGGGATGAGAAAAGGCTCCTGGGGATGGGAAAACCATAGGAAAACCATAGGAAAACCATAGGAAAATGGTGGTTAATAGTAATTAATAGTGGTTAATGATGGTTAATCATTGGTTAATTATGGCTGGTTGGATGTATATTAAAGAAATACAGTATATAATCCAATAATTACTGATGATCAATGTGTCATACATGATGTATATATATATGTCTATGATGATGATCTGGTTGGTGGTATATCTACCCCTCTGAAAAATATGAAAGTCCAGTTGGGATGATGACATTCCCAATATATGGAAAGTCATAAAATTCATGTTCCAAGCTATAGTACTATATCAACCAGAAAAGATGAGTGTGGAGTCACAGTGATTTAAGGGAATCGAAATATGGATATTCATGTAGCTAAACTCAATGTCATAAAAAAAGACTCCCCCAAGTCATCATCATGTTTGGCTGGGATTCCAACCATCCCCAGTCATGGTAGTAACTTTATCTGGTTGGTGGTATACCTACCCCTCTGAAAAATATGACTTCGTCAGTTGGGATGATTATTCCAAAAATATGGGAAAATAAGAAATGTTCCAAACCACCAACCAGTTATTATATGCTTGCCCACATTACTAGGCATGACGCCCTGGGATTGTAACAGATTTTGACCAAGAACCACAAGGATTGTGGCGCTAATAAATCCTGGCGAGTCAGATGACCAAACATTGGATTTCATGAGGAACAAAAGCATAGAAAAGCATAGTGAAAAAAATCAGGGGTTGCTGACAAAAAAACGCGGGTTAATCATGGATAACACCCACAAATGTTTGGAAGAAAAAGCCGAAAAAAAAAAGGCTGTTGACCAACAGTGAATGGAACTTAACCAACCACAGATCACACATGTCCCATGGCAAGCAATAGAAATGGAAGGTAAATTATATAGTGAAGGTGACATTTATATACATTTACCCTCTGGTTATTTAACATAGCCATGGGAAATGGCCCATTTATAGATGGTTTACCTATTCAAAATGGTGATTTTCCATGGCTATGTTAGTCATACAGTAACCAGATGGTATATAGATACATTTCTTGGCTATCGTCAATTAATCAACCACTTGGAAATCAACACCACACCAGAGTCGTCGAGGCACAGAAGAAGGGAAGATGAAGGTAAAAACGCTACCTTGGGCGAAGACACTTCGCAGGGATATCATGGGATATCTAGGGATATCTAGTGCGAAACTGCGGTCAATACAGGTTTCAGTCTTGCTGTGCTTAATAGTGGCTTAATGGATCATAATTGTGATGGCATTGCCCTCCGGCAATCATTCATGGCTGGGGAATAGATGAAGGGGTTTAATGGGAAAAATGGTCGAACTATGTACGAGGAGTCCTGGGATGTTCCGAAACGCAGAAAATCGAACTATAGCTGGGCCATGGCTTCCATAGCTCTGTTGAATTTCCGAAGGGCAGTCGTATGGTTTAGGATATGCCGATTGCTGGCTCTATGATAACCTCAGAATTTTTTCCGAGATGCTGGGATCTTGACCGGCCACAGTGATTCTTTAGATGTGTGGCTGTGTGGCTACATCATTCTATCGCTGTTGACCATATCCCATCTTGGATGCTTAGTAAAACTACCTTCTGGTATAATTGAACGTAGCTATGGAAAATCACCATTATTTCTTTTTTGGTACAGTAAATCAACTATTTCAACTGGGCCATGTTCAAGTTCGCAAACTGTTCGTTTACCCGAGGCCCCAGCACCAAAAAAAACCGGCTGGGGATGGCCAAAAAATCCCCTGATGGATCGATCCTGGCTCATATTCCCTGTACATCCAATGGAAATATATAGCCGACATCTTACTTTAGCAACTTTAGCCGACATCCAATAGACTCATTGCCCTGTGCCAATCAAACATTTTGAAAATTCCACTTTTATGGAGGATTGTTCCATTTTTCAGTGCCAATTTGGGGATGGGTCAATTCAAATCTCTTATTGTCTGTTGGGGATTTTAGCATCCATTCCCCAGGCTTTTGACTCTTAGCATCTCTTTGCTGTTTACCCTCTGGTTATTTAACACCGCCATGGAAAATAGCCCATTGAAATAGATGATGTTCCCAGCTAGAAACCTCCATTTATTTCAGGGATTTTCCAGTTCGCTATGTTAAATCACCAGATAGTACCATCTGGTTATTTAACATAGTGACATAGCCATGGAAAGATCCACCATTTTTCATAGGTAATGGGCCATTGTCAATAGCTATGTTAGTCATAACCAGATGGTCGTTTTTGGATTTCCCGGCTCCGCTTGCCGTGTTTGATGACACCAGAGGGTAGACCCCATTTTTTCCAGGTCGATCCTTTCCGAAATCGCTGGGTTTACCCAGTCGCAAAGTCAGTGACATCTTTGAGGTTCATAAATGTTTATGGTTGAACCCCAAATGGTATACCCTCTGGTGAACTAACATAGCAATGGAAAATGGCCATTTATAGTGGATTTTCCCATGAAAAATGGTGATTTTCCATTGCTATGTTAGTTCACCAGAGGGTACGCTATCTCACATGTTTTTTTCTGCTGAACTTCCCATGTTAGCCCCTTGATGGCTTGAAACCCGAGGGTAGCTCTGTGAGTTGAGTTCACCACTGGCACTGGCCAAGTCAGGGTGATACCATATGGATTTTGTTGGCTATATCCCATAGAAAACTACCCTTTGGTAAACATACAAAAAACTATGGAAAATCACCATTTTTTAATGGGAAAATCAACTATAAATGGCTATTTTCAATAGCTATGTTAAATTACCAGAGGGTATATCCCATAGAAAAATAAGTCTCATCATATTCTCATAGAGTATTAATTCACCAAAATTAAATATTAATGATGGTTATATTTCGATGGAATATCATATTCCCATTGTGCGGGGTAATCGAATCTACTCGCTTATATACCATCTTATCAGCAACTATGTTGATTTACATCCCCCTCTCTTAACCCAACGACATCCCAACATCTCATATGGTTTGAGTTAAAAACTTCACTTTAGAAAAACAACCAATGAAAAACAAGCAATACATGGCAAGTCTTGGATGCCCTGCAAAATATATAAAGATCCTTCAGTTGCTTCCTATATTCTCTGGATATACCAGGAATTTAACATAGCTATTGAAACTCATGTCAAAAATAGGTATATCAACTATAAATCCACCATTTTCAATCGCAAACTGTTCGCCTACCAGAGGCTATCTGGATGATTCGAACCAGGCCCACCCCCACCTTATCCACCTTCGAACCCGGCGGCATCCCGCGTCCTGAAACACGGCACCACCTCCCGACCTCCGCCGCACCAGCGCCACGCCATCCTCCTCCAGGCGGGAAAGGACACACTCCTGGCGCGCTGCAAGGGCTCCAGAGGTGGCTACAAGGTGTCCCTTGAAATGTGATGGTTGTTGATAGCCCCCAGAAAACTGGTGATTGATGATTCATCATGCTTAATGATGATTAATCATGGTTCATAATGGTTCATTATGATGGGATATTTGATATTAATAGTGGCTAATAGTGGTTAATGATGGTTAATCATTGGTTAATTATGGCTGGTTGGTGGTATACCTACCCCTCTGAAAAATATGAAAGTCCAGTTGGGATGATGAAATTCCCAATATATGGAAAAATAAAATTCATGTTCCAAACCACCAACCAGTATAGATATGTGTGTGATATCTGAGTGATATATGTTATATAAACCCTATAGTTCTTGATATAACCTATATGGGATACAAAAAAAAAAACGATTTATACTTGTTGGATCATGCGGTTATAACTCCAGCCATGAAATATAACTAGTCACTGAGTGGGATGATCCTCCAAGTAAGTCACTTTCCTGTAAGCTGGTGCCTCAGCTCGTTAGCTAAGTTGCTGAGACGGAGCAACAAGTCGGAGAAATTGGGTTTGAACATGATGTACCCACCAAAATATGGATTCACCATGCGGCATATTTTCAAGATCAATAATTGAGGCATAACTGTTTAACCATAAACAATTGAATTTCAGTTTTTGCGAGTTAAATGCATTATGATAACAAAATCACGTGTTTGGCGGGTAGCCTTTCGGACTTGCATTGCTAGTCTCAGACGCCCTTCATTTTTGTTACACCGTGTTTGAAGAGTAGGTGGTAGCAATCACCAGCCTTTAGAAAGAAACATCTATAGGGCCGCTAACACCTACCGTTCACCAAACGGTTGATTCAGAGATCACGAAACCGGTATCTACACTCCCAATGTTATCGAAGATGACCAACACATCAATTGAAATTGAAGCAGTTGTCCATGTTCTATATACTTTGACTTTGAATATAACTATATTCATAAATCATCATAAATCACTATAGGTTCACATTGCTCGTGCATCCCAAAGCTTGAAGGCCTAAAAAAACCTCTCCTTCCAAGGATTTTGATGTCGTCCAATGGTCACCACAGGCTGCGGTCGCCACAGATACATCAGAGGCGCACGGATTTTGGCGAAGTTCATCCTGGGCTGCGGACACTGCGACTTCCCACTTTCGCCAGCCAAGATGGGGATATCAGTGGCCATTTCAGGTACCGATAAAAGTTGAAGCTACCAGAATAAGAGGTCTATGTCAAGGCTATGTAAGGTGATTTGCCCCTGAAATATGGCTTTCTATATCTTTATATGGTACCTCCATTTTAGGGTCAAAATTCCTATTGACCATTGGGTGTATAATTGGTATATTTTTAAGGATGTAATGGGGATCAGCACCCCGCACAGCCCGTTGAGCGTGTTCACTGTTGAAACCCTGCACGTCACCATTCATGAGCCGTCATAGATTTAAAACCGCCAAAATTTTAGAAAACAAAGAAAACGCAAACGCTATTGCTGTGGTAGCAAAACTTTAATGAAGCCCCAATAAGCCCATGTTATTGGGGGGATCATCTTTAAGGGGGGGTGGTTGAACCCTATGATACAACATTTTTGATCTTCAATACATAGATGGAAACATCTTGGAACCCTGAACATATCTATATGGCTCTATATGGTGGCATATTTACCTACATCACCGAGTCATTCTTGGGTGGTAAATTTTGCTTACAAAAACCATACATTGGTCGCATTTGTGATGGGACCAATATGACCACTGGACCAAAAACCATTGATTCACACACTGAAAATTCACAGGAGCTGCATGACAAGAAACAGGAAACTGGGGAGTGAATCCAAAAGATGCCATGGGACAAAGCCACTGGATTTGGGGAAGCAAGGTTACTCCAGGCCGGCCAGAGGTTATACTAACTTGTGGGTATAAGCATGGTTATAAACCCCCATGTTTGTTGGGATATAACCCATATAGCTATGGTATACTATGGTACTATACTGTGTCCACTTATAACTGGATGTGCACTTCCAAGTAGGCCTTTTGTTTTTTTTAACCCTCCGGTAATTTGTGACATAGCTACGGTATAGAAGGCCCATTTAGTTCGATGATTTACCCATTAGTTTTATTTGGCGATTGTCCATGGCTATCAGTTTTGTGAAGAAGGTCACATATCCGGATTTATGTAATATGATATGAATGACCGTCATGATTTATATAATAAGATTTATGTTTATAATATCACGTATATATATATAATTATATAAAATCAAATAAGATATAAATATAATAAGGCCATTTGGGGATGATGTCCCTATATAATATACACTGTCACCACGTCGTGACGTCACGACTTGAGGTCATGATTTTTTGTTTTGTGTCATGTCATAACCCTCCGAACTTCGAACCATCAAATCACGGCCCCAAAACATCCTGGTTGGTGGTGCAAAAACCATCTTGAAAAATAGGAGTTCGTCAATGGGGTTGGGATGACATCCCATATATGAAATGGACAATAATCCAAATGTTCCAAACCACCAACCAGATATTGTCATTAAGCATTATTAACCACTATTAACCACTATTTTTATGTCCCAACCAGCTCTAAAACACAGTTTCATAACAAGCCTCAAATATTCCTCCACCGCGAAGTGGAAGATGATGTCCGGCACATCGGATTTCAAGATCCGCGCCCCCGAGCTCCAGCGACGCGCCGAAGCGGACGCGCGCGCGCCAGAGACGCCGGAGACGCGCCGCCATGGCGCGGTCGCACGCAAGAAGGCCATGGTCGACATGGCACAGTTGGAACCCCAGAAAAAAATCATGTGGGATGCAGGTGATCGTCATGGTCACCATTTGTTCATTGGAGTTTGGGAGGATCATTGATCATCTTTATAGATTCCAGAGTGGGATCTAATACAGATTGTTTATGATTTTTTATGATGGCCCAACATAGCCCAACAAAAAAGGGCCAAGAAACTTATCTAAGACACTCAAATACGTCTGGGCCTTTTGAGCAAGAGAATGTCAGGCCGCTAACGTCTGTGTCCGTGTCTTCTTCAACATTTGTTTAGGCAATGTTGAGACACCTTCTGTGAATGATGTCGGGTTCTTCTGTTGCTGCTCCCTTTTGATCTCAACATGGTCGATTGGAACATGGAGTCGAAAGCTGCCTTTCACGGAAGTTATCCAAGTTGCCGGTGCTATCGAAAACAGGCTGACAGGAGGAAAGCAACAGAAACATCCAAAAACAGGTTCTGTTTTTCCACCTTTGGTCACCCTTATTAACGCAACCGAGCCATGAAAATACCCCTATCCCTATGAAATACTGGCTGGTCTGGTTCATAAGTATCCCTATTATGGCCCAAGAAGCCTATATATAGCCTCCCTATTTTTAAACCCATCGACAGGGCAATTATCCTTATGATTCAATTGGGTATTTGTTATGGCCATCCTAACATTACCAAGCTAAGTATATCACCAGTTTTGATACTTAAAACCGATGTAAATGATGGTCAAATTCCAGGTATCCAACCACTCAACGAAATTGAAATAGTGTTGCTTCGATATCCCAAGAATTATCCTTATGCTATCCGTATTTCATCGTATTTCTACATAATTATGTAACTAACTAACGAAATTGTCACAAACGCCACTTTTGATTCCTTCCAGACTCCGAACAAAAATGATCGTTGAATCCTTCCCACTATAATGTTAGTAGTTAAAGCAAAAGGATCCACCATCCCAAATTTTCCATTTTTATGGGCAGTGTTTTAACCGTCAATTTATATGGATTGGATGGTTTATGACATTGGTTCAAATCACCATTGTTGCTGGTTAAATTACCCTATATCTTGATGGTTAAACTCCTATGAAAAATTTGAACTAATCATCAATCCTGTGACATTCACTGTAATCCTGTTGTGTCCATTATTATCATGTCGTATTCATTCTGATCCCTATTACTATCCATCATAATCCCACCTGGACATCTTCCGACAAAACATGGGGTGCCTCCTCGTCGCTTTCGGGGACCTCCTCTTCTGCAATCTGTTGCCTTGGGAGATTCGGCACTTTTTCGATCATGTTCCTAGGGTTTTCCCATTGGTTTGCCACATCTATATCAGTTTACCCTGAACGTACAGTCCATAAAATCATCATGAAATCCCATATAATCATAATCAATCATGACATATAATCCATATAATCCATATAGATTCCCATTAAGTCACCATTAAATCACCATTAAATCACCATTTTTCCATATGTTTTCCCACCATCTTCCCATCTCCCAGACGTTTTTTTTTGCCCGAGAAACGACCAGGACAGGCGACGCACCCTGGGAGCGCGCTGCGCCACGCCCACCAAGCGCTCCAGGCAATCGGCCTGCACCAGGAATTTTTCATGGACATACTCTTTGGTAAACTAACAAAAAACTATGGAAAGATCCACCATTTTCAATGGGTAATTCCACTATAAATGGCAATTTTCAATAGCTATGGACATATATTACCCTCTGGCAATTTAATGGCCATTTTCAATAGCTATGTAACAAATTACCAGAGTGTATATTATGGGAAGATGATGTTTGATATCCATTGGGTAATGTGGATGGTGTACCCTCTGGTAAACTAACAAAAAACTATGGAAAGATCCACCATTTTACAGCTGGGTAAATCCACTATTAACATGATATACCCTCTGGTAATTTAAGAGTTTGCTATTGAAAATACCTCATTTATAGTGGATTTACCTATTGAAAATGGTGATTTTCCACAGCAAAATGTTAGTTTACCAGAGGCTATGGGAAGATGATTGTTGATGTCCATTGGGAATATTCATCCATTTTAATATATTGGGAATATGAACTGGATTGGGTAGAAGTTTGTTTCGGTTTTCTTCTCCATGGCCAATTTTTATTGTTGTTCCTGTAGCAAAGAACATACCCTCTGGTAATTTAACATAGCTATTGAAAATGGCCATTTATAGTGGATTTTCCCATTAAAAATGGTGATTTTCCATAGCTACGTTAAATTACCAGAGGGTAGAGGATTCAACAAGCGGTCATCCAAGGTTCATCCATGCAGGAACGCTGCAGTGAGGCCATGATTGGTCATCACCATAGCCCATCCCCATGAATTAAGCCCCACAAAAGCCACCAGGATGGAATTTCTATGATGTTTTCCCCAAATTGCTAGGTGAAAACCAACTGTTCGATCTGTTTGGAGGTTGTTATATAGCAATATGCATCAAAACACAAACACCAGAAATGTCAAACAACTATGACATTCTATGGGGTGCTCACGATTGAAATTGAACTTATCCAGTATCCCACACCCATGAATTACCCCCTGCCATACGATATCCTATGAACTATATTGAAATAACAGCAATTATATTGGTTGGATCAGTTTTTTTGTTGGGTAAATCTGTTTTTTTTGTTGATCAAATCCCCAATTTTTTTGCTGGCTTGAATCGATTTTTTAGATGGTTAAATCATCCCACCGTTTGGAGTTCCTGGCAAAATCATAGGTCAATCCCCGATGAATCCCCCCATTTTTTGGACGTCAATTTTACAGTATCATCTGTTAGAAATTTCCAAAAAAAATGGCAAAAATCAGTTAAATTCCCGAAAATTGGATGATTTCTAATTGGTATCCAAATCATTTAGCACATTTCTATCAAGGTCTATTGCTAAATTGATGCCCCCAACTTTTTGGTTGAATCCTCCAGGTCCAAGGTATTCAGCATCATGTTTACCACCTGTTGTTGCAATCTTAACCGGGGTTTCCATAAATGGTAGATCCCCAATAGCTGGATGGTTTATAATGGACAATTTTATTAAAACGGATAATTTAGGGTACCACTATTTCAGGATATATATATATATATACAGTATATATAATTACATGTAACAATACATCACACTAGACGTGCTCATAAATGGCTGAATAGATACTGTAGATTAGATTGCATAGACCGACACAGAGTCTCATTACAAAAAGATGCAAGACATGCAATACAGCTTGTCGGCATTTCTTGGTTAGTCTATCTATTCACCATTGCTCACCAGTTGAAATAGGATTTGAAAAGCGGATCTATAGAATTTCTATCGAATTTCCTCTAGATATCAGATATCTATCCCCCCACAGAAATTACCATAGAAATATCATATCACCATAGATATCTATAACTATCCCCCAACTTTATTTCACTGGTACCATGAAAATGCTATATTAATGTCTATGGAACTGGTTAAAACTTCCAAATTACCATGCTTCCATGGTCATATGGAAAATATATCCATATTACCATATAGTTACCATAGATATCTGGTTGCTGGTTTTAACCACTATGAACCACTATATAACTACTATTAACCATCATTATTAACCACATAGTGTAAACCAATATCTACATACATATGATGAATATACATATATATATAATGTAATATTAATACGACTATATAACCACCATTATCCGTAACAGTTTCTTCCAGCCGAAAAGTCCTCGCCTTCAGCTCATCATCTAGGAGCCGACTCTGCGCCACGCGCTCCCGAAGGTGTTCCGAGTAGCCCGCCTCAAGGAACCCATGGCTCCGAATGGGGGAAGCCATGGGGGATCGAAGCAACGAAAATGGTGAATTAGACCCTCTGGTACCCTCTGGTGAATTAACATAGACCCTGGCAGTCATAGGACTTGGAAGATTCGTTTCCATTAAAAATGGGTGATTTTCAGGGGTCCAACTGTTTATTTACCCTCTGGTAATGGTAAACTGACTAACAGTTTGCGAACTTTTGGAAAATGGCCATTGAAATTAAATGGATTGACAGAGCTACAAGGTGATTTGTTCCATAGTTATGTACTGTAAACGTTTCCCAGAGGGTAAGCTAGAAGCATAGGAGATTGAATCATGGTGGAACCATCAGAGATATAAAAACCAACGTTTACCCTCTGGTTATGACATTCACAGTTCGCCATGGTTTTTCGATGGCCCTAATCGAAATAGATGGTGAACAACTGGTTTTACCGTTCTTAATAGCATGGTGGATCTTTCCATGGCAAACTGTGAATGTCATAACCAGATGGTAATTGCTGATGTAAAATGGAACACTAGTCAAACATGGTGATTTGATCGACCACAACCTGGGTTTTAACATGTTTCAGTGACTGTTTCAACCGAAAAAACAGCCTGATATTCAGAGAAAAAACTTTACAGGAAAACAATGGTTTGCCATGGTTTGTTCATCAAAACACGGGGTTTTAGGCCCAAAAGCAATATACTTAATAGTTTATGGGGTATGATTTTGTTTCCTGCGAAGGAGGAAATTCTGGAAAAAAATGTGATCTTACCAGTAAAAATAAGTTTTTCAATGCAGTTCTAAATCAACAAATATGATCGAATTGTAGAAACAATGGGGAGGTTACCTGGAAATTCCTGAAGGTGACTTTTCCCCAAAGAAATGGTTGAGCAGCTTCGGTGAAACATCCTTTGTAGAGTTGGGATAAAACCATTCAAAGATCTTTGGTAAACAAGAAGATTGGGGTTTATCAACAAAATACGAATGAAACGTTGCCTGATCTGGGAAGGTCTTAGACCATCCTTCATGGTGAGGTTGTTTTTAGGGTGTCACAATTTGTCTTGACATTACGAATGATGTTTTGCCACCCACAAATTTTTTCGAATGCGGTCTTGGCGTCTTACAGTGCAATTTTGTGAGATATCAAACTTTTTGAGTCAAACGCAAGTGCAGCGGTGTGTGTTTTTTTCGGTTCAAAAAAATGATCCCTGCAGAACAAATCATATGTATGTACATAATAATAATAATTGTGTATGTGTATATATATATTGTATGTATGTATGTATGTATGTATGTATGTACGTATGTAGGTAGGTAGGTAGGTAGGTATGCATGCATGCATGTATGTAGAGAGAGAGAGAGAGATGCAAAAGCCACCATTAATTCAGACCACTTTCCTGAGAGATCTCACCTTAGTTGTCCATCTTCTTTCGTTTTTCAAAAATGTTGAGATTTGGATAAACCATGATCAACCCACTTTTTTAGTGGTTAAACCACCATTTTTCATGGTGAAACCACCAATTCACCCATTTTTTTAGGACCACTTTCCCTCTGGAACGTTCCCTGCCTCCAGTTTCCCTGGCTTGCAGATCTGCGGGTGAAAGGACAGCTCCACGGCCGGCAGTATCGGAGCTGGGAGAACAAAAGCGGGCGATAAAGAAGGAGATGGGCAGCCCTGACATAGTTTGGGATATGAGGATATGATACATACATATATATATATACATATATATACATATATATATACATATATATATATATATACATATATATACATATATATATACATATATATACATATATATACATATATATATGTATACATATATATACATATATATATATATATACATATATACATATATATGTATACATATATATATACATATATAAACATATATATATACATATATATATACATATATATACATATATAAACATATATATATACATATATATATACATATATATACATATATATACATATATGTACATATATATATATTTATTTACATATATATA
>Ga0126342_10007685_pt1 | contig 19285 bp, 6 predicted proteins | sample Cyp1metagenome_FD_92528 | JGI IMG/M metagenome (GOLD analysis project Ga0126342, IMG submission 92528) | Coral microbial communities from Lord Howe Island, Old Settlement Bay, Australia - Cyphastrea 1 metagenome | ecosystem: Host-associated > Invertebrates > Cnidaria > Coral ... | reverse complement strand
GAGTTCACAGGAGTTCACAGGAGTTCACATGAGTTCACATGAGTTCACATGAGTTCACATGAGTTCACATGAGTTCACATGAGTTCACATGAGTTCACATGAGTTCACATGAGTTCACATGAGGCACATGAGTTCACATGAGTTCACATGAGTTCACATGAGTTCACATGAGTTCACATGAGTTCACATGAGGCACATGTCGCCTTGTTGGCCTTGTTATGCCCTGTTCATATTCTTTCATATTCGTATATCCTCACATCAACTATTCCATACTATTAGCCTCAGATCGTTGCAAGTTCCAGAACTGGAACTTTCCAACCTCCAGATGCGTTGCTAGTTGACGGGGCCACTTCCTGAGTCGAAGCGGAACATCATTGGCATTTGAATGCTGGAAAGCCGACGCAGGAAATAAAGACCATTAGAAGACGATGAGAGTGGCTTGGACCGGCACCAAAAATGGCATCAAGTCTTGACACCAAATTGGTGCACTTCAACATGGTTCACAACAGAAGGGCTCCCGGCTCCCTCCTCATCGCTGGAGAATGAGTACACGGACTGCGGCCGTGTTTCCTCCCCGGATGTGACAGGTAAACATCGTTAAACACATATCGTCAAACACGTTTGTATGTCGTTTGTCGTTGATGTGTCGTCTCTTCTGTCGCCACAGGACATCGCCTGAGCTAACAGAGGCACGGAGAAAGTCTCCTGGCGTGTCAGACATGGCAAAGTAATGTAAAGTAATCACCATTATATACCATTATATGATTATATACCATTAAATACCATTGTATAATGTAAAGTAAATAATCGGAATGTGACACACTGTGACACAAAACCGGAAATGATCGGATGTAACATGAGACTTGGCAGCGTTGCAAATTGAAGTTTGAGATGCTGCACTGCTCCTCCCGCAAAGGCTCACGCACCTCGACAATTTCAGAATCCGAGATCAATGGGTATCGGGTATCGGCTAACATGCTTTGACTCATGCTTTGACTCATGCTTAAACACTGTTCTGCTTTTGCCTGTCATTCTGAATCATGTCGGCACTGTCGACATTCGAATGCTCAAAATCTGGGCCCATCACTTGATTGACCTCGGCGAATCGTAACATGGCCGCCATGGCCCCCATCATTTTTGATGAACAATACATCATTCTCTGAGGCCCCCTGCAGGTGGCACCACGACAGGGGGCGATGAACCAGCAGGGCCTCACCAAGTTAAAAAACGGAAAGATCCTAATTTCGATCAAGAAGATCGAACAGGTTCAACTAACAATATGACTATCCAAATGACTACCCAAGACACAACACATGTGGATCATTCCTTGACATTTCCTTGATGGACGCTGTCATGACGCAGATCGCGCTCACCCTTGAAGCCTCGTAGTAATAAACGAAATGCGCGGATGAAGGAGTCATAAGCGACGCTGTTAAAATTCCTGGGGACATACGGCTTCCACACACATTGCAGCCTTTGAAAGTATCATTGATTTTGAAAGGCGCTCTATGGCGCTCTTGCTTCAACAGGAAACTGGGGACAAACACTTCCACGAAAACTAGAAACTACATGAAACATCATGAAACTACAGAAACTTCAAAGTGTCAAGCAGGATCAAGCAGGATAGTTTGGCTCTGGCAAAGCGTCAAGGCCAAAGACTGCATTTCACCCTCCACCTCCGTGGATGTCAAGGCCTGGCAGATTCACAGATTCACAACGAATCGCACAGTGCACTCTGAAAACAACTTTGAAAATCTTTGATGCTTCAAGGCTTCAAGGCTTCAAGACTACAGAGATCTACAGAGATCTACAGAGTGTTTCGGGACTGCGCCAGGTTCTAGGACTCTGCTCAGTTCCAGCGACAAGTTGGCAGGGAAACACATCGCCTGCGGAGTCTGCCGAACACCAAACGCCAAGAGTGCGGGAGGCAGCAGCTCCTGGCCCAAAACCAAGAAACAAAGAGATCCAATTTTGATCAAAGGAAATCTTCACGCCTCGTATCTCTTAGCCAAACAGGCGAGCTTGATGTTTGTGTCCTGCCGTTGGCGCTTTCGATGGCTATCTTTTACACTCACAGTCTTTTGTAAACCAACTTTGCCATGGCAAGCCTGTGATACTGTGAGAGCCCACAAAAGACACGGTTAGCTTTGAGAGCATGTTACAGATGTTACAGCATCATTAGTTAACCATTTTCACCCCATGAGATCATGGTGCCGCTTCGGAAATGTTCAGTTCACCTGTTCCTGACCTTGACTGACTGGCTCACGTTTCCAAATCATGTCCGGTCCTGCAACAACATCCAGTCCAGCGGCCTTCAGAATCTGCTGATGCTTCAACCCCGATTTTTGCACGCTGGATAGGACACAGCACCTATGCACTGCCTCTGCATTCCAAATTCCAATCACAAAAACAGGAATCGGCTGGCGCACATTTGCACCTTCAAAAACCTCATCGCATTTTTCAAAAACCACTGAAGAATGCCATGCTAGATCTATCTAGATCTACCGAATCTACCCTAAATCCAATTGGAAAGCAGAAAAAACATCAACCTTTCTTAAGGGATAAACTACAAAGTTAAAAGATCTTCCATGTTTGGACCTTCGGACATTTGCGTTGCCTCGATGTCATGAAGGCCCGATAGGAAGGAAAGTGTAAGAGCTGCAAGCCTCAGTCGAGAGAAAGTGCAACGTTGAAGTCATGGTAAATTTATTAAATTTATAATTTCAACTAACATCAAAAGGCATTGGTTCAAACCCCCCTCGGACGTGCTCCGTTGTTGGCTGCTTGACCATTTGCCTAGTGGGCTGTTTTCGTCGTGCCCACGGGCTTGCCATCGGCGTGGCCGCTGGTTTTGCCTGCTACTATTGAGGCGGGTGGTTGTCGCTGGCGATTTGGTTGACTTGTCCCAAATTTGCGCTCTATCTGCTCTTTACGGACCTGATTTTCACTGAACTGCTGCGCGCTGGTGATATTTCTTGGTATTTGACAGGGTTATTGCGCCGGATCTTTTTGGATTTTATTCATTACTTCTGGCTCTGCGGTGGCCCACTACCGGACAACTTACAACATTGAATCCTTGTTTTCCGCCCTGACTATTTGGAATCTGTGCTTAACTGGTACGCCCTGGCACTGTGGCCCATTTTCTCAGCGGTACTTTGATTTATGTGCTCAATTCTTTTGTTGCTATTAATTTTGACAGTGATCTTTGATTTTCTGCACGATTTTTCGTGTCCCTACATCGTGGAAGCGGAGATTACGCCGACTCCGTGCAGCAGCGAGGCGAGCTTGGTTTTTGCATCGGAAAGGAATTGTATTACTAAGCAAACCTGCCCTGTTACGAATCAGGCACACTCTGTCCACCCATCATTCCAGAGACCCGAAATTTATTGCCAAGATAGACAAAGAAATGGCTACACCTTTGTAAAGTTATCCTTGGCGTTGCCTTCAGTGCTGGAGGTTGAACAAGAAATCTCATATGAAGTGCCCGAACTGCCAGGCCCACTGGAGTTCGGGAGAGAAACACAATACAGAACCCAAAGCTGCACAGGCTACCAGCTATCGGTCGGATTGGTCTGGATGGGACGAAGGTTGGGAGGAGAGCAGGAGATGGTCTTCCAGATCCCCCAGCCGACACCATTTCGAGCAGGATGGAACCCAATTAGTGCAATCCCCCAGGCAACGTGCCAAAGGGAAGGGCAAGAAAGGAAAGGAGGGAAAGGCCAGCGGGAAGGAGACTGTTGGCGATACTACCTCACCTTTCCATACCCCTTCTACAACTGGTTTCGAAGCTTGGCAGGCTCTGGATTCCACGGGTTTTATGCCTGCTACCGCAAGTGTTGCAAGCCCATTTCAGGTCACGAATGCGGATGGTGGACTGCAGGAAATGGCACAAGCCTTGCGAAGGGCCTATCCGGATATTACCAAAACCCCAGACGATGTGAAGGCTTTATTAGAGAAAGCCGACAAGGAGGCTGGCCGACTGGGCCTGAAAAACCTCCAACAGGCGGCAAAGCATTTAGACAAAGCCAAGAAGCACCTCAAGGAGGTCAACGACCAGAGGAAAGCGCATCGCGCAAGATGGCTGCAACACGTGGCAGAAGGTGTCACAATGTGGGAGCGTCAGTTAGAAGAATACCGGCGCCATCAAGCCACATTGACAGACTTGGCTACACGGACACAAACCGAAATCTCTGCCACGAGTCGCACAATTCAGATTCTAGGAGCAGCAGGAACCGGGTCTGCGTTGCCAGTGATCCCAGTGCCGGAGGCTCCGGACACCATAGACCTGGAAGACACGGACCAGGAGGAAGAACAGCTCAGACAGAAGCTACAGACCATTTTGAGATCTTGTGCACAATCCTTAGGAATCTCGCCAGAGGCACCTCCTTCCCATGCAGATGGGGTACCAGATGCAGTTGGGAAGGGCGACGAGAAGCAAGAGGAAAAGCCTCCCAAAAGGCAACGGTCTCTCGAGCCCTTTGCTGCGTCGGCTACGCCCTCTTCCTGAGGAGCGGCCGTGATTGCGGAGTTCAGTTGAATCCCTTTCATGAGGCCAGAGATCTAGACATCCATGGAGGATCCGTTGAGGCCTATCATTTCAGCAATTTGCTGAATGGTGCAGCATGCGGAGCTCAGGATGCATTCTTCAATTTGAGTTTGTCATGGTATCATTCTGTCAGACAGGAAGCTAATTTCAAAGACCAATTCCAAGCAGCACATGATGCGTGTCGACTGCGATGGGAGGTGCTCCAAGATCTTAGTTTCTATAATTTCAATGTACCTAATTCTCTGTCGAAGTTTCCAGTTTCTCATGCCCATACTTGCACTTCTCAAGAACCCCATCGTAACCACAAAGGGTTGTGCGTGCACTTTGCGGATTGTATTGAAGTGCGGATTGGAGAAGAAGATTCTGACCACTTTGCTAGTCTTATGATGAAACATGATTGGATTTGCAGTTGGCCCGGAAAGCCTTGGAGCAATCGAAGAATTGCCAAAGAGCAGCGATTTTGCTTGCCAATTGTAGATCCTATCTTGGAAGCTGCACCGGGGTTTTACATTCCACGTTTAACCCTTGCACCATTTGCCCTGGATTTGCCTGATTCTGTTGGTCAGGAACCGCTGTCCGAATGGGCCGTGTTGAGCCGACCTTCAGATTCATTTAATAATGATGACTCCACCACTTTTATGCAAATCTCTGCTAGAGATAGTCGTACATGCAAACATGACGATTTTGAACCACATGAGACTGCCTTGATTTCGGCGTTATCACAAGGCAATGCTGACACAGTTACCCAGGCCATGCAAGATGAATCTGACCATGATCGTTCTGTGTCAAGTAGTGGTTCGGCTATACTTTCCCATTCACCTGCCATGCAGCCGCCTTCGGAATCAGCTTCCAGACAAGACGTTATCATTTTCCATTTGCAAGACCCCCCCATACGTGCATTCCTCGATTGGGGTGATTATGAGTCGATGATGACTGAACTCGCCCATCATTTTGCTGTGCACAGGCAGGGAGTTATTGATGCTTATGAAATTGCTATCCCGCTTTCTGGAATGCCACCCGAGGTTTGTCCAATCATTGCGCATCTGCTGCCTGATATTGCTCTTGGTCAGGATGCTAAGCTTGTGCTTTTTGATTTGGAGCTGCATGGACATAAAGTTGAATCACATTTCCGCCTTGGCCCAATCACACGTCGATTTGTCCTGCCAGTTCCTCTCAGGGCTGACCGTAACGGTATTTTGACGTTAGCCAATGTTGACAAGTATTGCCATGCTGAAGGAGGACGTTGCCTAGTCTTCTTCAATGACATACGCTGGCCCGATTATGATTTGGACTTTCGGTCCTTCTCGCATGGGGATGCCATACGGATTGCTATTCCCCCTTCAGATCGAATTGAATGTCCAACTGATCAGGTTGTGAGATGGACACAGCAGGATTTTACAGAACTTGACATCATGAGGTTGATGGATGGAAATGCCCCTTCGGAGGGTTACTCTCCTAGTTTATTAGGCGACGAGGAAGTACGCTCCCTTGCCACCCCAGCTCGGTTTGCAATGTCTGATAGTGAGGAAGAGGATTTTTCAGCCATGCAGCGTCAGTCTGCCAATCCTGCTGCTGACATTGTCCAGGTTGAAACCGCTAATGATAGCAGTAGCAATGACATTCCACAAGACTGGTTTATCGATTTGCAGCGGGTGGTCTCACAGCATATCAACAGTTGCCCAGAGAATGAAGATGATGAGTTTCTCTTTTCAATCTACACGTGGTTTCTGGACCATGAGGAGAGCCGGCTTTGCAACAATCCCAGGATAGCGGTTTTGGGGGGCTTGCCATCAGAATGGGAAGAAGATGTATTGCATCCGTGGAGGTTCCTAATAGATGCGGATGAACGTCCCCTTCTAAGCCTTGTGGCTCCCTTTTCACCGCGTGCAGATGTAGAAGAACACATAGCCCACATCATCATTACACAAAGACCTAGTGCCTTGATTTCTATCTTGGTTTCCATTGAGTTTTGTTCGATGCGTGATCGCAGTGTAGTCGTGAGGTTTGCAGTTGCCTTACCTAAGATTTGCACGTTTGCTGATATCAGACAAGCAGTTCCATTCCTTACCGATATTAACTGGCAGAGATTGGTCTGGTTGCATCCTTTGCTTCAGTCCACTGAACATTCCTTCCGACTGCATGATGGCATGTGTATTTTATTGCAAATGCCTCCGGAGCATGAATTGGAATCACAGAGTTTGTCAGTTGACCAGGCTCCTGAAGACACTTCCCTGGTCCAAGTATCGGTCAGGAGCACAAGTGCTTTAAGCTCGCACGCTAAGGAACCATTGCCCACTGCACCGGTTTGTAGTATCATGGATGAATTGCTAAATGCTGTCAATGCCGCGAACAATGCAATTGATAATCAATTACCACCAATTGACCAGTTCTCCATAGAGGCTCAGCCGGAAAGTTTCCGTGATCTTTGGGAAAGGATCACTGATAACCAAGTTGGCTTTGAACCTGATGCATCACGCACACACCGTTTGGAAAGTTGGTTTCTTGACCACACAGATGAAAGGAACAGATGCCTGCTCTCTAGGATTATCCTTATCAATGAGGATTTTCTTGCATGGAGATATGCAGTTTATGCCGCATGGAGCGACCGACTTGCCCCTGGTGCCGACTTTACACTATCAATTGTACACCCAGCCACGGAAGATGTTGCCATTGGTGTCCTTGCTCAGGTCATTATTACACAGAATCATGCTGACGACCTTCGGTCAACTATTGTTTCCGTTTATGATTCTGACCCTGACATGGATAGACAGCCTTTCACGTTTGCAATTGTGCTGCCGAGGCAATTTGAGTTACGGGAACTCCTACAACTGACCAACTTGCAGCAGGACTGTCCCCCTGCGGTGCTCCATAACCATTGTTCACTTTGGTTTGGTGAAATACCCTTTATTCCTGGTAGGAGGGTTTATGCGCACTCTGGACATGCCTTCAGGTTGGTCATCAGTCGTGGCTTGCGGGTTGAGCCCACTGAACTGCTTACAATGCACAGGGAAGTCTTGCGACAGACTGTTCAGAATGCGCTTGTCTGTGATATCTTTGCCAGGCCCCCGGGACCGGCTTTCACACGTCATGCTGCAGACAGTAGTGAAAGTGCACCGCATGAGCAAGTTGCCCAGGATGCACGACCGCCTTGGATCACTGAACTGCATCATCGGTTTCGTAGTTCTTTTACCTGTGAAGGTCCTGACTACGAGCCTTTTGTAGATGTGATCACTTGGTATGTTAATGGAGGCACTGAGCATAACTGCCATGTACCTCGGGCAGTTCGCATCACGGAAGATTTTTCCATTTGGAGAACTGACATTGTCTTTGCTTGGCGTGATCGGTTGACACGAGCTGAGGTTGCTGACTTTGTTACTGTCCAAGGATTGCCTGCCTTTCCAGGGACGCATGATCTGCAGCCACATGTGATTATGCATCAAAGTTTAACTATTGACCAACACTCGGTTCTGGTTACTGTACGTTGTCTGCGGCACCAAGCTTTCCCAGATCATAGGTTTGCACATGTTTTCCTTACACGAACTAGGATCAATGCCATTGGACTTGCTAGCATTCCACTGGCTTTCCAACACCTTCCTTTCGTCGTGCAGTTGAATGGAATTACGTATTTGCCTGGGGAAGAGGTTTTCGTGCAAACCGGTAATCATCTGTTAGTGCTTGTTGCGCAACCTGGGACCGATCCTTTTACGGAACAGATCGTTGACGGTTTCAGCCTGCTTCAATCTGCTGTCTCTTGGTCTCAGAGATCCAGTGACTCTTTGTCTGTACCTCCGTCGTTTACCTGCAAACCGGCTCCTTTTGATGAAGACACTGATCTTCCTATGACCTTTGCCGGACCTAGACGAACTCGGCCCAGAAGGCCAGTGTTTGACGGCAACCTTGATTGGACCCACGATCTAGCTGCCGCAATCAGAGCCGATGGAGAACTGGATGTCTGGACTGAAACCACTACGATCTCTGTGATTACGTGGTTCATTGACCATCATGCCCATCCAATTTGTCGCCAGCCGAGGTTTGTTACGCTCAGTGGTGAAGCTATAACCTGGATTGACGACCTTAGAATTGCCTGGGCTGATGAGTTAGATCCTAATGTAGAGTTTTCTATCCAGATTGTACGGCCAAGACCACCACGCCCACGCCACCAAAGGCAAAATCTCCATTTGATCCTTGAACAGAATCGACCAGTTCAGCGAGTTGCCATTATTCTCACTGCACTCTTCGAAAATGCTATAGCCGAAGGACTCATCCAAGGTGCATACTCTACACCTAATCGGTTAGATCTTGGAACCGTGATTGACATTCTGAATATTCGAGACGCATGTGCCCATCAATTCTGTCGTGTGGCTTTCGATCATCAAATCCTGTTTGCCGGTACATTCTTTGAGGCTGCCTCTGGAAGCAGTGTGAGAGTCCATATTGAACCGGACGATGATGACCTTGAGAATGCCCATGATCAATATGATGAGGTTACGCTGATGCAGCGCAGTTCTGGACTACAGTGGACACCGCGTAGACGCACTCATCTTACACAAGCGGCTGATAGCTCCATGCTTAACCCTATGGCTCCGGAGTTTGTGCCTGGTACATGTCATCTTTATGCGCAAAACGAGTTTGTCCAAGATCTTTTTGAGCATTGGCATGACGTCGCCATATCATTGAAGGGTGAGGCACATTCTGCACGTGTTATTACTTGGTTTCTGGATCATAGTCACATGCATCCCAGATGCACTGATCCTCGCACCATTGTCCTTTATGATGATTTTGGGCAGTGGGAGAACCAAATCCGTGCTGCCTGGGCGGACCGCCTCCAAGGGGATTGTAGTATGGAATTTCACCTGGTGTCCCCTACACCCCCTAACCTTGAACCGGGAGTGGCCGCACACATTGTCGTCATTGCAGCACCACGTGATGACTGGATCTCCGTATTGGTTACGATGTTTGGGCCTGAACCAACCCCAAGACCAACCCGTGTTGCCATCACGACGCACGAGCACCTTTCCTTTGACCGAGTGATTCAAGCTATTGGGGCCAACAGAATTGGAATTGGTGCTTTGTGCAACCTCTGGTATGAGCAGCACCAGTTTATTGCAAGCCAGCTCTATCCTGGTAGATCTGGATATAGTTTGGTCCTCCATACACCCAATACTGTCACTCTTAGTGACGCTCAGGAGCTGGACAGTTTGTCACAACTCCCTGCTGAACCTGTGATTTGGTATCTGCAGAGCGATGAGACGAATCTTTTGCAAAGCTCTGTTACCCAACAAGCTAGGCCATCCTTTGTTTCTCGGTCACTGAAAAAGGTTTCAGAGACACGACTTGCCACTTGGTTTCTTGACTCTGACCGTCAGCCTGTTTGCTTCCATAGCCGCTTTGCTGCCATTCCGAATGATTCTGATTTGGATGCGGTCCTCACGGCTTTTCGGGATACCTGGCAAGATAAGATCACAACATTGGAAAAGCTTTCCTTCGCCTGGTTCTCGCCTTCCCTATGTTCAGGCGAAGCATTGGTAGGCTTCCGTGCACCATCAAAGAGTGACCTTGTCCCAATATTGGTTGAAGCACGTTTGTCTCGTGAGGGTCAAATTGTCTCAGACTGGCGTGCGGCCTTGGTACAGAGGGGAAGCCCGGTTTCGATTGCCTGGAGCATTTTTGGGATTGTGCCAGAGAAGGTTACGCCTCGCCAGGCACAGTGCGGGGAATTTCTCATCAATAACCAGCCATGTGGCAATGAGGCACTCATTGAAAGCTCAAATGCTGTGATAGTTACTTTTAGCTGGTTACCTGACCTGCTTGCGCAGGTTCCTATCCAGGTCAATTTTGAGCATGTCCTCAGAGCCCATGACATCCTTGATACGCATTTTTTGTTGCCGATATATGACCTCCCACCTTCTTTTCCATGGTTACCGACTAGCTGGGAATGGGTCCAGACCTGTTGGTGGACTCCGGGTTGGGTTGGCCATGAAGTTAGGATCTACTATGATGGTTCTAGCCATTGTCACGAGCAGGGCAAAGCTGCAGGAAGTGCCGTTGCTGCTTTTATTAAGTCTGAGGGCGTTTGGTGTTTTGCGGGAGCAATTTCGACTGCCCTTGCCCCTGGCACCTCGTCATACAAAGCAGAGTTGTCAGCAGCAATTTTGGCTCATAAATTCCTACATGATCTGTTAAAGATGTTATCGATTTCACAAGACTTTGCGCCAACCGTTGAAATTTGCTACGATTCACAAACTGTTGGACACCAGGCTGAGGGCTCATGGCAGGTATGGTCTCAGCCACGTATGGGACAGTTTTTGAGGAGCCTTCATCGATGGATTGAACGTAAATTCCAAGTTACCTTGCACCATAAACATGTGGCAGCACACCAGGGAGAGCCTGGCAATGAACTGGTTGACTGCCTTGCTTACCAGGCTGCTGGGGGGTCACCTTTACATGACCTTCGGACTTGGATTGATGATGTCACCAAACCTGATTTTGTTGAAGCGGCGGAATGGATCTGGTACCTTTTTAAGCCTGATGTTAGGTGGAATGGCAATCAGATAGTATTTCCAGCCGGCCCGTTGACACATCCTGATGCATCAGTTTTGCCAACCATTACTTCCCAAGTTGAAGCTAGCCGAGAGAGACACGCGGAGCTGAATATCAAGATAGCTACTTGCAATGTGCTGTCTTTGAAACCGCTGCCCCAGCCTGGCAAGGACAACTCAGCTTTTGCCCAGGCATCTAGCACTGGGCCGGCCAGACAAGAGTCTTTGTTACGACAATTTCATGAAGCTGGCATACATGTTTTTGCTTGGCAGGAGACGCGGCTCCGGAAACTGTACAATCGACATGATGAGAGATATTGGCTGTTTCGTAGCCCTGCAACCGCCCATGGGCACTATGGAATCCTTGTGGGTCTCCAGCGTTTACTGCCTATTGGACAGGATGGTCGGAAGGAAGTCCATATTCATGAGAGTGAAGTCTCTATCATTGCGGCTGCACCACGATTTCTCATTTTGCGTCTTCATAACCCATTGATCAAGTGTATTATCATTGCTGCGCATGCACCACATACAGGGGCTGATGCATCCTTGATTTCTGCGTGGTGGGCCGATCTTGCGGCCGCCATCCCGGCTAAGTACCATCAATGGGATCGGATTCTCCTCTCTGATGCAAATGCCCGGATTGGCAGTGAACCCACTGGCCATGTAGGGGATCACCAGGCGGAAGCTTTTGACCCTAAAGCCGAAGGCTTTTTGTCATTCCTTAGCCAACAAGGGCTTTGGGTACCCGCCACATTCTCTCAATTTCATCAGGGATTAGGTATGACTTGGAGACATGCAAGAGGGCAGTGGTTCCGGAATGATTATGTGTGTATTCCAACCTGTTGGCAGTTACAACACTGTGCTTCCTGGATTAACTTAGATATTGAGGTCGGCCTTGCTAAGGAAGATCATCGTGCTGCAGTTGTACACCTGAGCCGCGTTGTTTGTACTGATGTTGCACCGCATCAAAACCAGCATCCTAAACTGTGTCTCGGTGATTTTGACCCTAATGTCCTTAGTGGGCTTTCTGCGCCACATTGGGGAATTGATGTTCACACCCATGCCCAAACTCTCCAACATGACCTTGTTCATGAGTTATGGGAATATCGTGAGCGCAAACAGGCCAAAGTCCAGCGGGCCATCATGTCGGATTCCACTTGGCAACTAGTTCTAGAAAAACGGGACTCCAGGAACCTGTTACATGAGCGCTCTAGGGCTCAACGACAAACCATTTTGGAAGCCTGGTTTGCCTGTTGGAGACATGCTTGTTTTGATTGCCCTCTTGATGCACTTGCACCTGCTTTTGATTGCCTTCTTGCTGAACAGGATAGACTAATAGCTCTTGCATACCATCAATTCCGCAGACTTGGAATTCAGGTTTCCAGGGCCCTTAGAACTGACGATGTTGATTTCTATACTGGCTTGCTTCGTGAATGTACCGATTTCTTGCGCCCACGGGATGTTAAGCATTTGTGGCGTGTGGTTCGTCGCTCACTACCGAAATTCCAACAGAGGCGACTTTCAGCACACCCGGCCCAATTGGCCTCATTAGAGGACCAATGGCTTCCACATTATGCTGAATTGGAAGCAGGAATTCCCATTACACCTGCCAAACTTGTTCAGGATTGTGCATTCGAACAAGCCTTACGTAGAATTGATGCACCGTTGCAGCTGAATTTGACTGACCTACCTAGCCTTACGCAACTTGAGCGGGCATTTCGATCTTGCACCGCTGGCAAGGCTACCGGGTTTGATCCCTTACCCTCTATGCTCTTCCACTCTGCGCCTGCCCAACTTGCTGCTTTGTACCATGATTTAGCCTTGAAGGAGTATGTTTGGCAATGTGAACCGATGCAGGACAAAGGGGGCCCAGTTGCCCTTATCCCTAAGACTCTGCACCCCCAGACAGCTAAGCAGTTTCGAGGGATCCTTCTCCTACCGAGCGTCGGGAAGCGCACTCATGCCATCCTAAGGACACAAATCATGGACAAACTTGCCTATGTCCGAGCACCTGGCCAGCTTGGTGGTTTCCCGGGGCAGCAAGTGATTTATGGATCACATGCCTTGCGAACATTTGGCACTTTATGTGATAATGCTGGTCTTAGTTGCGCTGTCCTATTTTTGGATCTAGCTAGTGCTTTTCATCATCTTGTGCGGGAGAGTGTTGTTGGAGCATGGGATGGGAGCCATCTTGAACCAGTTCTGGCTGTTTTGCAACAATCAGGACATGCTGAGTCGAACTTTCGGTGTTTTGCCAAGCTTCCTGGGCTCCTCTCGGAGATTGGCATCGCTGAGCCAATTGTCCGATTGTTACGTGATATCCATATTGGGACTTGGTGTGCTATTCATGAACGATGGCTACTTCGTACCCATCGTGGGACACGGCCGGGGAGCCCTCTGGCGGATATCATATTCCATGCACTTATGGTGCGAGTTGCCCAGTCGATTGATGAATGGATTGGAGCACAAGCCGATTTTGTTGCGCTTCTGCGAGAATTGGATATTGATGTCCCAACCATTTTATGGGCTGATGATATTGCAATACCGCTTGCCACTCGGAAGGCTGTCGACCTGATCCCATTTTTGAAGGAAGCCTTGCAGCATGTTCGCAATACTTTGCGCTGCCATGGTTTTACTCTCAATTTCTCTAAGGGAAAGACTAGTGCAGTCTTGACGTTGAAGGGAGCTGGATCAGGGGAGTTGCGCAAGCAATACCAGCTGCATGCCAATCCAGGGGTTTACTGCACTTTCGAGGATGGCCTAACCGAATGGTTACATTTTGTGCCTTCTTATAGACATTTAGGCACATTGTTTGCTTCCAACCATGCGCTGCAGTGTGAACTGCACTCTCGAGTGGGTATGGCTAAGTCGGCATTTGCTCAATTGGCCAAACCTATTTTGACCAACAAATTCATGCCTTCCAAGCTGAGGTTGCAATTATTCCAGTCTCTCATTACTACGAAACTCTTTTTCGGTTTAGGGGCCTGGACGACCCCAACTCCGAAGCAACTTCAATACCTGCAGGGAACGTTGATTGCCATGCTAAGAAAGGTCCTGCGCATTGGTCAGGAGCGTCTCCCAGCTGATCAAATTCTGAAGTTGGCTAATACTGCCGAGGTTCGCTCTAGGCTTGCAGTTGAGAGGTTGTTATATGCGCAAAGGTTGTTCCGTACAGGGCCACCTTTCTTGCACCATTTGCTCCAGATCGAGTTTGCACAGTTAGAACACTCATGGATGCATGGATTAAAAGCAGATCTCGCTTGGATGGAAGAAGTTTGCCCCTGCTGTTTGCCGGAGGGGTGGCGAGATGACCTGACTGGCCTCATTGACTGGTGGCAAGAACCCACACAGCGTTGGACTCAGCTTGTCAAGAGGGTTTGGAAGTTGCACTTAGCACAAAATGCTATCATTGCGGATGCGAAGATGCTACATGCTGGGATATTTCGAAATTTGCGTGCAGCCGGGGCCACATTCGATGCATTGTTTGAAGACCTTTGCGACTGGGATGAGCGATTTGATTGCTTTTGCGGTTGTGTTTTCTCTACAAAGCGTGGCCTCCTGGCACATCAACGCAAGGCACATGCCCTTTTCTCTGCTGAACATCAGTTTTTGCAAGGATGTACGTGTTTACACTGTGGTAAGTACCTGTGGTCTACCCAGCGTTTACAGCAGCATCTAGCCTACATCCCGAAGACATTAGGGTATAACCCATGCTTCCATGCGTTGCAATCCCAAGCTCGACAGGTTCCCTATTGTAAGGTAGATGAGGGGCGTAATACCTCATTTGCTGGTCTACATCGCCGTGAATGCCTCCAAACTGAAGGCCCAGCAGTTAGTCCTTGCACCACACAAGACATTCAACGTGTGGCCACACAAATTGCATTGGATGATTGCAATAGGAAGTTGACAATTCTTCATCAGCCGTCAGATCCAGTTGCAGAAGGAGAGCGAATTGGGGAGGAGCTTACCCAAGCTACCTCCAAATGGTTCCAGAGGTTCTACCCGCAAGGACCTACAGAAGAGGAAAAGAACCTGTTGGCTGATGCATGGGTTGAAGTGTTATGTGCAAGATGCTTCACCTCAGACGTTGACCTTGACCCTTGGTTGGAGATGGTTTTCCTGCTTTGGGGAGAACATTGGATGCCCGACCTGCTTGACTCTCTTGAAGATGGCGTTGCGGAGTCGGATATTGATCATTTGTTTGCCGATTTTGCAGCCCAATTAGATAGATACCGGTTGCTGGCACAGCGGGCCCACCTTACCTACAAGTTAGGGCTATGTGCACCTTTGGATCCGAAGGCGCACCGCTCTCAAGCACCGGCAGACAAACCGAAATGTCCTAAAGCCAATTGCAGGATTGTCCAAGAGGTCCCGAGGCCCTTTGCAGATCAAGTTCAATGGCAGCAGCGCATAAGACAGATGCGTTTTTTGGATCTACCTTCTCCTAGAGCTTGTCCCAAGTTGTTATTGCCCAATGGTGAAGAGGCTTTCTTGGTGATACATCTCTTTAGTGGAAGGAGGAGACCGAACGATGTCCATGACGCTCTCCATGAATTTGCGGCCTCCCGACAATTTAAGCTGATTGTCTTATCGCTTGATACAGCAGTCTCAAGTGAGTTTGGCAATTTGGCACTTGACAGCGCTTCATGGAGAATTCTGGAGCAGATTTACGCAATGGGTGCTGTAGGAGCCACGCTTGTCGGTTCCCCCTGCGAGACGTTTAGCGAAGCCAGATTTATGATTCCAGAGGATGCACCACCTGGTTCAACTCTGCCTAGGCCACTTAGGTCTGCGTTACGTCTCTTGGGATTAGAAGGACTTACCGCACGCGAACTTCGACAGTGTCATTTAGGAGGAATTTTTTTCCAACAAGGTGCATTAGTTCTCTCCTATCATATGCAATTTGGAGGGTGTTTCGTTTCAGAACACCCTGCAAAGCCTAGTGATGACACGAGGCCCAGCATCTGGACTAGCGCCATTTTGCAGGTGCTCCTGAAGCACCCGGAAGCCAAGCTGTCACACATCTGTCAGTTCAAGTGGGGTGCGACCGTCACCAAACCAACAGGACTTTTACATTACCAGATGCCGAATTTTTGCAAAGACCTGTATCAACATGCTGATACCACTGCCTTGAGGCCACAAGCGGTCGCGATTGGCCGCGATGCCACTGGACAATTTAAAACGGCTAGGCATAAGGAGTATCCTGAACGTTTTTGCAAAGGTCTTGCTTTCACCATTTCACAAGCGTTGGCTGCTGCCACCCGGAAGCATGCAGTCCAACCAGTGATTTTGCCCGATAACCTGCTGAGCTGGGTCCACGGAGCTGCAAAAGCCAGTTCGTTTGTATTTCGCCAGTCGTGGATGCCGGACTACCAGGGAACTTAGGGCTGTCTTTTGTATGTTAATTAGAGAATGTTGCATGTGGCAGCAAAGGCACAGACCTTTTCGTGCATCGAAAAAAAAAAAACTAACATCAACTATATCAACTATATCAACTAACAGCGACAATATGTACACACTCTGCAGACCATGGCGTCATGGACTCACGTTTTCACGGAGTGACCAATGGATCAAATGGATCCAATGGCAACTTCGAACACGAAGCTCTCAGGGACTCCAGGCCGTTGCAATCCACATGCCATCGATCTACGCGGACCTTTTCCAGGGGGAAATTTTCTACATAGGAAAGACATGGAAAGACCAGGAGGAAACATCCAGATATCAAGTCAGAGCTTTTCAGGATGGGACAAGCTGGAAGTCTCTTACCTCATCTTCCACATCCTCAAAGGCTCCAATGTGGGACTCGTGTTTTCTGATTCTGGAGCTAACCGCAACTACTAGCAACAAATACTTTGGCACACGCAATAGGCGGCACTTCGCTTCGGTCAAGCATCCGAAACTTCTCTTGAGACTGCATCCACAAACCTGAGGAAAAAGTCCGCATACATACGGCGCCTAAACCCAATTCTCAAAATCAATGAACAAGATTCAAATAGTAATAAAAGAAACAAAATACATTTGACTCTCGACACAGTCTCTTTGAAATGTGTCGAGATTCCAGGCTTCCGGCCGAGCACTTAGCGCCAGGACAGGCCCACCACCCGCACGTGGAGCTCGCGCAGGCCACGGACACGTAGGTACCAATAGTGTGGGGTCCTTGGCAAGTTGTTCCAAGGTTGTTCCAAGGTTGTTCCAAGGTTGTTCCAAGGTTGTTCCAAGTTCAAGCATGATAAACATTGATAAACTGTGAGAGGTGCGAGATCATCCTCACCCTTCATCTCATTCTGAAGGTGTAAGATGTGTAAGCATGATGAATGTGTCCACAAACAAATCAATGCCTGTCTCAACGAAGTCTTGTTTCATCACACTGCTGTGGTTTCATGAAAGAGCTCTTGGACCACACCTAACCTCTTGACCCCTCTTAAATGTCCATATCAAATCATATCAGAAGCAATGATATCATATTTATGTACACATATACATCATTATACATTTATATATATAGAGAGAGAGATAGATAGACAGATAGATTGATAGATAGATAGATAGATTGATTGATAGATAGATATCAATAGCCTACTGCATCTTCTTTCCTGTGGCTTCCGTTCCGGTTTTTTTTAATCTCCAAGGCGCTCCGAGCTGCAGCTGGCACCGCGGTCGGCCCCGGGTGTAGAGAAGCGCCTTGCCCGGTCCGGGGAAAACTCGTGAAAACCAGAGAACTTCATGAAAATATTATATATATATATAATTATATACATACATACGTAAGATATGAAATATCTTGAAACAGGCTGAAACATGATGAAACCAAGTCTTGTGACTGTCGCAGTGACTCTCGCAGACCCGAACCTTAGCACGTCGGCGCCAGCGGTCGAAGCCACGGCGTGGCCTTGGATGGAACACTGTCGTCCAAACACGGTCGTGGGTCGCAACGTTCGACATCCGACATCCTGTCAGAAGTTCGCGGCTTTCCAACGGTGAAGTCGGCTGCAAGGAAGTTGGTAACCTGACAAATTCAAAGTAATTTGAAGGGATCAAGACATATCAAAACCAATCAAAATCTTGCAGTTGTTTTCATTGCTGTCGGAGCCTGCTGAAACAGTTCTTGCTGGTAGAAGAGGACCAAATTCTGAGCCTTCCAAAGTTTGTAAAGTCCAAAGTAGCAACGAAGTACGACCACGCAAAGGCAAGAGAAACCAAAAGGATCCAAAAGGCCATTGAATTGACAGAGTGAATGCCACAGAACATAGTATTTCACAGGATATGAGACATGCCAAGATCTTCTGTGCCACAAGATGTATATAAATTGAATATAGCCTGTAAGCATATATATAGATATGCTATATATGGAGTTTGTTGGACAATCCAGTGGCTGAGCAAAATCTCTGCGAAACAGCGTGCCTTTATGGAAATCAAGGGCTGGCCTTCCCTCAGATCATTGAGTGGTGGGTCTTGAAAAAATTGTTTGAAATCTGAGGAAGAATTGTGAAATCATTTCCAGGCATAGACTCCGCGCGGAATCGGAACCCGGAGGAGTACAAAGGTACGGTATTTTACCGTACTTTTGTACTCCTGGCTCCGTTCTATAATTCTGGCACCACCTGTACATCTACATAAGCAACATGATACAATTCATAGAATCATAATCCATCATCAATGTTGTATATATATAATGTATGTATATATTGATGTATTTATACATACATATTACATTGACATAATCATTTAAAAGAAGATAAAAATATGTTCAAACTCGAAAAAGTCCCTGGGTCCGTCAGATTCAGCTAAGAGGCGAGTCCCGGGAGATGTACTCCACGGACATCACCTGGAAATGCAGAGGTTTCCATCGATTCGACCAACAACCAGATCAACCAGTCTAGGGCATCAAATCCATAAATTTCATCTTTGCAGGTGCTGAGGGGCATTCTGGATTCATTCAAGTGGACAAAAAAAACAAAATAACGCTGATCACCGCTGGTGTCTCGAAGATTCTCGGGCCGTCTGTGCCTCTCCAGTTAAGAACGATTCCGAACGGAATGCGAATTTTGGCATTCACCATCTCAATTTCCAGAATAATGTGAAGTCCTACCACTCACCAGTCTTTTAAATATCTCTAAATGGTCTTTGTTGCTTTGTTGCTTTTGTTGCTTGGCACGAGGCGGCACTAAATTTAGTTCATGTCGATCCACGGCACCTTCTC
>Ga0126342_10007684_pt1 | contig 19289 bp, 15 predicted proteins | sample Cyp1metagenome_FD_92528 | JGI IMG/M metagenome (GOLD analysis project Ga0126342, IMG submission 92528) | Coral microbial communities from Lord Howe Island, Old Settlement Bay, Australia - Cyphastrea 1 metagenome | ecosystem: Host-associated > Invertebrates > Cnidaria > Coral ... | reverse complement strand
TCCGGCTCTATAGACCTCAACACATCAAACACTTCAAGAACCCCCAAAATCATGAAGTTCTCCCAAGAATCACCTGTTTAAAACGGCATACCAAGTCCTTCCCGACGGCGTGTGAAAAAAAAGGCCATCCCATAGCTCCAGCCTGCTGAGGGGTCAATCTCTGCATCCTGCCAAAGGATTGGATCAACAGTCTGCACTGTAAAATTGCCAAACATTTTCTGGATGGTTTCAACCCATCTGAAAAATATCAGTCAGATATAGTCAGATTCGACCATCATTTTCAATACATGGGAACAGAAAAAAATGTTTCAAGCCACCAACCAGTCCTGGCAACTGGAACATGGTTTGAACATGTTCCCCGCAAACCAGACGTTCGCCCACCCGCAAAACGTTGGAATATTCAAGAAACAACCACCGCTACTTCGGGAAGACTACCGCTACTTACTTTCATTATAGAAGATTCTTGACAAGTTACAAGAAAGTTAAAAACCCCCCATCCCCGCAAAACAATATGTTCAATTGGAATCTTCAACAAACAACCACCGCTGCTTAGGGAAGACTACCGTTACTTATTATCACTTAGAATACAGAAAGTCAGCGGCGGGCAAACGTCCGGTTTGCAGCGAACATGTTTTGGACAGAGTAAAACTACATGAACAAAGTCTGGGATCGAACTCGGAGCGCCATCATCACAAACCTTTCCATGCTTCCCCATCACGGTGCATGGGGTCCAGCTTTTGAAGATTAATATCAGAGTTTCAAAACCTTTGGCTAGATGTCTATGACCGTCGGTCACCAATGGGCAATGGTTCAGAGCTGAAAATGGGAAACTTAGGAGTTTGAGAGGTAAATCAGGAATCTTAGGGCGATGTTACCTTTGAATGGGGTCAAACGTCTCCTGGAGACACAGGAAAAAAACGTGGATACTGTTGAGCCAGTGAATGTTGTTTGCATCACTGGTGACTCCACATTCTTTCACTGGAGCAATAAAGGTCAATCACAAAGAAAGAGTCTCGAACCGCTGAAGTAACCAGTCCTATGCCACTTTTTCTCTTGTCTCTCTCATCAAACATCTGGATTTCATGGGAAATTGGAATCACAAAAGTCACAGGAGAGCGTCGTCTTTGGATTTTCATTGGATTCCATTGGAATTTATCAAAGTTCACTCAACCCCCACTCACCCATCAACAGCCACAGCCTGTAAAAGCGCTGCAGTCCTGAGTCCGAAATGGCCAGGAACTCAGAGAATGAACTGCTGATTTCACGACGCTTCCATCATATGTTGGTCACCAGTGAGAACATCATCCCAACTGGCTGGGTGAAAATCAACATCTGTTTCAAGTCACCAAGCACTTCCAGGCCGGGAAACCTCATTTGCCGGAAGGAGTGCCAGCTTATGGCCAGCCTAGGTCACGATTCCCCACTGGACCCCGCTGCCCCGTCTCCAATCCGAAAGGGAGTCACTTGGTAATGAAAAAAAAACGGCTCGGAAAACGTTTGCGTTTGGGAGGTTTGAAGTGCTGAGACCTTGAACATTCCAAGAAATTCTGGTGGTTCAATCCCAAACATATGAGTTCAAGGGGATCATCATGCCCTTTTTAGATGGGAAACTTCAACCCAGATGTCGAAGCACCAGGCTTCGAAATGCCCTTCTGGGCTGGTCCCTCTTCCAAACTTGTGAACTGGGCCATCCCACAACAGCCGTTGCCAAAGAGAACAGCTTCAGCATGCGGGCGAAGGGGCGAAGAGTTTTTCATCACCAGCCCAGAAAAAAATACACAAGATCAAAGATCCGTCTAGTGGCTGGAGTTGAAAAAAATGTTCAAATAGGGTCAAACTTATATTATCAATGGCCATGAAAGGTGATGCATTTGTCTATGTGGCAATGATCAACATGAAGAAAAACTGGCAAACGGCCATATGGCCCCTCTGTGTGGGACCTCGGGGAGCCATTCAGCAGCAGGGATCGTCTCTGTGAGCTCCATTCAGTGACTTGGTGATTTGACCAATGAGTTTGCAATGGTTAGTTCTATTTAGTAAATATTTAGTAATGATTTATGATGATTTATGTATGTATGTATGCATGCATGCATGTATGTATGGATGTATGTATGCATGCATGAATGGATGTATGAATGTATGCATGCATGGAACTACGCGCTGAGATTGAAAGCCTTCCAAAACTGAAAGGGGGGGGTTGGAACTGAAATAAGTTCAAGAAATGTTTTGGGGTACCCCCCCTGAAATTTCAAGAGGTAGGGGGTGGGTATGTATGTATGTATGTATGTCTGTCTGTATGTATGTATGAATGTATGTATGCATGCATGCATGCATGCATGGATGGATGGATGGATGGATGTTTGTGTGTGTATGTATGGTATGGTATGGTATGGCATTGCATTGCATTGTATTATATTGTATTTATTGTATTTATTGCATTGTATTGCATTGTATCGTATTGTACTGTATTGTACTGTATTGTACTGTACTGTATTGTACTGTATTGTACTGTATTGTACTGTATTGTACTGTATTGTACTGTATTGTACTGTATTGTACTGTATGTATGTCTGTCTGTCTGTCTGTATGTATGTGTGTGTATGTATGTATGTATGGTATGGTATGGTATTGTATGATATGGTATGGCATGGTATGGTATTGCATTGCATTGCATTGCACTGCACTGCATTGCATTGTATTGATTGTATTGTATTGTATTGTATTGTGTCGTATCGTATCGTATCGTATCGTATCATATGTATGTATGTATGTATGTATGTATGTGTGTGTATATGTGTATATGTGTATATGTGTATATATGTGTGTGTGCATGTGTATATGTATGTAAATATATATATATATATATTAAATTGCAAATAATAAAATAGGTAAACAGGGTAAACATTAGACAAACAATCAGGATCACCGCCTTTTATCACTGGTAAGGGAGTAAGGGATGGACCCTAAGTCATGGGTTGATTTCTTTGAAGTTGAGCGTCAGCCCAGGAACTGGTACATTGAGCTATTCTGGGACCAGGGCACTTCCTACCTACCCATCACTGGTAGGGACTTGCCAACATTTCCAGGGAATGGAGTCTTGCATGGATCTGCACAGAAATCTTCCTATGATCTTCATTCACCCACCAGGACCCTCCACCTGGGGCTGTTTGGTTTGTGTGGTACTTGGTGAGAAATGCAGTTCTAGTTCTGACTAACTTCAAAGTAGTGACGCTTCCTCTTTGAAACTACCCCGCAGAAGTTCACGCGTCTGAAATCGCTACTTAGGGTGTAGCGATATAGCGGTTTAACGAGTCAATCCCAAAACATAGGACCTGATATATTGATATATATTGGCCATCTCAGTCATCTCTCATGTATGATCCGCCAATATATGTATGATATCTCATGTATGATCCTATCCATATTCATAGCTCCTATCCATCTCTCAACAATGGTGTTTTTATGGATAGGATGTAGCGAAACCGCCAGAAACCGTCCTATAAACAAATGCAGCGAGCTCCAGGCGACGCTTCACGGCTTCCAGGACCAGCTCGGGATCTGCACGCAGCTCCTTGGGATCAGCGATAAACCATGGGATAAACCGTAGCCTCTGGTGATTAAAACCTGTAAAATGCCTCTGAATGAAGGATTGAAAATAAAGAAAACCATCCGAAGTGAGGATTTTCCAGCAAGCCACGGTTGATCGAGGGTACATTTGTCATTTTGTGGAGTTAAAGATCCACTGAACTGATATATATATATATGTTTAAGTGAAGAATGTCAGTTTTCTTCCAATAAACAATATTGAACATCCTTGACTCTCGGCTTTGGTTCCATGGATTTTGAGGACACCCCCCATTTTCTAGATTGTCAAAACGCTAGAAAAGGGTTATCCCGTGTTTTTTGGCTTGGGACCGACCCGGTGCTTGCATCATGTGTCTCTTTTGGCCACACTTGTCATGAATTTCTAGCTAAGCATTGAAAAGGATCCCCCCAAAGAGTATGGTTTGCATTCCAACTGACAACATCTATGTTACATAGAAAGGCCGTTGTATTCAAGCATGGTTTCAACCCCTCTGAAAAATATTAGTAGTCAATTGGGATCATTATTTATATGGAAAAAAAAGGTTCCAAACCACCATTTCTACCATTTCTAGCGGACGGGCCTGATCATGGAATGGATCGAGGCCCTTTTGTCAACACTCAAGTGCAGTCAGCACTAAATGCAGCATCTTTCGATGCAAGTTCTGCAAGACACATGCCCTTACTGACCTTTGCCAGCGGGAGCGCCTGCAGCATCTTTGTTCCACGTGCAACGGGGCCACTACAATTGGTAGCTAACCAGCTTTCTGTGGTAGCCAAGGCAGCTGCATCCCACGCCACAGAGGCAGCAAAAACATGTGCCTGCACAATTTCACTAATGCAGCGACAGATTTCCAGTCCTACTGTTTGACGTGTCTGCGCCAAAAACAGCTTAAGGCAACGCCTGAACCATTTGAGTCTCTTCAGAAATGGAAATTTGTTGCCATCCACATACGGCCGAAGGAAAGTGTCCAGCCAGGCAGACTTGCATTTCAAGGGACCTGCGCAGCCCCACGACAACTGGTAGTCGATGTACAAGTGTGCACATGACACCCACTGGACAGTTGAGTCTCCGGTGCCTGTTCGAGCCTTCCACCATATGGCGATTCGCTGCGCCATGCCAAAACCATATTCATGCGCCAGTTGTGACGGCACTTCTCCCTGCCAAGCTCCGATGTCAAACTTTGTCTGAAACACCCTGGTCGGTTTTGGCTGCTGTGCAGGCAATGAATCCAACGTCATGGCATTCTCATCCTTCACGCTCTGCTGAGCCACTGCCAAATGTAAGTTCCACGCCTGTTGATGCAGTTGTCGCGCCGCAACCACTGCTTCTGAATGGTCACTCCACACTTTCCAAAAAGCCTCACCTCTGTCCAGGTTTGCAAACTTCGCCACCTGGTCTGCTGCAGCATTGTGCCAAAACATCCACGCCTCAAACCGTGATCTCGCTGAGGCCACTGTACGGTGTGCAGGTGTCTTGAGGACGTAGATCTTGTCCAGACCCAACCGGTCCGTTGATTCCAAAACCCACAGCCAGAGGTCAGCATTGGCCGAGTTTACCTTGAACCTTGCCTGTCCCCGGGTGAGCAATTGATACTTATTAACAACCCCAAGGCAATCACTATAGATCTTAACCCGGAAGCCCCCCACAGCAGCTCGGTGCAACACCACAGCCAAGGCATAAAGTTCAGCACGGTACGCACTCTGACACAAACCAGGAAGCACACCGGAACTCAAAACCCCACGGCAGGAGAAAGTCCATTGAGGCGTAAACGGATGAGCCAAGACAGCACCCCAGGACGCAACACGGTACGCAGGATCAGACTGCCAAAGACAAGAACCGTCAGTGAAGACAGGATTCCAGACATCAGGCAAAAAATCCAATGCACACGGTGGAAGTTCGTCCGGGATGGACGCAAGGCATCGCAACCAGGCTTCTTGTGTTGGTGGGCAAAGTGCCCAGCTGCGTAAGGCCAAAGCATCGGGAATATGGTGCCGAAGTGCAACAAGGTCCGGGGCAACACTGGCTCTTGTGGATGCTGTAGCAGGGCACTGGAAGTACCTGTGCTCGAGAGAGTCAGGCTGACCACACCATTTGCAGGTGCCTTGGGTGTCATTCCAGTGTTTGTGGGCATCCTGAGTGTAAAGTCCACCGGCTAGGCTTAGCCGCATCAGTGCCTGTTGGTCAGGTGGCAGGGCACGAAGGCACCGTCTGGTGTGCAAGGCATCAACAAAACACAGGCCGCCAAAGTCTTTCCTGTGGGCAACAGAACTCTCGCAACAAGACGGTTCCAGCACCATTGTAAACGCAAACAAAGCTCATTATAGTTGAGGCGACCTGGGTGAAAGCTCCCTATGGTGTCTTGCCAAGTGCCATCAGCATTAATCCTCAGACCCAGCCGCTGCACTCTGGACAACAAAACGGCCGTAGGCGACGACGGTGGTGGTTCCAGGAGACAGCAAGCGGCATGGTACAACTCAACAGCCCAAAAGTCCAGGGGGCACAACAACCGAGCTTCAGCAACAGTCATATGAATGCCAACCCATTCGGGATCTGCATGAGCTTCGACCAAGCCAAGGAGCAAGAGCGGGTTGACACCTGGTTTGTCAAAGGAAAGGCTTTTGGTGGCAAGCCTACGGTGTTTCAACCAAACTGCATGACCTAACGGTGCGCTAGCTACCCCAAAAAGCCCACGAGGCCAGGCAACACTTCGCAAGGCACGAACTTTGGCAATGTACCCTGCTTTACTTGCTTTCAACTGGGTCCAAAAGGAACTCAGGGCATCAAGCCGGTGGGCAAGCGTCTGGTTGGTACGTTGCTTCGAAAAGGCCACATGAGCACCAAGGTCTTTGGCAAAGTGTTTCACAGGTATTCCAGCCGCCCTCATGTTTCCACGGACTTCAGCATTGGTTGACCAGGCAAAAGTTTTGGCACGGTCCACTGTCAGGTCGGTCAAATCTGCAAACTGCAGTAAGACATCAAGCTGCTTGAGGGCTGCTGTGGAGTCCCAGGTCATGAAGTCCCAGTTGTCGACAAAACTCAAAACCCTAACAGCCGGGCATTGGGCATGGACGTACCTGTGCATCACATCGTCTATGAGAAGCATCCCATAGCAGCTAAGGGCACAACCCTCCGCCAGGCCAGTGCTTGTTTGGAAACCACTGCTGTAACTGTCCCTCACTTTGAACCTACGAACCATGCTGGCAAGGGCGCCAGTCCAGGCTTGCAACAAAGAAAAAGGGGTTCCAACATGGAGGGCCATTGCAAGGACAGGAAACCGTGGAAGGCAGTTAAAGGCTTTTTCTATGTCGGCTGTCAAGCCACTCAGGCATTGGCCTTGGTCATAGGCACATTGGATTTGGTCAACCAAACTTTTCCAAAGGTGTGCAGTCTGGTGCTGCTTGCGGTTTCCGTGGATGTCAGCATGACACCATTCATCGGCAAGTGTGAGCATGTGACGTGCTTGCAGGGAACTAAAGCACCGATACAACAAGCTGAACACCGTGATTGGTCTATAATCACCTGTGCCAGTTGGTGAAGGCACTTTGGCAAGGCTTGCGACCTTTCCGGTCAGTGTTTGGGGTGGCCATGAGCCATCAGTGGTCGCTCTGTCATACATGCTGCAACAACTACGGAGCATGTTGGGGCCTGCAGCTAGCAAATCCCGTCTCGACACTCCATCCAAACCTGTTGCCGCAGTCGGCTTCTTGACTGACACCTCTGCCTGGAGCAAGTCTGGGGTGATATGCAAGTCAGGCATGTGCCATTGTGGCATGCTTGCTCGTGCAAAAGCTATCAAGTTCTGCCAGTGCGAGTGGGGCACATTATCATGCTTGCACCATCTCTTCTGCCATTGCTCATGAAAAGCATCGAACATTGCATCAAGTGTACCAACCGGTGTTTGTTGTGTAACCTGCATACCTGGCTTCGCATGCTGAACAGTCCCCAAGTACAGGGTGGTATCTGTGGCATGGATGGTTGGCACCGGCATGTCATCAACAAGGACTGGCCGACTGTCATCAAACAAACAAGGTTGTTCAAGTTCAACTGCAACATCATCAGGGTCAACTGCGGCGATCACTGCTCGATGCGTGACCAGCAAACTGGAGACAGGCTCAGGCAGTGGTCGTCGGGTGTCACGGAAGATCAAGTTGGGGTCACGGGCATGTGCATGAACTCTGGCAGTTTTCTTGGCTTGGCTCAAACGTCTTTCAAGGCTACGCACTTCTCCATCAAAACATTCCCACAGAGACAACGCAACACATGGGTCTGGGGGACTGGATGGCACAACATCAGGGTCAGAAAGTCCAACGCAATTTCGTCCAGTCCACCAGCCAGCAAAAGAGGCCCCAAACCCCTTGGCATCTAAGATGCTACGCCAGAGCAACAGTCCATGAGTCCATGACGCAAAGGTTGCTTCGTGCCAATGGTGCTGGGCCCAACTGTGGTAATTGGCAAGCCGACGCAACTGCTTCAACCAGCGGGCATGTTGAACATCATAACCCATGAAACTTGGTTGTGGGTCATTGCTTCTACCCAACTTGGGAGGGGCAACCCATCCTTTCCTAGTGCAAGTGGAAGTGCGTTGGCCTCTTCCGCGCATGTTGTGTTCCCATGCATTCTGCAAAGTGGCTTGCGCTGAGTCTTCTCGGGTCTTCCACATGGCGGCATATTGGTCAGTGGGACTGCCTTGCTGGAAGTCAACTGGCACTGCTAGGTCTGGCACTTGTTTCCAATTGACCTGACATGGTGTCGGCCAAATGTAACGGGTGTACAAAGCAGGGTCACGTGCAAACTTGGCAGTCAACAAAGCATGATCTGGGAACTGATCATCTGTAATGACAAGCCCACGATAGGCAGCAATCAGTTCAGGGGAAAGCCATAAATGGTCTTTCTGGGTTTTGCCTTTGCAAGTGCTTCGTGGTGTGGCCCCACTGCGCAAAAACTCCAAGGTCTGAACTTCTTGCCACCCTGCCGCAAGGAGCTGGCTGGTCACTGCTAGCTGGTCAGTGGTGTAATTCCAATCCCCGGTCATGTATCTTGGTCCACTGGCACAAGTAAGCATGTGGTCAAAAACATGGGCCAAGATCCCTGCCGTTTTCTCAGCTGCATTAGTATGGTACTTGCTCTGAGGGTAACCATAAATGACAGCACCTGTGATCCAAGTTGAACCAATCAAAGTCCCAGTGATTTGGACCCTGCCTGTTTCGTACATGTCGGTTGGCCATGCTGAGCAAAGTGCTCTGGAAGGCTCTTTGGAAAAAACTGCAACACCAGCATATTGGCCGGCATGGCTAGCTTGCGTTCTTGGCTCCATGGGGGAACCTGTAACCATGTATTTGTACGCACTTCGAGTGCGCAAACTGTGCAACAAAATGGAACTTGAGACTGCAGTAAGGTGTGTCTCGCTGGCTGCAATGATGTCGGTGTTGACATCCGCTAGCAAAGTGCTTTTCCCCAACAACCCACTAGGATTGCAAATCCCCATCGTCCAGCATGCTTCGTCAGTCCGTGGTGGACCTGGTGCGGTCGCTTCTCCAACTCTGCATGTCAGGCCAAAGAAAACAAGGAACAAAACCCAAAACTTTGCAAAAACCTTCGGCACAAAACCTAACTGGCTCACCGCAGGTGTGTGCTTTGCCCTACGGCTGCCGGGCTTTCAGTCAAAACGCCCTTTCTTCGCCAAAATGGCCTCAAGGCGGCTCATTTGATCATCAAACATTCCTTTCATCTGGGTGCGTTGCACTTCCATTTGCGACATCATCTGGGATTGCAAGGTCTGAACCTGTGCCGTGTGCTGGTTATGGTGTTCACTCACCAACCCTTCCAACGCCTGTTGCCTGGTTGCCAGTTGTTGGAGCTGAAGCTCCAACTGTTGGACCTTGTTGTCTGTCTCGTCTGTCTCCATTTGCTCACAAGGCAATCGGGCAAGCAGTGACTTTTCAAGGCGTTCTTCCATTTCCTGTATTTGGGTGGCTACACATGGACCAGACTGGACTGGGACAGACTTCAACGAACCCTGCCATGGGTCTTTGGTCAACCATGGGTCTGTTTCGGCATTGGAGCTACACAGTTCAACAGTGGACTGCGGGCCAATGACATGGCTTGACTGGAGCATGTTGGCAGACACCGACTCGCACCTTGACACAACCACAGGGCCATGTTGCAGGTTCCACACTGCTTGTGGAGGCTCTGTCACAGACTGCACCAACCACATAATCCCTCCTTCAACTGTTAATGCTGGTTGCAAAGGGCGTGCTTGCCACTGCATCTCACTGAAGATCTTGGCCAGCATCTTGCGATCACTTCCAAATGGCCATGGGCCACAGTGCCAGTTCATCCTCTCACCCGGGGCGAGGAATTGGCTATCCGGCTTCAGCTTGGCAAACATGGTTTGGAAATGTTTTGACTGGACTCTGATGCCATAGCGACGTCCGGATCTTGCAAGGCCAATGCTGTGAGGCTCACACTGCATGCAATGTTGGGCTTCCGCAAAGGTGGACTGTGGAAGCCAAATCACTTGGTACTCATCTGATGGATTGGATGAGTCAGGCAGCCTCGGCTCTATGTACAGACCGGCATTCCCACTGCAGCGCAAAACTGCAGCTTCTTGCTGCTTCAAGTATCGCACTTGGACACTGAAATGGCTGGCTTGATGTGCTCTAACTGGGCGGCCTGCATCTGTGAAGAACTGACGTCTGAAAACATCCAGTAAAACATCTTGGGCATGATCCATGGGGTCTTTGTGCCACTTGTCGCATGAACATCCTTCAACCCTACACGTTTGGAGAGGCAGCACATGTTGCAAGGCTTCTTTGACTGGGTGAGAGCTGAAGGATTCCCAGTCTTTCGGCCATTGGTCTTGGAACACTGTGATTCTGGCACAGGCAACCGGGACATCATGGACTGACACATTGGTGGGACGCATGAAAGGGCAAACTGGTGTACTACCTAGTTGAACCAAAACTCCATGAAGTAGCACTGGCTGTTGGTTGACCGCACACTTGGCAGCGAACCTGATTGAGCTCCACTGCAAATCGGTTTGGATGTCAGAAGGCCCATTGACAAGGAGCAATGCCAGTCCTTTGTTCGTCAGCACTTTGTTGGCCTGCAAAAAGGGCACTGCATCAGCATAGGTGACTAAGGCAACACCTGTGGCAAGGGGCCCAACATGGCCAATAGGGATTTGCTGCAACATGGTGTCCGGCTGTGTGCAAAAGGTATCAGGCTCAAGTTGCAAACGGGCTGGATCCAAATCCACTGGTTTGGCTGGCACCTGCTTGGGCTTGGCAGTCTTTACTTCCTTCCCATTTGACTTCCTGGCTTTCCTATCCTGCACCACTGCTGCAAGCTCATCTGGCAGGACAAGTTGGATCACTGGCGTGTGCTGATTGGCAATTTGCTTAAGGCTCTTCCATGGGGCAACACCTTCAAGTGCTCGCTTGACCTGTTCTTTGCCCAAGCTCTGTGCAATGAGTTTGGCCCGCTGTTTGGTGGCTGACTGCGGAACCCCATGAAACTGCAACAAGTTGGCAAGCACAGAATGCACATCATCAATGCCAGCACCCCAACACCAAGGTCGGTTGACATGACCGGCGGCTGCATGAGAAACCTGAAACTGGTTACGGAGTGTGTGTGCAAAGGCCTGCAAATCCATTTCATGTTGTGGCATCGGCGTGTCGTTCAGCTGAGAAATCAAGAAAGCAACCGCAGCACAACCACACAGAGAGGCTCCAAACGACCTACGCTGGCAGGACACAGAAAAGGACGGGACATCAAAGGCCTGGCAGAAAAGTCCATGAAGTCCATTCAGGCCATTCAAATCCATGTCATCGTGATCATGCAAGTGCACTTCAAGGCAATTTGGTTTGACAATCCAAACAACCGGTGTCCAATGTCCATGCATCAGCACAGCTGAGACAATTCTGTCTGCCGGTTCAGTGATAGCTTCAGTCCATGCTCGTACACAATCAACAGTGCCAGTGGAAGTCCATGTACTGGCAAGCAGAGGATCTAAGACAACAGCAGGTTTGCGTGAGTTGGCTACTGTAGCTTGCAAATGCCAAAGCATTTCATCATCGGCCCAAACATGTTCCTGCAACAGTAGGAGCTGCTCACGGCATGCCCATGTCAAACGGTGGGATCTCAACGTCTCACACATGATCACATCTTGCACCAACGGTGGCAACATGGCAAGCAAACTGGCTGGGGACAGGGACTGCAAGGATTGAACCGACCTATCACAAGCAACCTCATGAGACAAAGAATCAACCCGGACTGACTGGACTCCATGTGAAGGTGTGCAAGCTTCAAGTCCTGACATGTCAACATCAGAGTCAACCTGTGTGGCAACTACAGCAACGGCAGGCACGTAGGGTGACAAAGGCTCCGCATCAGGCATTGGCAACAAATCTTCAGGCGTGAATGGGACCTGTGGCATGCACTCATCAACTGGCATGGATACATGTGAACTGTCAGGCTTCTTCAACATTACTACAGGAACTTCTCGGAGGAGAAGGTCATCTGAAAGGACAATTCCGTCCACGCCACAAGCTTGAACATCGTACAGCGGCATGTGTTGCAAATCACATTCTGCTTCGATCAGTTGTTTGATCGTGCTGCTTGGCTGATGCAACACTTTCCATGACACTCCTAGGCCATCATGCACATCGATCTGGCAGTTGGCACCTGGGTCAGCACTGCAACTCTGCTCGGGCAGGGCAATGTGCCCTGCACGTGGGATGGCAGGGAAAAACTCCTTGCTTTGCATCAGGACAACCTGTTTCAACTGGCCAAGTGTCTGCATCGGGTCAATTGGTGTGTCATGCGTGAAAAGTTTCTGAACATGTGCAGTGATGGATGCAGCTAACCAAACCGAATGCATTGGGCTGGCAAGTTGTCCAATGGCGCACAAGTTCAACCTGGCATCTGAGCTCCATGCTTGCATTGGGGGAACCCCGTTGTGGATTGCCACCTCGATGGCATGCAAATGCCTGTATTTGATCTGATTCCCCAAGCCAGGGATCTGAAGCAACTGGGCAAACAGCCCTCTGGACTGCAATGTGACATCTGCAAAACCGAGGGCACGGCAATCACAGGCACATCCTTGTGTTTGACCACCCCAGCTATGCAAGGCTGTTGGGAGTTTCTGGTCTGCACGTACCAGGTATTTCCTGAGGGGATCACCTCCCAACTGGAACCTCTCAAGTTCCAAGGCATTCAACATCAACTGTTCTTCTTCAAACGCACTCCATCGTCTGGTGTATGGCATGAGGTCCCTTACAACCAGTGGTGAACCCTTGGGGTAGTCAGGGATGTAAACCCTACCAAGCCTACGGTGTGTTGCTACCATCCACCACCTGTACCGCATGGCTGACCAGGTATCTTCAAGCTTCAGAGTGCAGTCAACAACATGATACCTCAGTTGGGTTTCCAGTTCACGGAGATGGGCCAAGACATATTCATTTGACCTGGCTGGAACCACGCATTCCAACACCAAAATAGGTGCTTGCAACCAATGGGTCAACCTCATTGCTGCAGGGAGAGTCGCAGCTCTTGCATCTTGTCCCCCATCTTGTTTGCCGGCTCGGCTGTAAGGCTGGCATGCAATCCCTGCCATGATGGTGGCTGGTTCAGGGCAGGCATCGTGGATCAAGGCTGCGGTGGCATCATCAGTGATATCTGCCGTGATCACTGGGACATTCGGATGCATGACTTTGTGCAACGCTGCTAACTTGGGTTGGGCTTCAACAGCACACCTAGGGACAAATCCAGCCAGTGTGAAACCCAGAGACGAAAAACCAGCACCTGAGCAAAGTTCAACGTAGTTGGTGACATGGGACATGGTCGGCTTCTGGTGACACAGAACTCGGCACGACTCATCAACAGACAAATCCACCAAACCATAGGGACCAGACAGACTCAAGAAAGAGGCACCCAGCAAGGTCAGTGTAGGGAGTCCAACAGCTTCCGGGGGAATTAGTCCACAAATTCTTACCCGTTGCTCACCCGGCGACAAAAGTCCCAAACCAGTGTTGTTTTCCCAAACCAAATCAGAAGCAACAACTGAAACTGATGTTCCAACAGGTAACCTGGACCAATTGGGCACAAACAGATATCGAAGCTCATCATTGTTGGAGTCATGATCTCCCTTCATGGCGACCGAACCACCCAAACACTAGAATGAACAGCCTCCTCACGGGCTGGAAGAGTTTATTCCAAAACACCAACCACATGTGGTTGGGAAACTCTTGGTAGCGCCTTAGGCTCCTGGATTTTTTCAAAGTTGGATCCCCACTGTGCCCCAGGCTCCTCGGAGGCATATTGCAAGTTGGCGGCATCTTCTTGGAGGGCGACACAAACCAAGTCCCTATAGCGGACAGGGTGAGCTATCCAAAAAGATATGGTAAACCCTTAAGGTGAAACCCGGAAATGATCTACAAACGGCGCTTAAAATGGTGCATGTTCCTATGCGCTGGGTTATGTCAACTTATCGGTTTTAGCGATAAAATCACAAGTTTTTGCAATTAAATCGTCATTTTCAGCCATTAAATCAGCATTTTTTGCTGTTGATTCAACAATGTTAGCCATTAAACCAGATTATTTCTAGTAGGTAAATCTACATTACATCATCATTTTTAATAGGTACATCTTCCTTAAATCATCCAGTCTGAGTCATGAAATCGCCATCTTTAGTGGCTAAATCCATGGGAAAATACCTTCCCACCGTCCCTATCGGGCGCCTCCGTCCCTTCAGCGTCTCGTCGGCCCAGCGCAAGGCCGCGCCGCGGCTGCGCTGCAGCGCCAGCAGCACCAGCTCCGTGTCGCGGCGCAGCGCGACCGAGGCGAACTCGAGGGCCTAAATCAACGATCTGTTTGGCTATATAAATAATATATATATATATATATATCATTATATATATTAATATGTAGATTTTGTAGATATATAGCTATCAATATGGAGCTAGACATCTGGCTAGCTATGATTGTATATATATATATACACGTGATAATACATATCTATTTTTGTTTTGAGAAGGATGTATATTATGATGGATGCCTAGCTATCTAGCTGGCTATCAAGCTATCTAGCTATCTAGTATATATATATATATAAATAAATAAATAGGATGTACATCGGCTGTCTATATCTATCTGAAATTTATACTATATATCCATGTATGGGTGTATGTTGTTTTGGATAAGAATGTACATCAATAGTCTCTATATGATATATCCATTTGTGCACACACACACACACATATATGTATATATATATATGTATGTAGAGAGAGATAGATATGTGATATGCGTGCGTGTAATTTAGGATGGATGTAACTATGTCTAGATATTAAAGATGTACCTGTATTTACTTTCACATATACATTTTCTATATATATATATATATGCACATGGTTATACATGTATGTGGGTGCCTAGAATATGTCTATATGTAAAAAAAACGTATATATATATATATATGTGTATATATATATATATAGCATCTCTTTAGATACCTATTTCAAAATACACCCCTGGGTCCAAAAGAGCGTCTTTTGATTGAAAGGCTGTATTTTGCAAAAGACCGTATTTTGGATATTGATATTGGTGACAAAGACACACTGGGTCATGAAACCGCCGATATGTAGATGTTGGCAAACTCGAAAGGATCAAACCATGAAATAGCCATTCAATCAAGTCTTTGATGAAAATGTTGTAAAATAAAAAATGCCAAATTATAATTACCGCAAAACGGGGTTGTGAAGTGAATGACTAGGATTTTGCTTTTCCTATGCATTTCTTCATTTACAGCAATATTTCTGCAGGTCAGATCTTTTATGATTTTGGTGCGCTGGGTGCTGCAGCAAATGTGGTAAATGATTGTCAGCTTAACTTCTTGACACCTGATGCTCCAATGCACCCTCGTGCAGCTTGCATTATTTTGAGAACCTGAGTTCCAAGACCGAACCAATCTACCGAAACAAACCTTCCCTGAACAAAGCAAGGGCCTGACTTGCAAGATAAAAAGCAATGAAGGTTGCATTTGCGAGATCGATAATTTGTGTCAAACCCTGTGCGTGATGGTACCCAGGCTCTTTCATGTGGCTGTAGGGAGCCAAAACAAAGTGTGTTTTAGACTATAGATTGCTTCAAGGAACAACATGCTTGCATCTGACGCTTCATTCTGCGAGCTGCTTCATTCTTCCACAGCCATAGCGATTCAGTGATTCTGTGATAACATGTTTGTCACTTTTTTGACAGGTGTTGTTGTGAAAAACGCTGTCTTTCACAGTATGGCCTCTGACACCTCAACCTTTGATACAAAATGATACAAACATGCTGGTGAGTTTGTTCCCAAGGAAGCCTGGTTGGAAACTATTTATGAGGCAGTTGCTGTTGTACCCACATGAGGTTGTAGGCATTTTAGGTGATTAATCTTGCCAGTACAGACTTTCTGACCCCAATTCGCTGACGTTTGCGTTTTTGATGTTCTTTAGTGGCCTTTTGTATCTGCAATTTCACTCAACTTTCAGTTGAAGCAGTGGCAGCTTGGACAATTGTTCTTCAAGATGCCATCAGTAACACTAGAACCAAACGACATGGTGCAAAAAAACAAATGTCTGTAATATGATGTTTTGACGTGTGTCGAGGCATTCTGTACTTCCAACACGAGTCAAAACTTTGTCTACAGACTTGGGCATTGGTCTAGGATTTTGAGCAATTCTTACAGATTTAGGCTGGTGCACTTAATCTTGGCGAAAAACAACAAAAATGTACTTTTTACGTATAAAATACGTACCGGGTACGGATCCCAGGCCCGACCGGTAGAAAGGCCGTATTTTACCCGTAAAAGGCCGTAGAAACGCGTACAAAAATACGTACTTTTCCCGTATTTGCTCTTATTTTTGTCAATGCGATTTTCCTGTAGTATCGTGTGATGTGTGATGATTTTGTGGGTTTTGTTTGATGAATTCCAGCCAATTTCTTTCCGATATCAATGTGGGGTTGGTTTGGGCTGTTGCACTTGGAGCTTTGACAAGAGGCATTGCAGGTTCACGTGCTGGTTTGATGTTTACCTGAGGACCAAGTGCTTGCTCCCGTGCTCTTGACTGTTTCCAAAGAAAAGTGAATGACAGGGAACATGATTTGCAAGGATTGCAAGGTAACCTTGGCTTTGTTTTCGCACACTCAAATCTCGAAAAGGATTGCGTGCATATCTGAATGCTCAGCCCGCCTGCCATGCCGATGTCGGATCATTGGCCTGTCTATACTGCTTCTACCTACAGCATACATATGTAAACTAGGTTTGGTTTCGATTCACCTTTTTGGTTCCTAGGACACCAAAAACGACAAGCAGCAACCTTCTTTGATGCATGCGGCCAAAGGCTTTCCAAAGGTGGTAGCGGCACTCAAATATCCTTGTGCTTTCCAACCCTTCTTGTTTGGTACAGCATTTCGTGCGGTTCCTTGCATGATTTCTTTTTGTCTTGCGTGCTTATGCTTCAATGCTGCTATGGCATGTTTTGGTGCCAACTACATTGTTTATAACCTTGAGTGGTTGTCGTTGTTGCTTCTCAGGCTTATACATATTCAATCAGCAGTGAAACATAGTGAACCGCACCCAATGTAACTTTTAAAAAGGACCAAAATAACTTTGTTATGAGGGCTGCAGTCTTTGAGCAAGGTCTAGACTAGGGTCCAACCAAGATGTCCGTGGATGCTGAGCGTTAGGCAAAGGTACATGGTTTGAGTGCCTGTGTGCTATCGTCAGCCAGTGTCTGTGTCCTGGGGGCTTCACTCTTGTACTCAATGCCTTCCTGGTTGTGTATGGTGACATTGGCATACATGATACCGTTGCATTGAACATGTTCTCAAATGCCGATTGGGTAAGAGCATGTTCTGCTTGGAAAACGAAAAGGCCGTATTTTGGACAAGGCCGTACTTTGAACATAGTTTTTTGGCGCTGCCCCAAAAAGAGCCTTTTGTTCAAAAGAGGCATCAAACCGGTTCAGGGTATATATTCATACATACATACATACATACATACATACATACATATATATATATAATATACATATAAATATATATATATATATATAAATATATAATATACATATATATATGGGTATGTCTCAAAATACCGAACCCAACCCGGGATGTTTGACTAGGGGGTATGATTCGTGGGTATGATTCGGGGTATGATTCGTGGGTATGATTCGAGGACCTTGATTTAGTGTTTCCCTGCATCCTCCACGTATGGTTATTTACCCACACTTACCCCGATTTTTTTTCAACTGTTGGTAATTAGACCATACATGGAGCGCTCTGGAGCTGGCATGCTGTTGACGCTTTGACACTGGCGTATATATATATATATATTATATAATGTGTGTATGCGTATGTGGGTCTCTAAATTTAGTAATAATATGCAATAATATGTAAACAATACACAATATAGAACACATTAAAGTACATAGTATGCGACAAGGTTTTGGGGACCAAGGCCCAAGGGGCGCAGCCGTGCGTAGCCACTGCATGGAAGACCACCTCGCGATCGTCACATCAGCCAGCATGGGTAATGTGGGAAACCCTAGCTGCCATAAACCTACTATTTGGGGATGGTTTATACCAGAAAAAAAACAAGAAAAAATGTGATGTTGGGGGATGGTTCATTATTGGATTTACCACATTAATAGCATAATGATTGCAATAATGAAAATGATAGCAGCAACGTCAAGTGTACAATGCATGGTGATAATTCCACGTTTATAATGCAGTGGTGTAGGTAACAAAATAGGCAAGCATGGTAAACATCTATACCATTCTATGCCAACATGTTGGAGGGGTAAAATGCGCCAATTGTGGTGCTGTGTGTCTCTGCAGGGGCTAGGTCTAATCATTCTAAGCCCACTCGAAGGCCCAAACCAAAGTTTTGCGCCCCGCCTGTCACATGTAATATCATCAACATCCCACCCCACAACCCCTTGAATTCCTACGGTATGCCCTCTGGTAGTTTAAGGCTGTGGGAAATCAAAATTGTTCACAAATAAATCATCTAAAGCACCATGTTTCGTATGTAAATCATCAAAATGGGCCATTTCAACTTATAAATTCACCATGCCCAACTGGTTCTTTTCCGGTTTTTTTCCGAGCTGCGTATGTCTGGCATCTTCTGAGCCAAGTGCTCCAACATGAGCCAGTTGCAGCTCACGGCGGCTTTCTGCAAAGCCACTTCCTCTTGCACCTCAGGACCTCGGCTGGGCGTTTGACCCCGTGGCAACAAAGTGGGATCCGGTGATGTCCGGCTTTCACGTGATTTTCATTTGATGGAAACAGAAAAGTGAAAACATCGAACAATCTTGCAATTTGAATCAAGTCTATCACCTTGTAAACATGTTTGAACTACAGTAAATTTGTTGTTGTTTCCAACAAGTAGTGATCCCAATTCCTGAGTCACACATGGATCAACATCGATAATCCTGTAGCGCCAAAGAAAACAAAGAAAACCTGCCGACATCTACAAAAAAAATACTTTACTTCGTGTGATCCCCACAATGACATTTATACATTTTCTTTCTGGCAAATCTTCTGGCATTCTATCTGACATATCTTCTGGCATTCTATCTGGCATTCTATCTGGCATATCTTCTGGCATTCTATCTGGCATATCTTCTGGCATTCTATCTGACATATCTTCTGGCATTCT
>Ga0126342_10007683_pt1 | contig 19289 bp, 18 predicted proteins | sample Cyp1metagenome_FD_92528 | JGI IMG/M metagenome (GOLD analysis project Ga0126342, IMG submission 92528) | Coral microbial communities from Lord Howe Island, Old Settlement Bay, Australia - Cyphastrea 1 metagenome | ecosystem: Host-associated > Invertebrates > Cnidaria > Coral ... | reverse complement strand
TACATACATACATACATACATACATACATACATACATACATACATACATACATACATACATACATACATACATACATACATACATACATACATACATACATACATACATACACACACATATATCTATATCTATATATATATAATATACAATATAATATAATATAATATAATATAATATATGTGAGGCATGTATGTGAATATGCGCTACTTAGCTTAAACAGTGTATTTCTTTCAATGTATCTGCAGATGTGCCATGCCAAGTTGATGGGCAGCGCCCGCCAGGAGGTTGCATGCGCACTTGCAGCTCTGGGCCAGTGCCACGCAAACTTGGGAAACGATCGTACGCACAAGGACGAAGGAATGTGGTTTGCTTCAGTCAATGGGTTGGTTTTAATCGAACATCTACTCGGAGACCATGGGAAAATCCCATCCCATATGGGAGTTTCCGGCTAAGATTTCGCCTGAAACATCCTGAAACCAATCAGTTGATTCAGGTCGTTGTGTCATTCGCAAGGACTTGGCACAACGTGCCCTTGCCATTGAAGAGAGGACGCAGCTTGGTCCAAAACATGCGCAGCTCGCCCTTTCGAGCCGCCATGTCGCCACGTCAGCAGCCTGAGGTTTGGGCCAGAACACCGGGAGTTGATTACAACCTTGGTGACCTGCTTGCACTGCGACAAGTACTGCAGTGTACTGCACTGTAGCTTGAAACATGTGGAAAAAAAACACGTGTCATTCATCACTCGAAATGGGAAGTGGATGGAGGGAGGGATGGATGCGTGGATGGACGGATAGCTTGATCGACTGAGTGACTGACTGGGGTGAGTGAGTGATAGGTTGTTAGATAGACACATGAATGTTCGTATTGTATATGGATGGATGAGTGGATCCTTAGCACATCATGCATCTACAGGAGGGTCATCTATCTAATTATATATTTATAGCATCATCTATAAATACCTATCCAAATATCATGGTTGCAGATGTTCGATCATAGACACATACACATGTCTCACACACACACATATATATATATAATATAGATATATAACTATATAATAATATTATATATATAATAGATATTCCATTATCACGTACCAAAGATATTCTAAGATCATTTGTTTGAAAACATCTATCAATCAACATCTATCTATATCCGCCTTATATAATCTTATATATTTTGTCCATAAAAATCATCAAAGAATCTCTCCAAAGAACCATTATATTCCCATTAAACCACCATTATAATCACCAGTATTAAGCCCATTTTCCATAGCATCAAGTGGCATGGATATCTCAGGTTTCGCTGAGCGAAGCCGAAGGATCTCTGGGCAAGGCCGAGTCGCAGCAGCGGACGGCAGACAGAGCGCTCGAGTCCTGGCTGAGCAGCGTGCCGGTGGAAAATGGACAAATGTGGCAAAAAGATGGGGGAAAACCAGGTGAAAACCACATGAAACCCTCTCAAGTGTTGGGAAAAACAGTACATTTCGTGATAAAATGACTTGAAGATACGGATTTTCCCACTTTTTCTAGGGTGACCGGGTGATCTTTGAACTCAATTCGCAGCGTTTCTATAGTAGCGGCTGTTTGTTTTTCCCTCAGGCCATTGCGTGCAGATGCTACGGCAAAGAGCATCTGGAAACTGCGCCTGCATTGCTGAGTTTAGGCCAGGACGACACATTGTGCGATTCTCCTGGTAAACTAACATAGCTATGGAAAATCACCATTTTTAATGGGAAAACTCACTATAAATGGCCATTTTCAATAGCTATGTTAGTTTACCAGAAGGGATACGGAATTCTCAGACGGGACCAAAAAAAAAGGAGACTACAGATGTTTTTTTTTTTTTGTCAGATTTTATCCATTTTTATCCCATATCATCCCATGATTGGGTGACTCCAATGACTTGAAACGCTGCCATTATGCTGCCATTAAACTTGGAGCACCACTCCATCGATAGGTGATGCCTGCCGCCGCCTGGGGCAGCTCTCCTTATCCAAGTCGCACTTGAAGCGCGCGCTGAAGATCCAGGAGACCTGGCCGTTGTTTTCCTATGGTTTTCCTTTTAAGTAAATTGAGCAATGACCCCAAATCCTTGTAACTTCATGTAACTTCTATTGATGAGTTCAGTTATGTTCAGTTTCTTTCGGGGCTTCATTGTATAATCATTATACATCATTATACCATATAGCGGCTATATATATATATATTTTATTATATATATATACGTATATGGACATCATATATAGCTATGTACATAACTTATATTATATGAATACACCATGAGTTGTCGTAATATTGTTCAAATGGATGCACCCAATATAGCTATATGTATATAAACTTATACTTCTAAAAGGTATGCCATGCTGCCATGCAAGTATGCCCCAGGAGGCGGACTTGGGCGCCAATCACCGGAGCTTGGCCAAAGGCTTGGTCTCTTTGGCCTTGGCCATGGGACAGTCAGGCGGGCAAAGCTTGGGAGAAGAGTCCTTTGGTGCGGAAAAACCATGGGAAAAACCATGGGTTTATAGATGTTTAAAGCATTTTAAAGCATTGCAGAGAATATGTGTTGAATATGGAAAGACATGGGCTATGATGTAATGATGTACTGAATGGATCTGAATGGTGGATTTTTCCTGTATTAATTTACTGGCAAAACCATGGGACCCAGCTGCACTTCAGATCACGGAACCCTGATGCAGAGGCGACTTTGAGAAGCAAAAACTGCTCAGCGAGCGAGCGTTGGAAATCCAGAAGCTCGTCACTGGTGACCGGTGGTCGATGCACAGATATGCACAGTGTGTATGTTGCTACACATATTGGTCCAATGTTGGTGGTTTGGAACATGACTGGATTATGACTTTCCCATCATATTGGGGATGTCATCATCCCAACTGACTCATATTTTTCAGAGGGGTAGGTCAACCACCAACCAGTGGTGCTTTGTAAAGATGGTACCAGGTGATCATGGCTGAGAAGTCCCCATTGCCAAGGCGCAGGGACTTCGGTGCCAGCCATCGCTTTACAGCTCGGACTTGGCACTCCTTAGGGAAGGCCAATGTGGCCCTGGGTGTCTCGGCTTTGGGGTTGAAATGTCGGAGAGAAACCCAATGGCATCCAATGATTTTTCCTATGATTTTTCCTATTGGAATGGCCATCTATAGATCCATTTAGATCCATTTAGGTGGTATATCCATGTATATCCCAGTTTCGGAGGAAAAACAAATGGAAACTTGGAAAAACTCGTTGAGGGATGTTGACCCATGATTGCCTCATTTTCGTTGCATGGTATGTAGTGGTAGACAACTTGGTGACACATGGAACAACTGCAACCCTGTTGGACTGTCCGTGCAAAAATCGGCTTGCCCGTCTTTGACATAAAAAAACGCAGAAGACAAACTCAGGTGAATTTTCATTGGCAAAGCAGCAGCTAGAAGAAGCACTTCGCATACAGACCAAAGAGTGCCTGGGAACGAAAAGAGAGCCTTCGCAAACTTAGCGCTGAAGTTCTTTGAGGTTGATATAGTGGAATGTGCGACACACAATCCCATTGCTAAAAACCATCATAAACCAGCTGCATGATGCCTCAGGTATGGCCCTGGACATAAGGAAGTGGGCCTCACTTTGGTTTCACTTAGCAACTCGGCACCACGCGTCGGGGATTTGTGGAATGTTTGCTTAGGTCGCTTAGGTCGTGGATCCTGTCGGATTATGTTTTGTAGATTGTTCCATTTTTGCTGAATTCTATCCCATTCCATCCCATTCCAAACATAAAAATTCACCAAGATGAAGGTCATAGTTCCACTATTCCATATGGATTCCATATATAAATTCCATATAAGTTCCATATATAAATTCCATATATAAGTTCCATATAAGTTCCATATTCCATACTTCTTGGACGTCCAATTCTCACCTGGGACCTGGATTTCTTCGACAGGTGAAGTCGTTGAAAAGGATCGACTGGAGCTTGCGCAGCGCGCGGTGAAGATCTTGGGCGAAGCCTATGGCCCTGACCATGTGGAGTCGCTCGGTGAAACGAGTAGAACTTGGGAGATCCCAACGTGGCCGCAACAGGTTTTTGGATGTTTTTGGGAATCCATGGGAATCCATGGGACAACCACCCAGAATCCACCCAGAAAATAGGACTTTTGGACAGGCATCTCTTGGTATTGGGTCATGCTGAGTTTTCCACATTCCCAGAATGTGATGGTCAACTGTGCAGTATTTTCGTTGCAGCAATCAGGGCATAGCAGGGCATAGCCGGGCCAACTCAGGTGCGCCCCGGCTTTGTTGGCGTTGGGAGAAGCTTTTGGTCAAGAGAACATCCAGAAATACCAGCGCTGCGTCAAGAAACCCAGCCGGATTTGGTTGTTGAAGGAGATGGCTTCCGTTGCATACAGGTGAGTGCTGAGTACTGTGGAAACATGTGGAAACTAGATATGAAACTAGTGGATCTAAATTCTATGACAACATGATAACTGCCCGCTGATCGCTGGTTTTTTGTTGCGCAACCATTCGTTAACCCAGCTTTGCAACCGAACAGCAGGTTCCGGGGTTGCAGGGTTCCAGGGTTCCAGGGTTCCGGTTCCGGTCCGGTTTTTGGGCTCGGCAAAAAGATCGACGCCCGCATCCCAGACCCTGAGATTGAAACCCAACAGTTAAAGTTTTCCCAGACCCCCTGGGACTTCGGAATCGATCTGTAAAGAGCCATGTGGGGCCTTCCATTTCCCATCCATTTCCCATCCATTTCAGGAAAGCGCTGAAGATCCAGGAACGAGAATTTGGTCCTGGCCACTGTTTGCTGGCACCTGCGCTGCAGAGCTCTGCCAAGGCCTTTGGTGAGGTGCTCCGGCGCCCCAAACCACGATCAAAGGCGGGCTTTGGGTCAAGGCATCATGCCCTATGCTGGGGGTTGTGCTGTATGATCTGTATGCAACTACAAAATATTACAAACACAAATAGTCATGGTGGCGCGTATGTATACTGTAATGATATTTATGACATCAAGTTCAAGTCATTTTCTTCGATGTTCAGTATCTCTAAGATTGCGCTACGGTCAGCCATGACTGCGAAGCGTCCGCTGTGAAGCGTCCAGAGGCAATCACTGCGAAGCGCCCGCTGGGGAAAACCCTGCTTTGGCGCAGCCTCCAAAGGTTGGATTGAGTGGGAACCTACAGGGGCCTGGTTTAGGCTGTTGAGGTAAGGGAGGTGATAGGATGTAATAGGGAGGGAAGGCTGTGAGATGGCGTGAGTAAAAATATAAGACCTTCCAACCCACAGTTTTTGGATGTGTGGTTTTTGTTTTTTTCCATCCTCCCGCGTTGATTGGCACGCCAATGTTGGCCCATATCATCTCACAGTCATTTTTTGAGCGCACTTGTGACAAACTTATTGCAGCCGAAGGCTCCAAGAGTTGCTGAGCTGCTGCAAACGCCGCGACGAGCTTTGATCGAAATCGATCTCCAGGTCCTCATTGATCCAAGTCTCAAGGTTTCGCGAAGGTATCGTTGCATCCTCATCTTGCGGGTTTCTCATGATTTCCGCCAACTTCGTGGTGCAGTTGCTAAGTTGCACTGAGTGGACTCGTTTGCAAGGTGTGGTGTGACTGGCCTTTTTACACAACCATGATTTACCATCAAAACTTTTTTCCAGAGCATGTTACTTGCTGTACTTTTTCTCAAAACTCTTCAAAGGCAGGGACAGGTTCCACGTGGAAAATCATGTCAAATCATATCGTCAAATCCGTGAAAATTAACTACCGAGGTTCCCAAACTCCATCTTCCAAGACAGATGCATAGAGCCATAGAGGGGGCCTTCTGCCACCAAAACGCCGAGCAGTTGAGATGTGAAGTCGCTCCGATTGGAAGGGTCGATCTGTCGATCTGATTTGCCTCTCGCACTTTGCGACACTTCTATAAGCTGACATAGCTGACTCACACTGCGCTTCTTTTGGAGAACAGATCAGAAAAGGAGTGCCGGGCCGGAATTGCGCCATGTTGTGTCCTCGTTCTTCTTTGCAATGGACACGAAAAATAACACCAACACCACCCTCTGGTAAACTAACGTAAGTATGGGAAATCACCATTTTTAATGGGTAAATCCATTATAAATGGCCATTTTCAATAGCTATATATGTAAGTTTACCAGGCCGGGTACTGGTGGTGAGTGAGTCTGACAGAAACCATTTGGCCAACCCGACAAGCCCTCGGTCCGCAGGTGGCCAAAATGGTGGGGCCCAAGAAAGAGGCTCTGGCGATCGCAGAGGGACAGCTCAAAGAAGCGGAGGACAAGTTATCCGTGAAAAAGGCCACAAGCTCGGGAAACTTCACGTTCTGGACATAACTTTGGACTTTTAGGAAAGTTGGTTGCTTTCTGAATTCATGAATTTTGACTGGCACTCAAGTTTAAGCCAGTTGCTTTGCCGAGGCTGAGCTTCAGGCTGTGCAGGAGCATCTCGCGGGAGTCATGCCACTGATCTGCTGATGATTACTCAAGTGATTTATTAATGATATTTACTGTAATGATTTTCATGTTCGCGAAGCAATAATGAACCACCAATATTTTGATGGTTTATGCCATTCATTTATGGAAACCGTGTTAACTTTGGGGATGGCTTACTATTGCTTAACGTTTACATCGACGGATTGCCACCATAAACCGTAAGACTTGGGGCCAATTCTTGTACACATCCAGTTGTATGTGTATATATATATATATGTATCTGGGTAAATTATAATGACCTCACTGCGACCTCACTGGAATCATGGTTAATATAAGGGAAATCATCCCCAAATGGCCTTAATTCAGGTTAGTGAAATATTATAATATTCCCATATAATATATATATATAGTAATTTGTACATATTGAAACAGCAAATGCTGGCTGGAGGACAATGTGGCCAAATTGTTGGAAGAGTTCGCCACTGCAAAGCAAAAGAAAGATGACTTGCAGCAGCAGTTTGAGGCGGATCCATGACCGTGTCACCACTGGTTATTGCAAGCCTCATTTCCATGTCATGTGTTTCATGAATTTTCATGAGGTTTTATGTAATGTTATGTAATGTTAACCTGGAATCGATAAACTGATAAACCTCCAGTTGATTGTTTTGGGGTAATTTCCCATTTTACCAGATTCTGAAATGAAGGCACATTAAAAGCCCAAGCACCATTTATATCCATTTAAAAGTGTTCCTTTGTCATCATTTCAATCGTTCGGTGCATCGTTCGTTCTTGGCTGCAGGTTTGTACTAAGCGCCTGATCACGGCCGAAAAGCTGATCAACGGTCTTGGCGGCTTGGTTTTTTAAGCATGGCACCAACACTAGCCCACACGGACAGGGAACGGAAATCGCCAAATTTCCAGTTCTGATTTGTTAACTTTGGAGGATGTTATATATATATATATAATATATATAGATAGATAGATAGATAGATAGATAGATAGATAGATGATAGATATGAATAGAAACATATATATATATAGGATTCCGGATTTGTGCTCTCCCTATCAACATGACGTCTGCGATGCAGTGAACCACCAGGTGGAGAGAAGTCCCGTTGGCAGGCCTCATCAGCAACTCTCGGTTTGCAGCAACTTGGCACTGCAAAAATCCGGTTGTCTCAAAAGTCCAGATTTGCTGATGATAAAATGATGATAAATCACCTGAGTTTCATGTTTCCTCATTTTTTTTCAAAAACACACTTGAATTCAGTTGTCTCATCATCCATCATCTCCCAGCTACAAATCATTCCATGTCAATCCATGTCATAATCTTTTTTCAGATCCAGAGATCATCAGAGATCGGCATTTTTCGAGGTGGGGATGGGTCAAAACCTATTATTATCAATTCTGGGATGAACATCCATAAATCCCAGCTATGACTTGGGGTTCACTAGGTGCCAGGGTTTTGACCAATAGCCAGATATATCATAATGTCGGATCTGAAAAAAGATTATGAGATATTATCAGAGATTATCATAATCTTTCTCAGATCCATATCCTCAAATTTTCTGAGGTACAACAACCTCACTGGCGATGTACTGATCTCCTCTGGAATAATCGCATATCTGGGCTGCTTCTTGGCGAAGTACCGGAATGAATCCGTTGACTCTTGGATCTCTCTGATGCAGGACCTGAGCTGACAACAAAAGATGAAAAAAACAACGACTTGGTGCGGAAAAATATGGATAAAAATGGGATATTAACGCATAGCCCAATGATTCCCAATTTATGATAATTTATGATAGTTTATGATAATTTATGATGATTTATGGCAATTGCTGTTGGTAATTCATGGGAGTTTCGAGGTATCCCACTGTTTGGGCAATGTCCAAGTGATGCAGCACCGCAGGAAAACAAGGTTCCCTCATCGTCCAGCTTCCTTCTTCGTTCGGTCATTGGAGAAGATGTCGTCACCGGGCAGCAGAGTCTGGCTGGTGGATAAATTGATATAAATTGGGGATTTATCAATTTATCCCCAAGTTATGTCTTAAGTTCATGAGGAAATGCGGGAAAATGGTGGAAAATTCAACCATGGGATGGAATGGGATAGCCGCGTAGCCTGACATGGCGCCATTGATGGTTTCTGGCCCGCCAAGGTCATTCGTCAATGGGTGATCGACAAGCTGCCCAACGACCAGGCGCATGGCATCGGCTGCTCGAAGGGTGCTGAAATTTTTGGGGAAGTGGTAACTTCTCAGTCATGAATCTGTTGACTTTTTGTTGTCCGGAAAATGGGAGATGTATCAAAATCATTACCCTCTGGTAATTTAATCAAATTCACCATTTATAGTGGATTTTCCCATTGAAAATGGTGATTTTCCATAGTTATGTTAGTTTACCAAGTCATTAAACATCATGGTATCTCCAATTGGTGGACGAACGGGCCATGATTTTCGGCCCCCTCCGGACGGTCCCCTCCGAACGTGTCGCAAGGTGTCCATCGACAATGCCCTGATTTTGAACAACTCGCGTCGATGGCCTCTGATGATTGACCCTCAGATTCAGGCCCAAAGTTTTCTGATGGAACTCGATGGAGATTCGCTGATGCCATTGGCTCATTTTTGGGTGGTATCCATGGGTACCCCACCATGGCAATGTCGGAGACTTTCTCACAAGTCCAAATCAGTGAAACCTGAATGCCACAGGCCAACAAGTGGATTCGCAACTCGAAGGGCGAGAAACTTTTGGTTCTACGACTTTCACAGATTCCTGGCTTGCATGATGCGCTGCTTCAAAACCAGCGTTGGCTGATGATAGGAAGGTTATTAATGTTATTAACTTATTCTTGATGATTTTGGGGATTCTAAAACTATCCATGAGCTGGGAATCCCCTTTTGGACCAACAAAAAATAACATTGAATGCACACATTATGTATATATATATACATATAAGTATAACTCTATAGTACCCGTATATATATATATATATAGCATTTAACAGCCAGCCAGCTTGGATCCTCCTTAATCGCAGCCTTAACTTATGCGATTAGCCTGGCGCAGCTCAGGAACAACTATGCGCGGAAGTTGGAGGTTGGTATTTCCCAGGGCTTGCCAGTTCTCATTGAGAACGTGCCTGAGGCGAGGATGTGAACCCGCTGGTTGCTGGTTGCTGGTTGCAATGAAAAAAAATGGCAGAATCAGAAGGGGTTGGTTGTCATGGTCGACAATTTAGAGGAACCCCTTAAATACATCCAAATACGTATTGCATGGGAACAACCCATGGTTTCAAGTGAAGATTTTCCCAACAAAACCAAGCCATTGACAGAAGCATGATTTGTTGCAGGTGTTGGACCCCTTGCTGGAGCCCCTTCTACAAAAGGCCAAGTTCAAAGCTGGCAACATGATCATGAGCCTTGGATATAGACGTATGTTTTTCGGAATAGATAACGTATAGACCCAAAAAGATAGAACAGAATCCGACTAAGATAGTGATAAATGATGGTGATAACTGTCTTTCTAATACTTTATTCCATTGGATCCATTGAAGGTGGGTTACTACTGGCTTCCGATTTAGGTAAGTTTGGTGGGACCCGCAGTCCCTTCCCAGGATCCGCTTGGGTGACTCAACGGTGGAGTACAACGAAGACTTCCGGCTCTTCATTACCACCAAGTTGCCGAACCCACACTACTCTCCAGAGATTTGCGTGCAGGTGGACCCAAAATGTATCAAAATGTCATGCAAAATGGGTCACTTTTTTGGGGGAAACCCATGGGGGTACCCCATGGACAGCTTGGCTCAAATCTTCAGATTTGCAAAAGTAGTAGGACCCAGCAGGATGTAGTAATGTATAATGTGGGTAAAACAATAACCGACCACCCATTTATGGTGATTTGGGGGATGGTTTATTATTTTTTTGCAATGTTTTTACCCACGTTAATGTAGTTCAATCCTTTGATCTTTTGTTTCTTTGGTGCAGGTCACGCTGCTGAATTTCATGGTCACTCCGGATGGCTTGCAAGATCAAATGTTGGGAATCCTTGTAGCCAAGGACGGAGGGTGCGGGACATGGGCAGCGGTAGCTTAGCATATCTTAGGAAGACATGGGAGACAGAGGCATGAGGCGGCATGAGGTTGATTACCCTCCGGTATAGCTAACATAGCTATTGAACATGGCCATTTATAGTTGATTTACCCGCAACAAATAATGATTTTCCGTAGTTTTTTAAATGTTTATATGTTTACCAGAGGGTATGATGGCTTTCATAGCAGGAAGAACCAGAAGTGGAGAAGAAGCGGCAGAACTTGATCATCGAAAGTGCCCAAAGCAAGGCGCAATTGAAAGAGATTGAGGACTGCCGACTGCTGACTGCGATTCTTGATGATTTTGTTCGGGGTTCCTGGGGCAGAACTTTGACATCAATTCTGATTCGAGATGATGGCAGAACTTTGATCTCATCATTCTGCCATTGTTTAATGATTGTTCGATGATGGTTTCTGGCAGTGCCATTTCTGGCCACAAATCTGGCGCCATGCAGGACAAAATCCTGGAGCTGCTGTCCAATTCCAAAGGAAACATCTTGGATGATGAGGAGTTGATCACCACCTTGGCCAATTCCAAGGTCACATCCACCCGCCCTTTGGAAGCAGGATCCATCAGGAGATAAACATGATAAAATCCATATAAATCCTGGCCGGCTTATAGAATCATCATAAAGCACACTATAAAACATCATAAGCCACAAGCCACACACACACACACACGCATATATATATATATATATATATAAAATATGTATACATATATGTATGTATATATATATACATAGATAGTGCAATGCTTTGTTGATGATTTGACCAAAGGACTTGCAGGATTGTGGATGTTTGTCAACTCCTAAGGCATCGAAGAGAGGGTGAAGGAACAGGAGAAGACACAGGCTTTGGTGCAGGAGACACGCGAGACTTATGCTTCTCAGCTTCGGTCACGTGTGGGTTACCCTTTGGTAAACATACAAAAAGCTATGGACAATCACCATTTTTAACGGGTAAATCAACTATAGATGGTTATTTAAAAAAGTGGTTTACCCAATCAAAAGGCTGGTTTGAACAACAAAACATGGGGCACAATCAATGGATTTAACCACATTTTTCACCACCCAACATTTGGGATTAAAGCAGCCATGGTAGGTTTAGCCAATGCCTGTAGCAGCTACCATTTGGGAATGGTCTTTACCACCAATTTTTGGCAAGATTCTGTTTTATGGATGGGTCATCATTAGTTTTGCCATGTTGGACCTGGATACAGACCCATTGTGATGCAGAAAACCACAGGTGGAAATCAGCAGAGTGCCTTTGCCAAGCTGTTTTTTGAGGTTCCTGTCTCTGTACGAAGCTCCGCTATGTTCTTTGTCATCGCGGACCTTTGCAAGGCCGAATTTCCTTTCAGGACCAAAGTCTAAAGTGCAATGTCTTACTACCACCCTTTCAATATCTTTCAATCACATTATCGTCAGCGTCATCTACTTCTCCATTTGAGAGAAGATGCGCGGGGCCGTGGGATGGTGTCGTTTGACCAAACCACTGACAACGTCGTGCTTCAATGTGGTTTATCTGAAGAATGGGCAACCGGCTCAATTCCAATGGAATCTCATCATTTCCCATATCTTCCCCATATTCAATGACCACTCCACAGCGGCCATACCACTATTTCATTTAGAGAGAGCCTGGCGTCGCAGGTAGAGCCTATGTACCAATACAGCCTGGAATGGTTTATTGACATCTTCCTGCTGGCCATCAAAACTGCAGAGAAACCTGAGCGCAATCTGCAACGGCGTCTGACGGCCACTTGCCAAGAAATTTCCATTGAATTGGATGTTGGATGGTGGACGCCTAAAATTCATTAAATTTCTGCTCTTCTTACCGGGAAAGACTCAACTTCCAAAAGACGAGATAATCATGCCAAGCCCCAGACAAATGATGATTCTGATAGCAAGATGGTACCCCACACGTCGGGGTTAGCGGCTGAAGAAGTCAGGGGCCTTTGAGGATCTTGGTGCAAAATTCTTGACTTTTGTTGCGGTGCCTATGTGTTCCCCGGTATCGTCTACTTGGGGAGTGTGTTTAGGTTCCTAGCACTAGTTACTAGTTAGCATTCCTGAGGCTTTGCAGAATCAGTTCATCAAGCTTCTCTACGAAAAGGCGCCGCGGCAAAAATGGGATATATATATATAATATATATATCCCACGCCCATTCAAACCCAGTGATTGATTCACCATAATTATTCCCCATCAATATATATATATAGTTAAAAGCTAAAAGTATGCTAAAGTGAGGTATTAATTAGTATCCGCCAGTTTTGGAGCAAACCAATATCATATTGGTGGCTGGATAATCCCCAGTATCTCCATGTATCCCCCCTCTGTGTTGAATATATGCACAGTATATGTCATATATAAACATTGTACTGGTCGTATGTACACATACACAAACATAAATAATCATAAATAAATAAATAAAATAGATAAATAAATGGAAACATATTCACACACGCACACACACACACAATCACACACATATATATATATACACGGCAACGACATTTAAATACGTGGAGGGCGGGCGAGACCGCGACGCCCCGGAGGTAGTATGAAACACCAGTTCCATCTGTATATTTAAATGTATGTGTAAACAAATTGAATTCCGTATGCTTAAATGGCCGGGCCAAGGAACACATTCCCAGAGGTAGTCTAAAATACCAGTTCGTATATTCAAAAACCCGTAATTTTAGATAGTTTAAATGTAGTTACCTTATATATATATCTCTCTCTCTCTCTCTCTGTCCCCAGCATATGGCCAGTGCTATGAAACGCCCCAAAGCGCCAGGTCTGTGACTCGCTTTTCGCCAAAGACAAACTCATGCTGTCCTTATTGCTCACCTTCAAGTCCATGGAGGTGACACTCTCCGTTGGGATGTGTTTGTTCTGAACCAAAGACAACAGGGGATTTGATCCGATAAACTAACAAACTTTGTGAGTGAACGGGGAGAAAAACCAGGATTTTTATTCAAGACTTGGGATTATAAGAGGAGTTGAATGGAACAAATCGGGATTATAACATATTATAACATGATTTTGCTTGCAACAATCATTAGGAGATACCTTCCAGTAAACATACGACATACGAAAAAAAAGCAACGGAGATGGTGGATCTTCAAGATCGTTTGTGAATGTCTACTGGGGGGTAGCCACCAAAAATATCTACGGAAACATGGGATATGATGTGGCTATATGATAGCAATATGATTCTGATTGTCCGTCATATATCCACACAATTACCATCATATTACCATCATGTTACCATCATGTTACCATCATATTACCATCATATTACCATGACGATATATCCATCATATCATATATCATATATCATATATCATATATCCATCATAACTCTATTTGATTGGTTTGTCATGTCCATTTTATTGTTGGATCGATATATGGATGAATAAATTCTATATAATTCCATCATATCATATATTCCATCATATCAATTCCATCATAACAATTCCATCATATCAATTCCATCATATCATATATTCCATCATAACTCTATCTTTAATCATATTCCGATTTTTTTTTTCAAATTCTCCGTCTCAGTCCATCTCTGCGTCGCGTCGCTGATTGGAAGTCATTGAAGTTGCGCCCGAGGTGGACCATGAGTTGGACCAAGCCGAAAAGTCGTTGCTCCTGGTGGGTGGCACTACTGGTGCGGAGGTCCGATCTGGTAGAACGTGGCGATTTTGAGCGATACAGTGAGTGTATGAATATGTATGAATACGTATGTATGAATGATGAATATAATGATGAATATAATGATGAATATTGTACAATTTCCATCCATATCTCCAAGTCTGAATGATGATCAATGATCCCCAATTGGCTCCTGCCTTCGCCCCAGAAGGCCCCATGTGTAGTATGTCGTGTAATGTGGGGGTCGGCCCACAGCCAAGCGCCAGGTCCGGGCGAGGCCACAAGCGGATTGGCTGAGTGACGTCAGTTGGGCTCGGCTTTCGGAGCTGGAAGATTTGGGCAAAGGTCCATGGCCAGGCAGCTTGACTGACCAGAAACTGGCTCGACTCACCAGAAACGGATGGGGAATGGGGACCGAATGATGGGGACCTCCCTTCCAGCGATGCACCGGGAGTTTTTTTTTTTTTTGGAGGTTTGGTAGTTTTGGGAAGCTGAGCAATGTCAGGTACTTTGGATCCTGGCATGAAAAAAAAAACTGTTCGACCATTTTGCAAGTGCAGAACTATAGGTTTCACGGAGAAGTTTGCGCAGAACCTTCCTGGATGGAAAGCTGTCTTTGACTCTGACGATCCAGTTCATGTGGCTTGGTAGCACTACAGCTCAAGGCTGATGGGTGGCTGTTCAGAATGAGGAGAGAGATGCAGAGATGATGCAGAGAGTAAGCATCATCAAGAAGTTGCGACCATTTAAAGAACTGTTCTAGAAGAGTCCGGAAGAGAGTATGTCCCATAGGATCCATGTATGCTATATATGGTAACATTTACCATCAACATACCCCCAATGTTAGCATATATACCAGCCCCATGGATCCTATGGGTGTGTTTGAAACCTTGGTCATTTGATCTCCATCGAAAAGAATCGCCCATCGCAGGCTCCGTGGCCAGGGAATCTACAAGAGCAGATGACTCCGGTGCAACGAGCATTGGTGCTTCTTGCAGTCCGTGCGGATGCCACTGTACCAGGCGCGACATTGGTGCGACATCGCTGCGGCGCTCGATTTGATATGGGTTGATGATGGTTGATAGATTCTGAGAGACAATTCTATACTGGCAGGGTATGCAGCAATGTACTGTAGTATGATGATATTGTGATGTTTTTATATGTTTTTGATGTGACATTTATGTGTGACCATGCGATTGATGTGCGTCTGATCTCCCAGGCCTTCAGGATATCATCCTTGCCAAGCTGGGTGCGGAGTTCTTGGAACCACCTCCATTCAACCTTGAGAAGGCGATTCGAGAAAAAAATGGGCTTGGCAGATGGCGAAGAGCAACCGAAATGGACCATTTTGTCACAGGAAAATTCCCAAAGATTGGCTTTCGACCATCCAAGAAGAGGACTTCCAATGAAAAACTCGCCATGAATTCGCGATGTTGTTTTCTTCACTTAACAACTGGGCGTTAGGTCTATAGCGACAGCAACAACGTCACGCCCTTGATCTTCGTGTTGTCTTCTGGGGCAGATCCTATGGCCGAGCTCAATCGCTTGGCCATGAAGAACAACATGAACCTTGGCCCAGTTGGGACATGGTGGCGTGGTGTAGCTACTGGCTATGAAGGCAATATGGATCATGGTGGATGGTGCTTGGTGGTTACAGGAATAGCATGGAATAGCCCTAAAAGAAGTGGCATATGGTGGTTGATGAACTTCAAAACCAAAAGGCAGAGGATGATTGATAAGAGGGGTTGATGGTGGCGAAGTTGATGGTGATTAATCACCACAGAAGCAAGGGTATAGCCCCAAAACCTAAGGCAGGATGATTAGTAACCCCATGTAACCCCCTTCTTGACAAGGGTTGATGGTTGTTGAGGGAATATTTTTGGTGTGGGCGTCCATATGCGTCCATACATTTATATACCTTTTCCCTTTAATTGTCACTAAACTGAACCACCTGTATCTGCCTGTGCCGGTACTATATATATATATGCTGTAATGACATGTTGTTGCATTGTTCAAGATATGTTTGATACCCTCCAGTAATTTAACATAGAGAGAGAGAGATACATATATATATATATATAGATATTAATGATTGACAATGGTGATTTATAGATGATTGACCTAAAACATGGCAATTTCCCATAGTTATATAAGTTATGTCAGATTACTGGATGGTACATGTGTCTAATTTTGAGCCCTCCTCACTTCCAACGAGGTTCGAGACGAAGGCAGCCGTGTCTTTGGGTCAAGGACAAGGACCCAAGGCGGAGTTCGCGATCAACGAGGGCAAAACTGGAGGCCGTTGTTAGACCCGCGCCGAAGCATCCGGAGTGATCCAACAATGGCATTTGTACCATTTTATACATTAAAAAACGTAAGTCTGTACTGGGTAAAATGATGAGAAGTGATTTTGGGATGCCCGATTTTTAGACAAGAGCACATATACATACATATACTGGAACTGTAGTGTACGGGTGTGACCAAAGATGAATGTCCTGACGATGAATTAGAAGGGAACCAAGTAAAATTCTCTCGATTTAGGGTCTTATCTTAAACATATTCACTTGCAAACCATGAACAGTGCATCATTTTTTTTAAAGTCTGGATAGCATCTTTTTGCCACGACATCAAGATGACCATGTGCCTGCCGCATATCCAAGCATCAATTTTCATAATTTCCGGGAGGAAATTGGGTGATCCTGCAGAACTGCCACCTGGCTGTGTCGTGGATGCCGGTCTTGGAGAAGCTCGTTGAAGAGTTGGACCCTGATGTCGTGGCGGATACCTTCAGACTTTGGCTCAGCGCCACGTTGGGACTCTCAGGATGTGGTTTACCTTGGTAGGGTCCATGGGGTTTCATAGGGGTGAATGGGATTCAATGGAGTTATATCCCACCAAATATCCCACTAAATATCCGATTGAATCCCACCATGGGTAACACTATATTCATGGGCTTTGGTGGGGGTCCAAGTGTTACCCATCCCACTTATCATCCCACTTGGATCCACTTGGGTCGTTCAATCACACCTGATCTTTGAGGCCATCGCCGCATTTCCCCGTGAGCGTGCTGCAGAACGGGATGAAGATGACAGTGGAACCACCCAAGGGGCTGAAGTCCAACCTGCTTCGCGCCTACCTTTCCTTTGAGGACGCAGACATGGTTGAGGTCATGCGAAAAGTGCAAAGCATGGAGGGAATGGCATGGAAAAACCGATGATAAACATGGAAACACAGGATTTTTTATATATTTTTTTGACGTTTCTTGACGTTTCTTGTTACAGATTGATGTTGGACTTGCTTCGGGTGCATCTTTGGCACGTGTAGTCCAATCATGTCCAATCTCCCGGTCAGGAAGAATGGTTCGACTCAGCAGGCAACAGTGATGCATCTCGCAAAGCCTTCCGCAAGATGCTCTTTGGCCTGTGCTTCTTCCACGCTCTGATCCAGGTTGGGATGGTTGGGATGGTTGGGATGGTTAGGTGACGTGGGACTGCAGCGCCAGGGTCGGGTTCCAAACTTGACAAATCTTCTCGTGTCAGGAGCGTTGCAACTACGGACCGCTGGGTTGGAACATCCCTTATCAGCACCTCGGCCAACTTTTTTCTCGATTCCACAATGTAATTGTCAACTGATTAATGAACCCCGATTATGAATTGCAGGGTTACCCCCAAACTGGATCAAAATAATGATCAACTACGAATAACTACGATAAATTACAATAAATTGGATACTATTAATGACTATTACAAAGAAATACTACCACATATAACAGCTATATATATATATGACGATTGATCAAGTGTTTTTTTAAAGTTAGGATACCTTGGGTTAAGATTCACGGCAAATTCGTGCCCAGGTTTTCTGAGCCGGATCGGCAGATCTGCGTCTCACAGCTCAAGTGGCCCAGCTGCACGTGGTGAATCGTGGTGAGAAGCTGCGGTTTCTTGTGGAAAATCAATGGTTAAACCATGGAAGATGTTAAGCTGATACTGATTTCAGCTTGGTTTCTTATGGTTTCGTACCTCAGTACTTGTATGTTTCGCAATTGAAGACCAATGATTACCATGGAAAGTTTCAGCATATTGCACCTCCTTCTTGCCGCGGTGCAGGATGTTCCTTGAAGAGAACCAAACGATACCGTACGCGGCACTGCGCTACACGTGCCCTGCAGCAATTCAGAGTTTGTTTGACCGTGCCCGTTCCGTGCCCGTTCCGTGCCTGTTGCAGCGCGGAGCGCCCTGCTCCGACTGCGCGGCATCCCCTGAGGGCTTCGGAGGCAAACTACGGTGGTCGAGTGACGGATGCACATGACCGCATCACTATCACCAACCTTGTCACAGACTACTACTGTGAGGATATCCTGAAGGACGTTGAAAAACTTGACTGCACGATTCAGAACATCAAGATGCTGAAGAGTTTGGCTAATGAGCTGTTTTGTCTTGTCCCTTTGTTTTCCCTGTACATGTGCATGTACATAATGTATCATAATGGTGGGATATGTAATCTGTGCTTCACAAGTTCTTGTATCTGCAGAACAGTATGGCAGCTTCACCACTGCAGGATGGCTACAAGTTTTCAGAGCCGCTCCCTCAGTCCAGAGCGTTCCGGAGTTTCACCAGTTTCGCCAGTTTCGCCAGTTTCGCCAACGGTGTCAGCCATAGAACCATCCCCAAGAATTACCCTCTGGTAAACGTTTACATAACTATGGAAAATCACCATTTTTAATGGGAAAATCCACTATAAATGGCCATTTTCAATAGCTATGTTAGTCATTACCAGGGGGTATGGGGCTGCGGGCTGGGCTCACGACTTGGCTGAGCTCACCATCACAGGTCGGGGACCTACTATGCTCCAAAGCATCAGCCCCTTAGTGGCTACTTGGAGTACATCCGAGCTCTACCCATCAACCAGATGCCCGAGGCCAGTGACTGGTGCTATTTCCTGATCCATTTGGGGTGCCCCAACATCTCATGGTTGATAGATGTTGATAGATGTTGATAGATGTTGATAGATGTTGATAGATGTTGATAGATGTTGATAGATGTTGATAGATGTTGATAGATGTTGATAGATGTTGATAGATGTTGATAGATGATTC
>Ga0126342_10007682_pt1 | contig 19290 bp, 15 predicted proteins | sample Cyp1metagenome_FD_92528 | JGI IMG/M metagenome (GOLD analysis project Ga0126342, IMG submission 92528) | Coral microbial communities from Lord Howe Island, Old Settlement Bay, Australia - Cyphastrea 1 metagenome | ecosystem: Host-associated > Invertebrates > Cnidaria > Coral ... | reverse complement strand
TGTGTGTGTATGGCTGTGTTCTGAAGTGATGTTTGATTTTGTGTTCTGAAGTGATGCAAAATGGCTGTGTTCTAAAGTGATGCCTGAGAGTGTGTTCCAAAGTGATCCTGTTACCGAGAAGGCTGTGAGGATTGCCCCAAGCCTCCTCCACTGGCTGGTGGCAATCTTCAGGAAATTCTTGAGGACGGGCATCTGGGTATCCATGGGTATCCTAAGCAGAGAATACAGAACAAACATGAACACATCAGAAATGAGATGTGCAACTTATATAATTGATCTCATTTTTAGTCCGTCTTTTTGGCTGACCATTCCTGACTTCACTTTGACATTGGTGCTCAGTGTCGTTTCTTGTTTGCAGAACATGGCGACGCTGGCCTTCTCTTTTTCGATGGTCTTTGCAGTGGGTCCAGTCCAAAACCCAAGTATCGTAGAGTACAGTCCAGATTTATATGCATGTACAGTCCAGATTTATATGCATGTTCTATATGAGATTTTATATGATTTTATATGCATATACTATTGTATGATTCTATGATGTTGCTTGAAGCATTACAAGTTCTCGACGACTGCAGTTGGTTGGCGACAAAGTGGCCGAATACGGATCTGTGGCAGCTGCTGCCTGTGCCCAAAAAGAAGCGGCACAAGTTGAATCTATTTTCATGTATTCTCTTGAACAGAATTGCAACAAGTTTCAGGAAATAGATCACTGATGACTACTGATGACTTTTGAACGAGTGATTTTTAGTCCTCCATTTGAGGCCAAATCCATGAGGCCAGTGGTGAGAACGAGCATTAGTTTTAGTCTTCGGCTCAGCGGTCCAGCGCTGAACCGCGCTTCATTTCTGCGGTCGTCGCTGCCAAGGTGTCTGCATCTACTTACTCGTGGGCCTCACAGGAGCCTTGGCTTATGGCAATGACATCAGGCGGGCGCCAGGGGATGCTAGGGCTGCTAGGGCTGCTAGGGCTGCTAGGGTTTATTTACAGAATATCACTTTCTGGAATATTGACCAAGGGGGTTATGGATGGTTCTGGAATGCTATGGATGGTTGTGAGGATGCTTGTGGATGGTTATAGATGTTATAGGTTTTGACTTTCGACCCATGTGCACATTTATTTTTCAGAAAAACCACATGGTGACATATTGTGACACATTTTAGTAGATCAGATCTTGCTCTCCAGGAAACTCTCTTTGCAGAATTTGTCGCTTCAGCCAGATGCCAAGACACACGAAAATTATCACAATTTCACATGATGTCTTTTGCACTTTCATGATTCATATGATGAACTGGCCAAAGACATGAATCCTCACAGTCGTACAGAAAGTGATTGAAAATCGGGAACCAGAAACCATTGCACCAAGGGGCGCGCTGCCTCAGCTTGTGTCTGCAGCGGTGGCCTCATTTATTTTGCATCACGTTCAATTGGATGTTCAAGCCTTCTGCACAGCCATCTTCAAAATTGCAGGTTCTCAGGTTGGTATCAGTTTGCATTTCAGTTTTTTTTGCAAAACAAATGCTTGCTTTTCATCTCGCAGAAGGCAATGGAATTCTGCTGTGACATCCTGAGAAAGCTGAGGTGGTGGGAACCTGTTCACTGCTCCTGGTTGCCATTGTGGGTTTTCCGTGCATTGAGTCGGTCGAGCTCTTTTGCAAAATGGCTGGGAAGCCCAACAGCTTCAGACAAAACGAAAGACATCGTAGTCGGAAGATGACAAAATGTGCGTGTATGATGAAAAACAGCTAAACACGCCAAGATCAGGATCAGGTTTTTAGACGTTTTTAGTAGAGTTTTCATGGATTCTTCTTTCGATGATTTGCTTGTCTTGTTGCTTTGGCTTGGACTATGTCGGTGCGGGCGTATTTTGGAAACTCTTGGTATACTGCCTGGACATGCCCAAGCCCCCACCGACACAAGAAACATCTTTCAGGCTAATCCCAACAGTCGCAGTGATCCACGCATAGCCATTGTTTGCATCGCGTGGTCCTTACAGTCCTGCAGGGCACCAAAGAGTAGATCAAGTTCTCAGATCTATCAGGTCAATATTGCATACTAATACTCTTGCAATTTACTGCGTATGTTGCTATCCTTTGGATTATTTGGATTTTGGATGATTTTGGGATATTGGTGAGAGAGCCATAGTGAGCCATTACAGCTTGCATCTAGCCCATGTTCAGCCGTGTAGAGCCCAACGAGATCCAACGAACAGGTCGGACTCCTTTGTGTTGGAATCGATGCGTTCATTGACACCCGGATCGCCTTCGCGCTGACAGGCGCGGCACAGTGTGTCTGACAGGCTCACATGGAAGAGATGAAGAGATCCAATAATGATGCAGATGATGCAATCTTGTCATGATATCATGTTCAATCCAAGTATCCAACTCCAAGTATCCAAACAAAATGGAAGCATCAAGACATTTCTGCCACATCCTGCTTGATCTGGAACCCGACAAGGTGCTCTGGGTTTGTCCTTGGGAGCTTATGCCGGAGCCCCTGTGCAGGGCGTGGCTGTGCATTGTTGGTTCCAAGGATCTATGAAGTGGTAAATAGTTGGGTTGGAAAAAGTCAAGAGCGGTTCATGATTAAGAGCGGTTCCTTGAAGTTTATCAGCTTATCAAATTCTAATAATCGTGATTGATAATAGGTTTTGTATGTTTTTGCACTTGATCTTTGTCCACCCTCAGGTCATGCCAGCGTTGCTGTACTTTCGATTGCGAGAGCGTGGACAAGGCAGCATCTACAGGCATGCTGAGATGGGTTGTGCAGGAAACATGATCAATAGTTTTTCTCAGACTTAGAATACTTGCCAGATACCTTAGAAGCATTTTACATTATTAAACATCCGCTGTTATCTTTCCTCCCATCACCTCATCTTTCTTGTGGCCTTGTGACAGCTCAACAAAGCTAGTTTAGGTATGTTATGGTTTGTTTAGGTGGGTTACAAGTTATTCAGATCCAACCTGACAGGTTTGGAAGCGCACTGGTGCTGCTGTGCTTTGGCGCAGTCATTCTCATAGGAGGGACTCCAGCGACTGCCTGGATGCTCAGTGCCCAAGGTCCTGGTCGAGTGCCATTTGGATAGTGCATGATGGTTTTCAAATTGTACAACTAGGCACTGAAATGGGATTGAAATGGGAATGAAATAGGATCATATATGGATGGTCGTGACATGTAGTAACCAATTCTTTGGCAATCAGTGGAAGAGGATGCTGATCAGCATCCAAGGTCATGGCAGCTATTCATTCCAGTGAGGGCAGCAAGGAGAAGCTTTCTCACGCGGGTTTTTGCCTCAGTTCGGGGTACATATTTATAGAATTTTATAGAATTTTATAGATATATTTACAATGTATTACAATGGTAAATATGTGTTAATTTTCCTGTGTATGTAAAACATATATTTATATATATAATACTGCATACAGTATATATATAAATACAGTATAATAATGCATATATATATTATTATGTTTATGTTTCGATCAATCTTGCCAAGTTCGGCAGATAAGCCTGTCAGGCCACTGGATACGTTAAACATGTAATTATTCATGATGTGTATATATATAAGTACCAGCGTGAATCACTCAGGCTACTTCCTCCAGGGCTGCATCCTTAGCAGTTCTCCGAATTTCGGAAGTAAAGGTAGATTGTGGTAGATTGTTGTAGCTTCGCCTTATTTCTAAAGGTCAGGATTTGAGGCACTCCACTTACATTGTTGGCAGCTTGAAAGGCATTCCAATCATGGTGCATCGGTGAAGATATTTGGCAGTCGAAGAAAGTCGGTTGCAAGGCCTGCGAGGTATTGATCAGTGAGTCTGACGAGCAACTGCCGCGACAATCTGCCGCGGCCGAAAAGTGCGAAGGAAGTGACGCCCTGGTGAACTCACAGATCTTTCGCATCGCTTCACGTGCTCATGTGCTCATCTCAAACATTCTGAGCTTTTCTGAAAACCTGACAGCACTTTGACTTGAGAGTGTCTTGTCACTGTACCGCCAGGTATGATACAGTACTCCATGATGCGCAATGAGACCGAGTGTTGTGATACAACGCTAGCCTTGAGATGTCAAGTGTATACGACGGTGTTACACCTCTGCAGAGTTGTTTTGTGCAGGGATTCAGTTTGCGGTGAAAAAGGTATAGTGCATTGCAATCACTGCACGTGTCCCCGCGTCATGTCTTGTTCACCGTTCCCATTTCGACGTTTTATTGACACATTACTTTGGGCATGTTTGTATCACATGTTTTGCCCGTCCTCATTGACTTTGGGCATCTTGGCTGCCTCTTTGTGCCCAGCATTTTCCATGTCTGCACGGGTTTACCAAGCACAGCAGTTTGTCGTTAAGGAAATGACTATGTGTGCAGCTCTTGGCTTGACTCATTGGATGCAGGTTGCCCGATCTGCTCGGGAAAAGCCAGCAGGCTATCCCAGAAGAGCTTCGTTAGGGCAGGTGCAGGGGTTCTATCGTCGCATTGGTTCCGCTGGTACCGGGTCCTTCCAATGCTCTTGCATAAGAATCTAGTGGCGAAGTCTCAAGTTGAATATGCTTGTATATAATTGTACGTACCTATATATATAATTAGATATACGAAGGCAAAAGTAAATCACTGATTCATTTTACATGTTACATCATTTTACTAAATACCATCATTCCAGTCTGCCTGTCTCAATCCCTGAGTTTTGCTTCATCCAGAAGGCATGACATTGGGTTTGCTTCAAGCCAGGCCATTGTTCATCAAAATGGTGATCTGAAGACCAAAAGTACCCCATGGCCTCCTCATATCCTACGAAGGCAAACCTAGGCTCTGCAATCCTTTTGTGAGCAATGAACTGCAGGTGCCAAGAGCCGCTGTCCCCCAGTCATGGGAGGCCCAGTATCGGCCTGCAGATGTATGAAATTACATGAAATTACTGCAATGGCCTTCCTGGCTATAGTTTGTTCAGATTTTTGTCTTGAAGAACTGTTATGGAACCATTGCTCCAGCGAAGACAGCGAAGCTTCCATAGCGCAGCTTTTGCAAAGTGTCAAGTAAACAGTATTCAAGTATATTCAAGTAATTCCTTTCTTTTGATTGCTTTTCCATGTTTTCAATTTATTCTGTAGATTATTTTGGCATCCAGGGGCTGCTCAAAATTTTGCTGATTTGCCCCAGTTGCTTGAGGGTTTGTTTTGATTGACCCAACGAAATGTGAGATCCGTTTCATCTCCTGAAGAGGCTCCAGCATGGGCAAAGCCGAGCCACTCTGACCAGCTTGAGCAGTGGGAGGGTCTGACAATATGTATAAATTAATATATAAATATATGTAATAATATATATATAATTATATATATTAATAGCTTATTAAATTACATTATAAGATAGCCAAAACGTTGCCTTCAAGTTCCCAGCTACAAGGACAAACATCGTTTGGATGCGCTTACCGATCTTTCGCTTTACCTGTCGCTTTAGTTTGGGAGGATACACGCCGAATTGGCATGCAAGTTCTTTGCCACGAACATTCAGGCTCATCAAGCCTCAAAATGCACTGCCCGACTAAGAAATCCAAGCCGCACAGAGCCGGACATGCCTGGTCACATGCAAACGCACAAGAGCAACACTCCCTGTGCAACTCACGAGCCAGAAGCATCCAGAAGCCCGTTTTGACATGTTTGCACACAAAACACCCAGATCATCCCAGATCTCTAAAGCCCTTTACTCGGCTGGTCCGCCAATTCTGGCAGCATGTCTCGCCGTAGTAGAGTACCGGACATCCGGGAAAGCATCCTCTGGACGCAGAGGATTGAAAAAGAGGACAAGGTCAATGCCACCTCAATGGCAACCTTTTCCATTCGTGCTGCGGTCAGTGTGGACGACATTCCAGCCAAGTTCAAGCCTGGACATGTGAACCCAGTGGGTGGCCTCAGCAAAGAAGGATTCGATCCTGCAAAGCACGGATGGGATCCTGATGGCCCTTGGGCGCGGGAATTTCGCAGATGCATTGCCATGCAATCTGCAGGCTCCAGGCAACGCTATCCATATCCTGAGACTTCCTATCAGGAGCATGGTTGGTTGTTGCTTCCGCCTGGGGATGCTGCTGCACGTATGCGAAAGAAGAAGATCCGGTATGGCCTGGGCTGGGAATGGAAGGCTCCGGCTGACTTCAGTGAAAGTAATATCTCTGCACCGGTCGTTGCAGCGCCTGAAACAAAGGCAGCAAGCTGTGTGTCAGCAGCTCCACCATCTGTGGTGTCTGTTTTGTCTTCCATTCCAGAAAGCCAAATCCTGGCGCAAAGTGGAAGTGGAGCGGCCAGAACAAAGAAACCTTCAGTGCTTTCAGCGTCTGCGCCAAACATCTTGGCTCCAAGATTTGGAGAAGAGAAAGCTCCGAAGGCTCCGACACCCTTGGAAGTTAGCACTGTGCCCGGATCCCAGATTTTCATAGATTTTCATCAAATCTAGTCCACTCATGCGTTTTTTGTTTAAAATGTATATACGCACAGATACAGACAGTATATAGTCGGAAACAGTAGATCAAACTGGAAGATCATCCGCAATTCATAGGTGCGAACCGGGTATACCATGGTATACCCCTATGATAATCCCATGGTTTATCATCATATTTATCATTTTCCATCAGTTTGCCTTCTAGAAAATGCCATGTGAATTAGGGGTGGTGTTGTCATGTTCCATCATGTTCCTATATTTCCTGCTAAAGATATCTCAAAGATATCTCATAACAGCCACATAAATTCGTACTGTGTGGATCTGTATGGCATCCCGCGGCCAAGCCGAGGTCCGTGGCCAGCTCCATTGACGCCTTGAAGCCCAGTGAACGACTGGCACGGCGCGAGGTCAAATTAGCGGAACGCTGGAAGGAGGCCTACGCCTATCAAAATGGAGGTGGGGATGGGCCAACGGATGACTGGGGATGGGGATGGCTGGTGCCCCAGTTCGTTAGCTACAGTGACTTAGTTTAGTATGGTTTAGTTATGTTTAGTTCACTGAATTCTATGGTTTTTGGATGTTTATGGTAGATACATGTAGATACTATAGATACTATATATAGATTCTATATAGTCAATCGGGGTATATCGGGGTTATAAACCTACTTAGAACTGGGTGGGGCCACATCGTAGGAATGGCTGGTCGACTGGGTCATACATGATAAGTGGGGTTAGATGGTCAGGAGGGGCTGATGGGTTGATGATGGGTTGGTGGCAGGGTCCGATGTAAACGACTGGTCCAACTGGGGATGGAGAATTATGCTACATAATTTTCATATGGGTCATATGGGGATGTGGATATGGAGATGGGATGGCGACTTGAAATGTAGAGCGGCGAAGGTCAACGGTAGACTCAGTCTGTTGCAACACTTGTTCCGCAACGTTTGAAATGCATTTTACTTCTGAAAACGGTGATGAGTGATGATGGTGACAACGCCACAGTATGCTGATAGAGATATATAGAGTGGCACTGAGTCGCTGGAGTTCATGCTGCTTGCGCTTACAGAATGTTGTTAAATCATGTTAAATCTGTTGAGTCATGTGTTTCATCGCCCTCTTTCAGGCTTCCGCGGGCAAAAATGGTACCATCCGCTTGGGCAAACCGATGTACAAACCTCAGAGTGTGATTGCGTGGCTTTTCGTGATTTGTAGGTCGAATGTCAGTCGGATATAGTCAGCCTTACGTGCCATACAGTACAGGTTGTCATAGAACATCTATGACATATGACCGTGACCCTTGACGCCAAACACATCATGATCGCCATGCATACAGACATATATCATATATACAGACATATGCAGATAAGTAAAGTGTGACAGGACATGCGAGTCCCCACTGTCGCAGCTTCAGGCTACTCGATTTGCGGATGAATTTACCAAGGCACTGGCAAGACAGTCCGATTACCACCACTCTTATTATCATTTCAAGTCTCATCAACGTTATTGTTGTTGGGTGCTACCTATATATGATACATGGATATATATGGTATCAATTAATCCAGCCAGATCCTCAAACTGCAGCCAGAGCCAGGCATCGGGAGGAGTTCCTTTGTACAAAATGGGCAAGATGTGATCGGCACAGTGCTCTGGGATCCGGGATCCAATGTTGCCTTGGTCAAAGATCAAGCGTTTTGTGCATCCCAAGGAGTTTGCATAGATAGGACATGATTGACATTAGGGATATGGATGACAGGGACAGGGGGGTTTTAATATCGTTTCATGGGTTTTAAACATTCAACTTAACCATCATTATGATAGGATCCTGAAACTGTTTGATGTCACAAGGCCACAAGTCGATATGTTTTTGGTTTCACCGGAGCCGGTGCTTGAATTGCGCGCTGTGCGAAAGTGGAAGGATGACTGGACTTGATTGACCTGTGTATGTGTTGTTCCTTGTTCTTCTAAGACCCCGGTTTTTGTGGAATTTTATGGAACTTTCTGATAAATCAATAATAATTAATGCGTTTTCCTTTTTTAAAGCATACATATTTGATATGGTCGATATGGGAGACAGCCTGAGACAGCAAATCAATATAAATCAAGGCTTGTTCCCCACACCCAAATGCTGTGGCAGGTGCAGGTTTGGCGCCTGGTAACGGGGTGTCTAGCCAGGGCCTTTGCAAAATCCTGGGGATGGGTCAAACATGGTGAATGCCAGGTGGCTAAAACTCACGAGAAGACGCTCTACAGATCTCTATAGTATATACATGTACAGTATACAGTATACGATTTTTGAATGGTTTTTGTGGGGTTGTGGGGTGGTTGCAATTGTGTTAATTGATTCGCCTGCGCTTTGTCAATGCTGTCCTTGGCCCGCAGTTTCCCCATAGGGACTCTTCTTAAAGTGACTCAATCGAAGTCGTGGATGGGATGGGTGTTGGATGGTTTTGGGGACTTGGAGGCAAGAGGAGTGATACTTCCAATAATTATTCGTATGATATTCATATATAATTCATATAATTCATATATATATATATATTATATTCATATATCATATACATATGTATCACATAGAAAATATCATGACACAACCCAAAGCGTCACATAAAGCAAAGCCGCAACAACTGCCCACCTCATAGAACACAAAGAAGCAGCGTTCACCGGGGCGAAATAGTCCCAGAAGCTCCACAGGAAACATGGGGCGAACATCCTGTCTCAGCGTCCCCATTTTTCCATCTCTTTGCAGTTTTTGCCAAGAGTTTACTAAGTGTAACTTGAACTTTATAGATTTAGATACCACAAAATATTACAACGCTCACAACTTGCTGCAATGGCTGGTGATGTTGAAGCGGCCATTGAAGCGGCGCAAGCTGCGAGTGAGGAGCAGCGTGAACAGCAGCGTGAACAGGTCGACAAGCAAAGCTTCCGACGAATGTATCAAGCTCCTTGATGCAATTCGACTTACCAAACTGTTCAGTTGGAGTGGTTCAATGGGCTCACTGTTGGTTGTGCTCTTTTGATCTAACAATGGCCATAATGGCCATAATGGCCATAATGGCCATAATGACCATAATGGCCATAATGGCCTTGTTGTATCCGAACAAAGTGACCTGCTTTCTCAAACATTTTCACAGCTGCAGGTCTGGCCCGGAAAGATCTTGTTTCCATGTGGAGGAAGGTGTATTACGGCCTACCCAAGTGCCTTGGAGCATTGAGCTGTGGCTGCATCCCATCCGTCCCATCGGATTCGGGATCCTGCCGCACAGGCGGTCCAGCTGTTTGCGCTTGGTCATTCATCTTGACTCCCTGCGGGTCGTGGCCTCAGTGGCACAGATGGCACACATGTTACTACCACAGGTAGCAGAAATATGCAGAAACATCCAGGAACTGAAATCCATGTTCATACTTGGCAGCACGATTCCGGCGATCTCTGCAGCATATTCCTATTTCCTGATGTTGTCTCACATTCCCGATCTAACTGTCGACACCTGCCAAAACCATCCAAAACCGATGAGGTTTTACTGCCTCTTTGTGGATCGCCTGTGGACTGAGTGGTATCCTCTGGTCCCAGTTGCTGCGCTTTGCGTCTTTTTGCTCACGTCGTTGCGCCTCGGACGTATCGGGTCAACGGTACCACCAAGTGCAGGGATGAAACATCAATGGGCCATAGATGGCCATAGATGATGTCATGGCATTTAGACATGACATACCATACAATTTTCTAATCAATTACATATCTATTACAGTATGTATCAGTATGTATTAAGTATCATATCTCTTGATTCCATTGCATGTCCTTTTTGCATCTTTTTTCAAGGTTTTGCTAAAGCTTTCCATCCGGCGCCTGTCTTCAGGTTGCTGTGCCTCACGTGCTGCTCGGACCCTGGCATTATTCCTCGAAGACAGCTGATCTTGGCTGCGGGGCCACTGCCCGAGTTCTGGAGCACTGGAGATGTCAGCCAATATCAATTAGATCAAATTAGCATGTCAATAGCTCCTTCTAAAGTTGAGGCGGTTGGATTTATTTCGCTTTATTGGCTTCTTTCAGTCCTTTCAACATCCATGAGTATCGGCCTTTGAACATGGTGTATCTTGGAGCTGTAAAAGGTATGACCCGACTGCTGTTTCAAGCCCAAGGTTGGACAGAGAGCTGAAGGAACTTCTAGGTTCGCTGATCCCTTGGATGGTTTCCCGTATAATTGCCCTCAAAAATCAAAGTTGACGAGGGACACCGATGATAATGATGATAATCCATTGGAATTGGGGGGTGCCCTATTTTCAGACAACCCACACATGATTTTCAGTAAACCCATTTGTTGCAATCACTGGCGAAAGGAGGATGGGGTGGGTGGGTTGGTCTTTTTGTCAGGCTATGATGTGCTTGGAAATGGGCAGCCGACTGGACAGGCTGAGGTTGTCACTCATCTGTGCACCAAGCATTGCTTTGTGGACGACAGGTTATCCTTGCATCTGTTCGACTGGTCTTGAGGGGTTGAACGAAGATCTGAGGACGCTTCCAGTATGGTGTCGGACGAGCTGCGAAAAAAGCCAGAGGCTCAGAGAGGACGAAAAGGAGATTTATGAATGTATGATATGTATGATATATGGTACTTACACCGACTCGGAAACATGCTGGTTTTCCATAAGAGAATCTGCTTACCACTTCTTGTTTGGTTCCTTAAATAAATGTGATGTGTCCACGGACAGCAGTGATGCATGATGCAACCCGGAACCGTGAGGGGATACAAGTGGTGCCGGACTTGCAAGATCATCCGACCACCACGAAGCTCCCACTGTCCGGACTGCGACCAATGTGTGCTGCGATACGATCATCACTGCCCCTTTGTCAACAACTGCATCGGCCAGCGCAATTACCACTTCTTTGATCCTTGGCAAAATCTATAAAATAATGTTTGCCGAGTTTCCAACCCTCCACTTTTAAACAACTTTGTTTAAAATATGTTTCTGCGGATTCAGTGCAGATGTGTTGGCATGCGCTTGACAGTAACATCAACAGGGTCGGTGACGGTCGGTGCCTTGAACATCACTGTCGGCGTGTAGCCGTGATGTTTGCCAGGGACGATTGAAGTATACTTGTAGAATCTTATAGATTGTTTAATATTGTTTTTCATCATTGTTCAGTGAGAATTGTCGAATTATCAATGATTTCTGCAGCATTTCATTTGTTGTTTCAACTCCAATGTATGTTCACCAGTAAGAGAACCTGACAGAAATTGATAGAACTGCCGTCTTCCTGTCTCGTTGATCTTTTTTCAAACAGACTTTTACACAGCCATAGCCACACCCCCAAGACTGGACCATCTGCAGAAGGTTGGTTTTGTCACCTCCGTGGTTTGCCTGGCACTTGTTGTGCTACCTGGCCTCGTTTGGGCAATTCTTACCCCGTTGACGGGTCGTGAAACGAGCAATGAGGACAGCTTCTGTAAATGTGCCATATATATAATAGAATATCCATATGTGAGATGAACACATCTAAGTCTATACTACCACTATCATGGATTTTACGGTGATTGTTTTTCCTCTATCTCGAGTCTATGATGCTTAGATTAACTTTGACTCGACTTCTGAATTGACAATTATCTGACATCCAACACAATTGAAGTGTTCTGCTTCATTCTTGAAATGACTCAAGCTCTTTGGGAGAAGTTGACCTGGTGGCCACAACTGTATCAGCATAGGTATCGGTATTGAATGGTTTTGAGTTTTGATAATGGCAAGTGCAGCGAGAAGAGACTTGAAGATGCACAATTTGCTATGACACGCTTGAATTTTACTTTTGCAAGCAGGACGAGGAAAAACACATTATGTATCTCAAGAGAACATGATGAAACGTTGATGACTTGCACCAACAAATTTTGTGAAGCGCAGGAAGGCATTAGCGGTGTCTTGATTGGTGTGATCGTCGGGGTGGCCTGTTTAGCTGGCCTTGCTCTCCTGGCCTTGCTGATTTTTCTGGGAGTCTTGGTTGATCTCAGTTGGGTGCACAGCCCAACCCTGGGGTCCTTAGGGTCAATGGGGCAGTAGTGCTGCTTCTGCCAGCCAACATCCTCACACGTTTCATTGAGGATACCACCTGTTCCTGATTGCATCTGGAAAGACGACAAAGGACCGATCAAATGATTGCCTCTTTCCGCCAGTGCAAACCAGCTGACCAGTCAGCTGACCCTTGAAGCATCTTTAAGTATGTTTGCTGGATGAACTGTAACATGTTTACCAGGGGGACATTCATTTCTGATCCTTAGAAACTTATTTTTCATGATTTTTCAGATGGCTGAATTTCTGACTGAGGGCACTGGAATATCTTTTTGGCAAATTTGTGCAGGTTTTCCATCCACAACCTGGAATAAAATCCGACAAAGGAAGCAGCATGCGGCTTGGTCAGGCAAAAAAAGGCTTCGGGCTCAAAGCACATTGGGATACCAGTTTTGATTTATTTTTGACTGAACACAAAAGGTGACACAATTAAATGGTTCCCCCATGCATATAGGAGTCAGTGTTGACATTTGCAGGAGCACCTTGGAAAATCACGGCCCGCCAACATTGTTGAGGACTGCAAATGGGCAGAGTCTCAGAAAGTCACGAGAGGTCAAAGTTTTGAACCCTTCTCAGACAAATTACTCGAGTTTACTCAATGCTATAGCAGTTGTGTCCTTATTTCATCTTATTTCTAGGAGCAATATAATCAATTTGATAATATATACTAATATACTGTAATTTGATATTATTTTGATCCAATTTGTGATTTCCACAGCATCTTCCCGGTGGGGACTGAGCACCGCCGACTGTTCGCAGGAGCCAACTCTTTGGGCCGCTCGAGGTCCACGGCTCTTTGATCCGAGAGTGCGCGGTTCTCAGAACAACAAGCGGAAGCGGCCGCTGGGGTGCAACGTTGATCAACGTTGCAGGTTTTGGTTGTGTTTACTTAGTTTACTTAGTTTACTTAGTTTACTTAGTTTACTTAGTTTACTTAGTTCACTTAGTTCACTTAGTTCACTTAGTTTACTTAGTTCACTTAGTTTACTTAGTTTACTTAGTTCACTTAGTTTACTTAGTTTACTTAGTTCACTTAGTTTACTTAGTTCACTTAGTTTACTTAGTTTACTTAGTTCACTTAGTTTACTTAGTTTACTTAGTTCACTTAGTTTACTTAGTTTACTTACTTTACTTCCAATGTGCTTAGGCTGTTTGTTTGCTGAGTGTTGATTGGTAAACTATGGCAAAACCATGGAGACAGTCCAATTAATATATAGATATAGATCATCGACACCAAGTATGTAGATCATCTACAACAGTTGACCAACGCGATCCAACGCCGCTTTTTCACACTTCAATGGATCAACTTTGCCATTTGACACGGGCGGCCGAGGTTTGTGCAGATATGATACCTGGATTTTTGATGAATTTTGGAAAATCTGCGCGTGCCAGTCACACAGAACTGGCGCGGATTTCATCGCGATGCTGGCCCATCAGATGGGCCACTTTCACCTGGGCAGCGTCCGTTGCAGTTTGCACGCTGATGCGCCTTGAAGCTTCGCATGTGGGCGGTCGCCTGGGAAGAAGAGGAATACGTCATAAGAACAACACGGCTTTGCGCATGTTTGAGAGATTTTGAGAGTTAGAATCAAATTTTAAAGGATCTAAGATGATCTATATATAGACTTTGGGCATGTTAAAATGTTTTGGCATCCTTCCCATACTTGAAGGACTGATGTCAGCATGGTTTCCTTGACAATGATTTCTGAATAATTAATTATGTCGAATCTGTTCTCATGCTATGGCGTGTTCCTCTTGCCTGAAGGGCACTTCACCAGGGGGCTGCCCGATTTCGCGTCAGTTCACATGAAAAACGTACTTTTCAATCCAGCAGGCAGCAGGAAGTGTAGAAACGATCAGAAACGCATGATGGAACATGATGGATGTGCTGAGTCGTCAAGGTATGTCAAGATAGAACATGATATTGAGGCAGACCAGCTCGCACATCGTCAGCCCAGGCACGCCGGAAGATCTTGCAATGGAACACAAGTTTCACGGTATTGGAGGAAAATCTGATGAAATCTGTAGGTAATCATGGAGAGCGGATCATAGAATTTTCATGAAGTTTCCAATTGTAAAATGAGAGGTTTGGAAGGATCTTCTCACAAGACATGGTTCAGAAGCGCACCGAGTGAACCCAAGCAGGACTTGGCGGCTCATTTGGATCGTGCCGTCGAGATCCAAGTTGGTGACCAGTGGTGGCAACTGGTGAACAACCACTGTACAACTCAGGTGCAGGTGATTCAGGCTGCTTTTTCTTCAGATCAGGCCAGCAGAGGGATGTGACAATGTGACGCCAGATGCAGATGCAGATCATGGCAGATCATGGCAGTACACTAGACGTTGACGACACCAAGCACTTCTGCTCAAATGATCTCAATCAGGCAATGCCAAGTAGACGCCCATGCAGAGACAAACAGTGCAAAACTTTGGCTGAGTGCACCCTTTTGCTCGCTGGATCAAGCCAAACATTCCAAACACATCCACACACACACACACCACACACACCAATTACACAATGACTGCAGCGGATTGCAGAGGTCAAACAGTCAAACAGGTTTGGCGGTTTGGTTGAACAGAATGTCGTACGTTGCAATTCTCGGATTGGCGCGGCGTCATGAAGTTTGATGTCGACTTCACTTAGCCACATGCAATGGCTTGTCGCAAGACCTCAAAGTGCGCCTGAAGTCGTGAGACCACCTTGTCCGATTATTCAAAAAGAATCAAAACACAACCGGTGCTTGAAAGGCATTTCACATTTTACTATACTAAATGATGCGGAGTGGAATTGGTGTGGTATTAACGCAGGTGAAAGAGGAGAAACATGTGCCATGATGAAGTATTTCAGTGAGAATACACTGTACACTCTTGTTAGGATGATTCCCTTTCTAGCAGATGAGCTGATTACTCCAGAGTGCGTCCGTCATGACAGCTGAGTGTGCTCGGATGTGGTCGGTGTTGTCTCGAGGTACAAAGGTTATTTGGGCTTGTTCACGGAGTTGCCTGCGAAGGCAGGGATGGGATCGACCTTAATTCACTGCTGGCAATTGCCCAATGGCCAAGGTTGCCATGTTGCCACAGGCAGATTCCTGGCAGACTTGCTCACCACCTCATAGCTGCACGAAACGTTCATACAGAATCTCAGCTGGTATACTGAATTTCAATGATGTGCGGTGATGTCAGTCACAGTCGTTCTGTTGCTCTACTCAGATAAGTAATTTTCAGTCCTGAAGCGGTAAGGAGTCGCAGAGCTACACAATCACACAGCACAAGTCTGAGAGACAGAGGAGGAGCTGTACCGTGAAAGGTGGCGCTGGTTCTCAATTTCTTTGTCCGCAATCCTTGCTGAGCTTCCCAAGCCGGGCAAGCCTTACCCTTCCCGTCGTGCAGGAAACCGCTTATGCTTTCCTCAAACGGATTTTTCTTCCTGTGGGATATCCTCACTCAACTGCAGATGGCTACATGAAATTTTCGCAGAACACCTTCTTTCAAATACTCTTCAGTCAAATGTCGCGAGTAATGGCCACCCAGGCAATGCTCCTGGCCGTGGGTGTAGGAACAAAACAAACAGTTCCACTGGCGGCAGTCACTGCCTGGGTGTTGAAGGATGGCATTGGTCACATTGTAGCAATCGCTTTCGGAACGTTCATCAATCAGCGCTTTGATTCAGATCCAAAACGTTTCCGCTTTCAGGCAGCCACTTTAGGAAAACTGGCAGATTCCGTGTCTATCCTGACACTACATTGGCCTCAATACTTTTTGCCACTCTCTGCTTTGGGTGGGGCTTTCAGCAGACTCAGCGCCAACACTGGAGCAAGCTGTCGACCAAAGATCTATGAGACCTTCGCACTCAGCAGCAACCTTGGCGACATCATGAGGTGCAGCCAAAAGACTTGGAGAAATAGAGTCGAGTCTTTGGAACAAACATGGAAATGAATGAAATTAATTTCCAGGTTGAATCTATACTGCATGATCAGACAGAATGCACTTGGATCATCTTGAGTCATCTTGGATCCATTTTGGATCTAGTTGGATCACTGGATGAAAACCGGGCAGTTCCTGCGATTTCTGCAGGTGCATGACTGCCCAGACCACAGCCGCTCAGTTGCTGGGGACCGCAATGGGAGCTGCGGTTGGACCATTCCTTGGAAGCAACTTATATGCGCTCATGTGGAAGGCTCAGAGTGTCGCTGTTGGGGATGATGATTGCTTAAAGGAGGCTCCAGGTCACCGTGGTTGTTTCAATCGTAAAATGGTTCAATTTGGATGATTTGGGGGTACCCTGATTTTAGGAAACCTCCAAAGGATGTTTGATAATATATATTATATTATATTATATATTATATTATATTATATTATATCATATTATATTATATTATATTATATTATATTATATGTTTAAGTTTAACTGTTTAACATTGTTTAACGTGTTTGAAAGGCATGGGGACCAGAAAAACAAGCCAAATGGTGATGTGATGTATATCAAGTGCTGAAACTATAATGATCATAATGGGAGTATCCAATGAGTATCCCACGTTTTCGAACACTGCCATTTTAGAAGCTTGACACTGTCGACCATTTTCCCTACAGAAGCGTAGGGATGACCAAGGTCATCCAGCATCCTTCTCTCTGCCGCGACTGTGTGCCTTGTCTGCAGATCGTTTTGCGTGGCGGGATGACAACATGGAAGCGAGATTCTGGTAGAGTTGCTATTTCCAATGAACTTCCTGGTTCATATAATCTTTACTCTAGCACAGGCTGCACAGGCATGGAAAGTACAGGGAAGCCAGGCTTGTTGCGTTCTGCTGCCTTTGGAAACCCACCAAATCCTGTGATCAAGCTTTGTGATCAACATCCATAAGCACCCTGAGGTTTGCATGTTATCGAGCCACCTCAGTTGTCCGATTGTCCACTTTGTGCCTTGGCATCAATCTCGCCTGTTAATGAAAACAAACGCATGTTGCTATGTGGTTTGCAAGAAGAAGACGTGGGTTTGTGTGAAAACAGGATACCCCTATTTCCCACTATTTCCCATGGTGTTTATGTGTCATGATTTTTTTTGGTATACTGTACGCCATTTTCAGACACACCCACATGCCATCACCTGACGACATGCCAAGCTTCAGGAATCGACAGCGTGCAGAGTTGGTCTTCCAGCCAGCAGTTGCCCAGATTTGCGCATTCAATGCCAAAGGCACTGGCAAAAACTGAGCACTGCGTTGTCATGTTGTCATGTGTTGGCGTTGATATTTGCCATTGGACAATATTGGACATGTAGCTGCACAGGCATTGCACCGCTGGGTCAACTCCTTGATGTGTCACTGTCTTAGGAACTGCAGTTGATTGGTGACTCATGGTGACTCACTCGATTGATTCTTGAGATTTTTTGACTACTCTGTCACTTTTCTGTCACTTTTCTGTCACTTTTCTGTCCCTTTCTGTTCTTTCTCTGTTCTTTTCTTTTTTCCCATCCTTCCTTTTCCACATATGTCCCACATTTGAATGATTTGCCGAGGCCAACCATTCAAGAGGTCCAAGAGAAAGAGGCGAGAACCAGCAGATACATAAGGAAGTAGAGTTCAACAGCCTACAGCAGATCTACTTCATGCGCGTGATGGCGTCGGATCTACACTGATCACATATTCATACATATTCAATCTTATTCAACTTGATTGTTACCGATTGCTACCTTGCGGAGGTCTTCGTGAAGCCGTACAACTCCGAGATAGCTTCGAAGATGGAGGTAGCATTGTCAGAGAGCGCCTTAACTTGAGTTTGCATACCCTTCACCATCCCTTGATTTTACGTGCCTACTAAAAGTAAGTGTAGTGTCCATGCGCTATAGTTTTGAGGATGACTTGATTCAGAGTGTCCACAGCTTGCAACATCCACAGGGAAGCTGGCTGACGACACCTTTTCTGTTTCCGCAGGTGAATCCACCAATGACTTCATCGCATTTGCTGCTGACGCCCACGCATGACTTGAGCAAGTCGATGTTTCTCCTGGCTGTCCATGCCTAAGTTGCCGCTGGATAGGTGGGATATACGCATTCAGCTTGCATTCCTTCATTACCATTTATTACCTTCATTACTGCAGGACTAGTTCACCTTGACAGTACCAAGTGATCAAACCTTTTAAACTCGGGCTCACAGTGCAGGTCTGCACGCGAGAAAGTGCTTTGGTTCAAAAAGGGAGCAACGCCCCAACCATTGCGTTATGGAGCTCCTGGCATGTTTCGCTGGTGGTCGCTGGTGGTCGCTGATCCTGGGCTCGTGAGATTCGGAGATTTGGAGAATGTCTCAGGTACCACGTCAAAGCTACGTCAAGTGATGTGCTGCAGGGCTTTCTGCAGGCTAGGAAACTATGGGAAACTGCTAAGACTCTAAGGATTGAGTCAAAGTCAACAGTTTTCTGCATTGGATGAGACTTTCCAGAATGAAATGGAACGTATGGAACGATGCTACAGGCGAGCCTCTTGAGGGAAATGCTGCAGCTTCAGCTTCCAGATGACGGTGATCGCCTCAGGATGCAAACATGCTTGTCGATCCACAGAACTCATGGTGACTTGAATTAATGTATTTGAATATGTTTGAATCAACTTGATTTTGATATATTTCAATATGATGCAATAATGAATGAAATATCATGATAAAATAATGCAATGAATATGTGATTCGATCCATAAAGCTCCCAGCAGATCAAACCTTTCATGATGCAATCAAGACAATTTCAAGAAGGATCGGCGATGATGATTTGGGCACGCCGGAAGAAATTGAAGAGACACTCCAACTCATCGCTACGAGCCTCATCTGAGCCATC
>Ga0126342_10007681_pt1 | contig 19291 bp, 18 predicted proteins | sample Cyp1metagenome_FD_92528 | JGI IMG/M metagenome (GOLD analysis project Ga0126342, IMG submission 92528) | Coral microbial communities from Lord Howe Island, Old Settlement Bay, Australia - Cyphastrea 1 metagenome | ecosystem: Host-associated > Invertebrates > Cnidaria > Coral ... | reverse complement strand
ATGCGAGCACTTGCAAATACCATATATATTGTATTATATTGTCAGTGATATTCATAGAAATATAATATATATATATATATGTATGTATGTATATATATATGTATATATATATGTATATATATATATATATATATATGTATGTATATATATATATTACACACACACATATATATATATATATACAAATATAGTATAGTCCCCATCATATCCATATGGTTGGTTATGATCCCCATGAAAATTTGATGCTTTCAGCGGAACCAAGGCTGGAAGGATGGAAACCATGGCCATCCGAATTCTGGTCGGAGGCCATCTCTTGGGGTGTCCATGGGATGTTTTGAAGCGAACAAAACATGGGGATTTCACTGGAATTGCAGTCTTTCCATATGGCAGTGTGTCAAAACCTTGTACCCCTGGTGAACATCAAAATAGCTGGTAAATGGATGTTCATCCCCCTAAAAATGGTATTAATAGGTATTGATCCATACCCATATTTTTCCCATGAACATTGCCATAAATTGGGGCTTCCTTCTCGATTGGTACCGCACAGCCTTTCGCTTCGCCAAAGAGGCCGTCCTTTGGCAAAGAAAATGCCGGAGGCTCCAAAGGCGGCGGCGCAAGTTGAGGATTTTTTGAAGTTTGGAAGAAATACCCTCTGGTAAACATACAAAAAGCTATTTAAAATTGCCATTTATAGTGAGTTTTCCCATGAATAATGGTGATTTTCCATAGTTATTATGTAAACGTTTACCAGAGGGTAATTGAAGTGTCGCTGCGCATTTCGGAGGCGATTCACAATTGCAGTTCTACCCCAGACGTTTCAGCCGTGCTAGTGCACTTGCGGCTGCTTGTTGAGATGTTTTGCAGCATGACTTTGAACAGCAACTGCCTGTCTGGAAAGAGTGCTTGAAACAACAGGCAATGCAACGTTGCCATTTTGGGCCATGTCCATTTCTTGACCAAGCATTCTGGGGTCGATTTCATTTGGCTTTCTATGACATTCAATTACACCACCATCCCCTTTGGTGGGAGATCATGTTTCAGGGGCGCTTTTCCATGATTTTTCCCATGGTTTTTCCCATGATTTTCCACCCAAAGGGGTGGATTTTTGTTGGCCCCGTTAAACGACCCACCTCGCTGACGTCGTGACGCCGTGTCCAGGCTTCAATCTTCCGCCGGTGTCATCCATGGCCCCAAGCAGCGGTCTGGACGGTGCGACAAAAATCTTCGGGGCCTTGATGGAAGCTGACCTACAAAAATACGATGGTGCCCCAGTTTGTTTGTTAAATTGGTTGACAACTATGTATATATATATATATAACTATATATATATATATAACTATATATATATAGTATAACTATGGGTTTTAAGTTTTACTGGGAATCCGTGCGTTTTAATCGGATTTAGTTGGCTAAGCTGGTTTACATCTAGAATATATATGAATACATACCTATTTTTTTGGGCAGATATACCATGATATGCCACAATATGCCATGCTGGGGCTTATAGATCAATCCTGTACGTGAAGCTGTACATCAGAGGGCTAGAGCTTTGTCCATAGAAACCGGGTCAGTTCGAGAAAGTCATCCCGAAAAAGCCAGTGGCTTGGAATCACCACTTTATCTCTGAATTGGTTCACTGTAACGCTTACAGGAACCTCCTAAATATTCAATCAGTTGTCAGTAGATTGGCCAAAAACCCATGGTTTTTCCAATCCCCAGATTTTACCTCAAAAAATGTGGCAAATGTGGCAGATCTAGTGACTCTACCTGGCTCGTGCAGGTCGGAAGAGCTCGGGTACCGGGAAAAAGAGTCCTGGCGCTCGCTATCTCAAGATGGCCCGCTACCAGCCAGGTCGCCAGGGAGTCCAAGCATACTGGGATATGGGTATGTCAGGTATGTCTGCAAAGGGTGGATTTACCCCCCAATTTTTGTAGGGGTGATCTCATTCGGAGACTGCCGATCAACGACGATAAAGCATCAGACCCATGCCTGGCAGAAATTTCTTGCGATTCCAACCGAGATCCTGAAGATTGGCGGTGGCCGCGGGCACCTCTGTCCTTAAATTTTGGCTCAAGTAAAGGGGGAGTACCTGCGAAGAGAGCAGGAGTCGTCCAGAAGAGCAAAAGGGTGCTGCCCGTCGATCAGTGTCCCTTGTCACTGATCGAAACCAATTTGAAGGTCTGCAAGAATGCCAACCTTGGGACATCTCGACCAATTTCCTTCTGTTCTTTTCCTTTGAAGCCCTTTTGATTTCAATTTCTTTCCTTTCCCTTCGGGAGCATTACGTACAGGCGGTGCTTTTCCAAGAGGCTGCAACCCTTTTCTTCAGCATACGTGTACAATTCCATTCTTACCGGTCGGCGGGCTACACTCTTGGAAAATTGTTTGGGTAATGTTTGGATTCTCGACCAGACAAGATTTTGAAAGGTGAAACGGTTGGACATGAAATTTGGACGCAGGGAGGTAGCCCAAAGTATCCACTATATAGCTTCGACCGGAATGGGAAGAGCCCAATGCTTTTCTTGTTTGCATCGGGTTTCGGAGCGACATTTTTCAGGACTGACCCATTCAAACTTCAGGTCAACTGCGAAAAAGTAGCAATATATATACACATATACATATACATATACATATACATATACATATACAATTATACATATACAATTATACGTATACATATATGTATGTATATATATATATAATATTTTAATGTTCCAAACCACCTTAAATTTTGGATTAAGTCCACAAGACCTGGGCACTCAAACGGTGGCAAATCTTCTCGTTATGTTTTTACCTGTCATCGCAGGGGAAAAATGCTGGGAGCTTCTCGTATTTTGCCCGGCTGAATAAACAGTGATCGCTGGCTGGTGTTGCCATGAGATAGTTGTTATGTTGGTTAATTGTAAGTATAATGTAGACATTATATATAGATATAACCCTTTAAAGTTTTTATTTTTATTTTTATTTTTATTTTTTAAACCAACTCTTCACGTTTGCTCCTGAATTGTTGTTGGTTGAACAATCTCATTTGCTGGTTGAAGTCTCCCAGCTGTTTGGGAGTTTGGACCGTCCCAGGAAAGATGGGATGACTTGTCGATGCGGAAGTTTGTTGGGGGATTCCGATTCACTCACCTTGTGCATTGTCAATGATCATCAATAATCATCATATGTTCATCATATGTTATTGGGATTATTGATGATTATTGATGATCATATGTTATTGGAATTACCCTCTGGTAAACGTTGACATAACTATGGAAAATCACCATTTTTCATGGGAAAATCAACGAACTAAATAGCCATTTTCAATAGCAAACTGTTAAATTACCAGAGGGTATATGTTCATAAAACTTTCATTTTTTTTGGATTCCCTGCCAGTAAATGCCTCGACACATCCACCTGTTCTTCCCTGGACTAAAACCGTTCCAGCGAACCGCTGGGTTTTTCCAGCTTTTCCCCGGTTTCAATGGGGACCTAAGGAGCTACAAATGAGGTTCCCAACCGTATTATGTATATAATCTGTATATATAGATATGTGTATATGTATAAATGCATATATGCAATGCAATGTAATGTAATGCAATGGTATGGTATTGTATGGTATTGTATGTCTATTAATATATATATATATATATACACACACATGTGGGGCCGACATGTCATAAAGCATCATGCCCAGCTAGACATTTTGCTTGGCAGGGTGTCTAAAACTAGCCGCAATGTGAGTATGTGTCAAGCATAGATGTCCTTCTCCAGCTGGATGATCGATTGTCCATGGCTTCTTTCAACCACTGGACAAACGCTGTGAGCTTTGCAGGCACCCACTGGAGATTCATTGCTTTGGATTCGGTTGGCTTTGTCAAATCCCCCTGGGTCAGTGACATTGACCACTGATTGGCCCCTGTTTTGTAGTTGTGTTGAGCCAGAGTGTTGTAGAAACAAACCTTCATGAAGAAGTGTTGCACAAACGTGTGTTTCTAAAGAGTGTTCTTCAACAGTGTCTCACAAGAGTGTCTTGTCTCAAGAGTGTCCCAATATTGACATGGCTGCAGCTGTCTGTGATGAGCAAGGAACGTGGGATGAGTGTTTTGGTACGATAACCCAAGAACTTGAACATTGATCGCCCAGGGCCCACCAGCCTTGTGCCTTAAGGGGCGAACGGCGCATGCTCTTCACGCGCCAAGCACTTGTACGGCTTTTCAGCTTTAATGGGCCTGGTCTCAGGCTACGGCGAACGAGGATTTGCCAACTTGTGAAACACTTTGCCTTAAACCATAAATTTATACACTTTTTAATATTTTTTCCGGCAGGGCCAGACCCGGACCCTGACTGGTTTCAGAACGGTAGCGCCCGACTAAATAGCACGACATGAGCCCTAGTTCGCGCCCTGCGGGCAAGAAACTTCTTAGGCGCCCGGGGATGAAGCTGGGCATTGCTGCTCGGCCCGGATGGATCTAGGGACGGCAAGTGGGTTGCCAATCAATGACCAACCATTCACAGGGCACGAGCAGGTTTAAAATGCCACTACTCGTGGGGTGTACCTTGCGTAAGTGGTGCAGCTTGCAGACATTCTGGGTCTGGCCATGAAATAATGTACCTATAGACTTGTCTGAGATCAGTGAGATCCGGGCATGTGTGTAATTTTTTTTTGTGGCACTTTTGGAATGAATCGTTCAGGTGGTTGAGTGGGCACTTCCCATCTTCGGCCATGGCCTAGAACTAAAATTTGTAATGATAAAGGAACCCCAGCACGTTTTATTTTCAGCCCTCCAGCCTTGAATTGGGACGAATGTGGGGGCCGATTGCAGTCCGACATGATGTCGGGCAGTTGGACAAACACAACGTCATTAGTTGTTTGCACTTTCTAGTACTCTGACATGGCAATCGAAAATCTTGAATTCGTGGGACATTTACATGCACGACCTGCCCATCTACCCATTCAAAATTGGTAAATTTTGGTGTGAAAATGTCGACTGCGGTGGCTATCCGGTGTGGTCTTTTCCTCCGAGGTTCTGATATGTGCTGCTTGGTTGCATGTCGGTGGAAACTTTCAATTTTTAGGCTCTGCCATGGTCAGTCTTTCTTCGACAGTTGTTGTTCCTTATCTGAAATGTGTTGGTTAAATCATTAAATCCCCAGAAAATTTCTAGAAAATCCCAATGAAATTGCCATGGTCACCAGCCCCGTGGCCTCAGGCGTCACTGGTGTCCCTCCAGGGCCAGCCGGCGCGCTTCGTGGAGCCCAAGGATCGAGAGCTGGCGAGGAAGGCGAGGGAGAAGGCTGGGATGGGGCATGGGGATGAGTCAAAACCTTGGGACCTGCATGGTACCCCAAGTCATAGCTAGTGAATTTAACTGTTAATGGATGTTTATTCACCCAAATATGCAAATATGGTAATCATAGGTTTTCACCCATTCTCCTTTTATTGGGGATTAAAAAAATCAAATCATCGGGATTTTGCCTATGGAGTATCATAATCTTCAAATGAAATGCGGCTTTGTCTGACAGCATAATTTTCCCTTTTTTTGTTGTACCATGTAGGGGGCATACAGCATTTCAGACACATCTATTTGTTGGGACTTATTCCAACTATACAATCTATTAGGGATTATGATAATCCATAGGCTTGGGAAACCTATCAACCAAAGAAAACCTGGGAGGTTTGCGGAAAATTTGAGGATTCTTCATCTTCGGAAGATTTGGTTCATGAAAAGGCATCAGTAAAAAACAAAAAAGACATTATTTGAAATTGATTAAGTGATGATTTTCATAACCCGAGTCACTTCGGAAATCTTCTGGACTGAGTCACTGAGATACTTCAGATGCGACCTGACCGCAACAGTTTTGAGCGTCGAGGTCAACAACCCATGTTGGAAGATGGGGAAACCCAATTCCAAGGATTTCTCATCATTTTCAGCAACTCCATTATTTCTCTTTGTGTTTTGGGGTATACCCATTGGTTTGGACAACCCCAATTCATGCATCCTGATATGTACAAAAAAACCCAGGGGTCAGCAGTAGAAAATGGGTCGTTTCAAAGCAGGTCGAGACCGCTTGTGGGGAAACTGTCACCTTTGCATCTTGACTCCGGTGTGTCGATGGTCCCATGGGGAAAGGTCTGTTTGATGACAGCAAACAAATTGGAATATATGTGCATGTAAAATCGATATACATATATATATATATATAGATATTGTAGATATACAAATGGTATGATACATACATACATACATACATACATACATACATACATAGATACATACATAGATACATAGATACATGGATACATAGATACGTGCATGCAGGCAGGCAGACATACAGACGTACAGACATACAGACGTACAGACGCACAGACGTACAGACGTACAGACATACAGACATACAGACATATAGACATACCGACATACAGACATACAGGCAGGCAGACAGACATACAGACATACAGACATACAGACATGCAGCCATACACACACATACATACATACATACATACATACATACATGCATGCATGCATGCATGTATACATATATTATGTATACATATATCTGTACAATATGAAGTTTACTCATATGTATATATATATATATATATATCCTACATATACAGTACATTTGGCGGACCATGTAAGTATTTGTCTACCAATGTTGACTCATCTATGCATCAGAATACGGAGATATGAACCAGCAACAACATGAACTCCAAGAACAAGTTTTATTGAACGGAGCCCCTCTGGGAAGATCTATGAGTACAAACATATATATGTTTAATGTTTACACTTGTTACATACTTTTCACTGAAATCCATGAAAGATCGACACATCGCCAATCAACCTTTACAGGTACAAACATCTATTCGGAAAACATGGGATAATCATTTTTCACTGACTGGATGGAGTATCAAAAAACATTTCTCTGAAATCAACGGATACATCGCAACAAAAAAACAAGAAATATGTTTGCACCCGAACAATTCAGATCATGATCCGAAAAGTTCAAGACAGCCATGTAGGCCCGCCATAATTTTAATGGTTAGTTATTGATCAGCTTCAGAGGCAAACATGATGGATCCCCATGTAGTTTTTTTTTTTCAAATGGTGGATCCCCAAGTCACCATTGGTTTCAATATTAAGTCATGGTCATCCATGACGACTGGATGATTTGGGGGTTTTTACCCCCATGGTCACCTCCATTTGTCAAACACATCCAAGGAAGAGTTGACAGATGAGGACTATACCAAAAGAAGGGAAGACTTGGAGATGGCTTCGGCGGCAGCTCAGTTCTTTTTCGGACGTTGGGTCATGCCAGCTTTGATTTCCGTTGAAATGAATGGAGGGATGATGAATATCCAGAAGTATTTCAACTAAGTTTCGCTACTGATTTTGATACTGTTGGGTTTTGATGCATAGCCTGGTGGAAGGTGAAGATGAATTGAGTTGTTGTGGGTTTGGGTGAAACCACCTGTCAGATGGGGATTTCGACCCATGCCCAGATGAATTTTGTCTCGTCCTTTGGGGCGATTCTGACTGTTGGCCCCTTGGGCCAGGATTCAATGGAAGCATTTCCATGCACTTGGAGAGAACCCCGAGCACATTTCAGAACAGTCTGGGAGGTTAGGGCACTACGGTAAGGGTGGCATGATGCTAAGGACAACATCATTCTGCTTCTCGTCTGAGTCGTCTTGGACTGGGAAGGTTTTCTGCGGCCCTGCGGATATGGAACTGGCTCCAAATTGCTGATCCTGAACATAGATAGTTTGATAGTAAGATTAATAGGCATCACCAGCCCTGTGATCTTCAGCAGCTTTAGTCAATTGGGTGCAGTCACGGACCCTCTGGCAATCAGAAATGGGAGACCCCCCGTTCCAATTAAGAATATCATGTTCACGAGATATCAAGAGATATAAACGGTGGATGCATTACGAGGTTACCCGAGTAACCCAAGACTGGCCACGCTTCACCGCATCCTGTGGTTCAGCCATCCTGGCCATCCTACCATAGTTCAATGATCATTTTTCCGAGGCTTTTCAATTGCAGTTTTGGGTATACCTTTCTGGACAAACCCATGATATTGTCCCCATTTCTGTTGATTTCCATCAATCCCCGTTTTGGCTCTTTCGATCCTCATTTCTGCTTAAGTCCCACTCCACCCGAGTAGACCATTAAAAACACCAAAACAAGCCATGGGGATGGGTCAAAACCTGTGAACATCTGCCCTGTGAAATGACCAACCAGGGGAATCAACATCCATTCACCAACAATTTTTTCTTGGGTTCTTTGGACTCCTGGCCACATTGAGAAACCTGCCCAGGACCGTTCTGAAGGAATCCGACGATCCGGAGCAGATGCAGGCCGCCGTCCAAGTACCTTGGTGATTTCATGGTGATTTCGGTGGAATTCATGGGGAATTTCTTGGGAGATTTGATGGGATTTCAATGCGATTGACCATCTGGTTATGATTAACATAGCCATGGAAAATCACCATTTTTAATAGGTAAACCATCTATAAATGGACCATTTTCCATGGCTATGTTAAATAACCAGAGGGTAGTTGAATTGAATGAGATTTCACGGTGATTTAATCGGACTTAAATGTGATTTTGGTGACCTAACCATGAAGATAAGGGATTCAACCATGAAAACTAGAAAACAATTAGCCTTTGGTAATTCGACATATCCATAGTATAGTTGGCCTTATTGTTTTTTTTGAACATGGTAGCTTTCCATCGCCTTGTTAGAGTGCCCCAAAGTGTTGCACTTTTCTTGATGTGGATGCAACATTTTTTCGACAAGGAATTTTAAATGTTCACAAGCCAGGACTTGGATTTTTTGTCATCCCTTCTTCGTCACAAAAAATCCTTGTGGTATTGCCACCCTCCCAGTTACCATGCTCAGCCACCCATGGATCTGAGGACAAGCTCGCGAATCCTGGCTTTCTGGCGTTTCAGGCCTGACCAACCCGGAGGTTTCCGGGACCAACCCGAAACCACACCCAAATTAGCCAAATTAAGCCCTAAAGTAAGCCTAAACCACAGCCACATAGACTATAAAGCTACGCTTTGAGCAAGGACTTGGAGCGGTGACATTTTTTTTACTTGCAAGTGTAATTAGTTGCTGAAGCCAAAAGATGTTTTGGTTGCTGAGCCGTAATTGCCGAAGCCGGGTATGATCATTTCAGGCATGTATACTTAAGGGATGTAACACATGATCCACGCCATGTGGCAAGCGTTGTGGGCTTGGTGGTTGCAGAGATTTGATCAACATATCTTCAGGAAAAGTAGCTTTAGTACCAAGCAGTCGTAGATCTTGTGATTGCATGCAGCACAGGATCCCCAAAGTTGCGCAGGGAAACAGTTGAGCCATGAAAAATACCCTGGTTGATTGGTTGTCTGTAATAGCAACATATACTGGCTTGTTTATTGGGGATTATGACAACCCATTGTGGGGAAGCTACCGACCAACTAGTATAATGAGATGGGTTACCATTAAATCATGATGAAGTGTTCTCGGGAGGACTACTGAAGCGATGATCTCTCTAATTCTTCGCCTTTTTTGGGTTTCTAGAGGCTTCCAGATTTTGATGAAGTTGATGATTTTGACGGTATCCCGTTAATATCCCCATTCTATCCTGTTGATATCCCCATTAATGAGCAATTTGTTGCATCTTTCTTCATTGTTGAGATAGTTCATGGGACACTTTCATGGGATATCTTTTTTCACATTAATATAGGATATAGAATGATATAGATCACATGAATTTTTCCACTCAGTTGTGCTTTTCCAGCGGATTTTCCAGGCGGGGCCACTCGTTGCCTTCATTTTCTTCTTGATTTTGTACGTGCTGTACTTCTGCTGGGCCTGCCTGCCCTGCTGCTGGTGCCAATGCTGTTCCTCGGCCATCTCAATCCGCTGCTGAAAAGGTAGGGGGGATCCCCATGCCCCCCCAAAAAATCGAGTACCACAGCCATTGAACAGCGGGGATCGAAAGTGTAGGAAACATAGGAAACCATCTCCTAAGATTCTTGAGAAAATTCACTGGCTTCCATGCTCGTTTCGTGGTGTAGCACCCAAATAGATTGCAAATTGTGTTTCCCGAATGGTACAGTTTGATATTTTTTCCATATTTTTCATATATTTTCCAGGTGTCCAACTTTTCTATTCTGCTTGGAATTTTGGCGGGTTCCTTTTTTCTCTCTGGGTCTCATCCTTTTGGGAATCGGCCACGACTGAGGCCGAAGGAAGCTTGGCTGGCTCTTTGTGCTGCCTGGGTAAGATGACGAGACGTTGACGTTGTTGATGACGACGACGATGGTTTTTATATCTTTATTTCAGTAATCTTATTATCATCATTCTTCTTGTCCTTGTTCTTTGTTCTCGTTCTTCTGCTTGTTCTTGTTTTTTGTTCTTGTTCTTGTTGTTGCCATTGTCAATGATGATCATGATTAGCGTGATGAGGCGTATCTACTATTTGGCTACAGCTAAGTAGCTACGCCTCGCAATTTTCACGGTGATTTTGGATAGCCTATGTTCAGATAAACCTATATATACCCGACTTGGGTGTGTATACGTATAACACATGTATATGTAAATAACCAAATGAAGTCATATATATCATATATATATATATATATATATATTATATATATACATACGTAATATTTACGGATGTAATATGTAAATATATATACATTACTTATATATATATATATATATATATATACACACGTATACATAGACGTGAACCTAAACATTGACATATGTATGATTATACATACATATGTTTATATATATGTTTATATACATGTACTGTATGCGGCGTGGTTATTGTTATGGCCCATATGCCCCATGGCCCCATGGCCCAGGAAGCGCAATTGTCCCAAGGTGGTAAAGTGTCTGGGCACTGAAACCGGGTGAAACCACGGGCCCACAAAACGGCGAGAGACACGGAGCGAATGCTTCGAGTTTTACCCTCTGGTAAACTCACATTTAGCTATTGAACATGGCCATTGATAGTTGATTTACCTATCGAAAATGGCGATTTTCCATAGTTTTTTGTTAGTTTACCAGAGGGTAGTTGCTATCGTTAAAAACCTTCTGCATGAATGATTTCCAATAAAACGGATGGAATCAGCCTGAAATCCACTGGTTGATCATCCTTTTCTCTGTTCAACTGGCGATTTCTGGGGTAGGGAAAAAACGCGGAAAAGATTTCTTTTTTTTGTGTGACAAAGAGAAAGAGAAAAAAGTCCTCAGCCACTGTTGAACTGTTCACTGGCTCTTGAGCCTCGCTGTGTCCCAAGGTTCATCTTCATGCTGTTGTTGGCAGGTGCGAAGGATGAAAATCATTGAAGGATAAGGGACAGGAAAAAGAATATGTGATGTGTACTAAACCCACCAACTTGATCGAATTTGTGTACCTTCAACTTGTCCCATGATCTTGCATTGGTTCTTAGTCTTGGCATTTGATTGTAAGAATGATTGCGATCACGACACAACATGTGGGATGTTCACTCGCTAGAATGAGGATAAACCAGTTGGTTGACCTTCGTGATTTGGCTGTCTTTCTGGTCAAAACCAATTTTCAATATTTTTCAATGGTTCAGATCACGATTTCACATGTGTTTGCACCCAAATTCTCCGTGATTTGTTCCTGCTGAATGTCCATGAGAGTCGAAGATTTTGGTTGCTCGGTTTCTGCCAGACATGTTGTTTTCAAACGGTTTCCACCCAATTTTCTTTATGCTGGATTCCCCCAAACCCGTATTGGTTTGTCTGAAAATAGGGTATCTGCAGTATCCCAACATTTCACGTTTTTTTCATCATTTTCTCACTCATCTGGCCGTTTTGGAGTATACCCTCTGGTAAACTAACATAAAACTAACATAACTATGGAAAATCACCATTTTTAATGGGTAAATCCACTATAATCCACTATTTCTATGGCATTTTACAATTTCTTTTTGTATGTTTACCAGAGGGTATCTCATTTCTCGGACAAAGGTGTTTCCATTGATTCCATTGTTGGATCCCAAGCCTATATGGGTGTGTCTGAAAGCATGCGACACTGCGACACCCAACATTGATGGCGACATATCTGGATAAATTGTAACCTCACTGCAAAGTCACTGGAATGATGGTTAGTGGGGCTTAAGTCTCCCAAAAATCTCTGATCTTTTCAGCTTTAGTGAATCACTATTGCTCTCCAGACATTTTGATTCATACCATTATAATATCCACTAATTCCATTGCAATGCCTCAGTTTTTTTTGTGAACCCTTCCACTTCTCTTTCTGAAGTCCTCCATTTTCCCATTTTTTTTCGAGGCTCCAACCCCCCTTCCCATCCTTCCAGCAGCCGACCTCAGCCATCATCCTCGGCCTGGTCATCGCTGCCTCGCTGTCCATCCGGGGCTTCAACGCAGCCTCCTCCGGCTTCAAACTCACGCAGTGCGGCTCGGCGCGGCTCAAAAGGTTGGGAGGTCGGGGGTACCACTGGGATACCACTGGGAAAATGGGGATGTAACATGATGTAACAAACAAAGACGGGGTTGGAATGCGAGATATTTGCAGAATTTGGGGGATCTCATGGGGATTGAAGCAGCGAACATGGTGAACACTTGGGAGTTAACCATCAAACATTTGGGGTTTCAATGTTAACATCAACCATTTCAAGCTCAGCTGCAGCCAAATTATGAGCGCTTTCTGCGCAGTGGATGTTGGCTGGGGCTTGAAATGGCGGGAAAGCGACGTGCTTTAAACCGTGGGATGGAATGGGGTACTTACATGTGCTTACAGTATTGTCAGCAAAATCTAAGGTCCCCTGGATCTTGAATTTTACACTTAGTACAAGTCCAGAGGGGAACTCCTCGTCTGGGCCTCTGGGCTTTTGACCTTTGGACTTTGGACATCAGGGATTCCTCAAGGGCTGAAATCCCGACCCCCACTACCACAGGGAGCGTGGCCAATAGAGGCTCTGCATCAGGAGTGGCTCTGAAGCCAAGGTTCTAACTCTGATCTCACCATCCCATGACTGGGTCATGTTGGGTTCTTGCTTCTGCGGGTACCCTGTGGGACTTGGGAAGTTGGAAGAGCACTTCAACTGCCATGAGGAGCATGGGCAACTGCCCAAGGGGTTCTCATCTCAGCTCTCAGGAAAATCACGTCCAGTGATTTTTCGCAGTTCTAGCCAATAAGTAGACTAAGCCCATCAATTCGTTCCCGCTGTATCCGCATTTTAATCCATTTCATCTCTAGTGACTGAGTTTCATCCCCATTTCTTGCAGATGAAATCCACAAAAACGGCCAATGCTTGTTGGATACCAGGCCCCCCCGATGCCCCAGGTACAGCCGCGCAGTTGGTCAACGACACCATGGGAGGAAACCCTGCAGCTTGGCACAAGCTGAAGCAACCCATTGATGTTGGCCTTCTTTAAGGCATTTTTTTTTTAAAGGGCCTGAATAAATGAAGGCTTGAACATGCTTAACATACATTGAATTTTCTGAAAGCGACCAACATTTGGAGCTATAGCCAATGTAGTTACCCCTTTCATCCTTTTTTCTATAGGGACTGGTGTAATATGCAACAGTAATTTTGGCAGAAATGAGCCAGGCAAGACGGTTTTTGGACACGTTTGCTGGAGATTCATTCCCAAGTTGTTTGTGCATCAAATCATGTTTGACATGCCCAGCTTGGTCATGGAAATGGACGTCACAGTTTTGGTTGCTTAAGTTCCCGTCGTTGTTTTTGATTTACCCTTTGGGTAATCAGTCACATGCTTTGCTGGAAAATCCACCAGCAAGAGTTCGATGATTTTCCCAGCTGTATATATATATATAATATAAAGCTCCATTGAGTGAAGGTGATTTCCCACTGCCATGTTTGACTGACCTATGATATTCCCATTAAATCCCATTGAATCCCATTAAATCCCTATTTGTTCATGGTTAAACCCAAGCTATCTGTGGTTCGATCTCAGTTCTTGGCCCCAGGAACAAAGCTTCCTTGGCGTCATCCGCACCTTGGAAGTCTTCCAGGATCACAAGGGACGCGACGCGAAGTTGTTCTGGACAAAAAATGGAGGTTGCAACCTCCCCAAAGGATGCTGAAGTCCGTCAAAATCCTACCCAAATAGTGGCAAGTTGTTGCTTTTGTATCTATTTTTGGGTGACATCCTAACAACAGAAAATCAACAAGCATTGGAGGTTTCATGCAGTGTTCAAAGTGGTTACATCCATACACCAGGAAACATCCATACAGTGTTGGTGTTGGTGACCCATTCGAAACACTGTTTAACAAATCTAAAATTATGATAATCAGTGAACAACCTCTGGTAAACTGTGAAGATGCCTGGGTGACAAATGATGATTCCTGGCATTATCCTATTCACACCCAGTTTGTAAATGAGCAACCGGTACCATGACAAATACAGTAATGAATTAATAATTGGTATGAACATGCAAGCAGAGGAAGACGATGCAACGGCCAAATCCAAGAGATGGTCTAATAACTTGACAAAACCAGCCGGGCAGGAGCTGAAGGACTCCTTGGATCCGGGTTCCGACTTCCTGATCGAATTGGAACAGATCTTAACCAACACCAAACCCATCTCGGATGCACCTTGCTTGCGATTCCGGGGAAAACAAGAAATGGGTTGAGGTTCCCATGATCTGGCGAGCTGAGGCCTGTTGGTTTTGATCCTCCAACGTGAACATGGTTTGATGTCATCATTGGCTATATAGCCGTGAAAAATCCCCATGAACAATCCCCATGTCACAGGGTAAAATCATTGATTCAACTTGTTGTGGACCTAGAAACATGTAAGATTAACTTCCATTTGTAAAGGTTTCGTTGCGGCATTTGTTCGTGAGTCGGTGCCTGTGATCAGTAGAAGGTTTAGGCATGTTTAGGCCGGGTGTTCAAAAATGGGAACATGATGATAAATCACTGGAATTTGGGGTAGCCCATTTTCAGACAAACTCATTTCATCAAGACTTGCGATCGATATCTTTTCTCCAAACAAAACCGCGGTTCCGTTCACCCCATCATTCATCATCCACTACATGCTTCCTAAGCTCTTCTCCCTATCTGCGCTGGTGATCTTCTCATTTTGCCGGTTTAATCTATGGGACAATCAGGCTGTGGTGGTGGCATCAGCGACCATGCGCTTGGGTAGCAAGAGTTAAGATGACCGGGCGTCTCAAAGGCTGCCGGGGAACCACAGATAGCTTGGGTTTAACCATTAACAAATAGGGATTTAATGGGATTTAATGGGAATCAATGGGAATATCATAGGACAGTCAAACATGGCAATGGGAAATTACCTTCACTGGAGGTTTGTAAGTGGGAACATCATCCAACTGGGAATGCCCATCGATGAGCGAAGGGTACAGGAAGGGGAGCCCCCAGTTAAAAGTTGGTTATAACCCAATCTAAGTGTAGAATATCCACCTTAACCCCAACTGTGAGCTCATTTTGAACCAATTGCTCACAGTGAAATCCCCATTATCTCCCCAAATTATGATAGTGTATATCCCAGTCGATCCCCATTTTACTGGTTTGATATCCCCATTCTCACATGGCAGCTGAGGAGTAACTTGAAGGCGATGATGGAAGCCCCTGGCAACGTGAATCCCGCGACGACCGGAGGCAGGGATGGGATCCTCTTCGTGATTTGCCCCCCAACGATGGATGGCTATCATGGCAGCGAAGTATGGGGATATTTACATCATTTTACATAATATTTACATGATATTTACTGGGATATATTGCCAGCTTTAAAAAAAAACAGCATGGAGGCATTGGCGGCTTGGCCCCTGGCGAAATCTGGCGAAATCTGGCGATTCTCAGCATTCCTCCCCCCACAGGATGGGGCCCCATAGTTATAAGTTGGTTTATAAACCATTATAATCACCATGAACTAGTTCGTTATATCTACCATAAACCATGGTTTTTTCAGCCACAAAAATGTTCACCAACGGTTCATGCTATCGAACGGGGGCCCCATTTTTTCCAGGTGAAGATCTGCTCCACAAGTGCGAGCTCTGTAGCATCCTGGCGCCATCCCTGACCAGCGCCATCGATGCCCTGGACAACGGCGTGGGAACGGCGCTGGCGCAGACACGTGAGGTGGTCAGTGAGCAGCTGCAGGGCGAGAACTTGGCCAAGCTGAGCGATAGCCACTGGGGCCCTTGAGGAGATGGGGGGGAAAAAACATGTGGGTATGGATCAATACCTATTAATACCATTTTTAGGGGGATGAACATCCATGAATCCCAGCTATTTTGATGTGAACTACAGGGGTACAAGGTTTTGACACACTGCCACATGTTTAAACTATGGGAAATGGTTACGTGATTTCGTGATGAAAAACCGGTGGTGAATCACAACTCTTAAACGTTTGGCATGGGTGATTTCAGTATCAAGAATGGGTGATTTCACTGTCATAACAATGTCGTGGTTTAACTCTGAAAAAGCTGGAGTTTTTTTTCAAAAACAAGGGACTGACTGAGCAACACACTTTTAGTGGAACATTTTTACCAGGATTTCAACGTGGTCGAAGCAGCAAGATAGAACGTGGCCAAAGAGGCCATGGACCAAAGGATTGGCCATCGAACAGTACAGAATTTATGGATTTCACCAATGAAATAATGATGGTTAAACTACCAAAGTTGGACATTTGTCAAAGCATTAAGAATTCGGAACCAACGAATATGCTACGAACTTCGAACTATATAACATGATGTTGATTTTCCTTTTTTCCTTTCAACTATAAATTTGCTGGGTATCCATTGTATGGCTTCCCCTCAGGTATGCTTTCCGGAACTGCTCCGTTGGTTGCAACTAGGCAGAAATGCACGTGGCGATGAAGGCATGGGGATTATAAAGGGGATTAGAAGGGCATTTTTCACCTTCAACATCCTACATTGGTTCATTGGATTTAGTTGAAGGGGACAGATTTCAGGGAAGAAATGCGGTTTTTGGAAGTAGATTTCCCATTAACCCGATGCAATGATTAAAGATGCAGCGCATTGTGAGATCTCTTTTCTGGGAAAGATGGCACGAGATGGATTTTCTGTGCTTGAGAACGGTCCAAGATGTTGGAAGTATACGGAGATGAACCACCACAAATGGGGATTGGAACCATCAATCACAGGGATCTAGTGTTTCCAGAATTGGCTGAAGGGAAAACACACACAGGAACCCCCTATAGGTTGAGGGCAAATGGTTTCTTGTAAAGTTTTCCTTAAAGCAATTCATTGAACATCATGTTTCTCAGTTGATTTCCCATTGTTGAATATTATGGATAGTTACAGGTATTTGATAGTTTTATAGAATATTATAGAATACTGTATGTTTTTTGGATATATATATATATAGACATCAAACTTTGACATTAAAATCCCCGAGTTTGGGACCGAAACCGTTGGTAAATCACGGGATTGCCGGACCGAACCAAGGAGTTGAAGACGGTGGTCCATTCAGCCTTTGGACCCTTCGTGGAGCAGGAGCCTCCATTGCTATGTGTGATTCGCCTCGTTTTTTAAGCGATCCCTGGTAAACAAGGGGAATGGTGATAAGAATTGGGTTCACCACATGAGGTCCATTGAATGTGCCAAGTTGGACATGACTTATATTGGCCTCAGAAAGTGCGGTTACTACATATTGCTGTGCTTCCCCAAGTTTTAAGTGAGTAGAGGCCGAAAATCTTGACCTGGGGGAACGCTACTTTTGGGTTCTTCTAAAATATCAGACGTGACCTGACCATCACATACCATGGCCAGGAAGCAAAGTTCCCCCCATTCATATGGGAAATCATAGCTACCGACACCTCTCCATATGCACATTGTAATTCCAATTGCTTGCTAGGTAAATCCCACTTTGTTTCCGGTCTCCCAAATTTTGGGTGAAATCAGCAATATGCGAAGGAGCCGTGTTTCATTCAGCTGTGGCTTCTTCTCGTAAGTGGCTTAAGTCGGTCCAGTTCACTTCAATTAGTTCAGTAGGGGCTTCAGTTGGGCAAGGTCCGGGGTGAACGCAGCAGCTATATATATATATAAACATCCTATATATATATATTCATCCTGCCAGGATACCTTGGAAGCAATCACCGTACAGCTGGATAGCATCGGAACCCTCTCCAGCGTGGCGTTGATTGGTGTGGCTCTCCTCCTGGCGCTGTGCAGCACCGTGACGGTGAAGCCGTTGAAGCCGTTGGCTTTTTGAATGTGAATTTCTCCCCAAAAGCGGAAGCTTGCAGAGTCAATCGCTTACCCTCTGGTAATTTAACATAGCTATGGAAAATCACCATTTTGAATGGGAAAATCCACTATGTTAGTTTACCAGAGGGTAAATAGGATGGTTTGTTGATGCATGTCTCTAGGACCTCAGGGTCCTTGGAGTCGTTGAGGACTGCGACTCTGAAGCGGGGACTGGGTGGTTGGCACCGGCACCAAGGTCTTCTCACTGGAATCTGCTGGATTTGCGTCGACACCCACACTGCCGCGGATGGAACGAGCCAACACAGGACTTGGGCTTTGGGGAGCCAAGCCAGCTGTGAATCTTCCACACTTGTTCGGAAGGAACCAGAAGGATAGGGGTTTTCTGTGTAGGCATGGAGGACTTTCTGTCTTCCATAGGGAGCTGGCACATTGTCGTGCTGTAGTACAGCATCCGTACTTTTCCTCAAGCGCGTGCGCGGGTTAACATGTTCCATGCCGCCAATGCCCTTACCCACAGATTGTTTGGTGAATTACGCCATGCAATTTGGAAGTCATGAATCAGTTCTTACGCTGGTGCAGTGGTGGTTGTGCTTTTAGGCTGTACACCTATATAGCTGAGGAACAACTCTGACTATAGTTGACCGTTGTTCATGTTTTTCTTTGTCAAATACAGACCGTATGTACCGTATACATCCGTATACATAATTTGTAATCATATTTAGACACTACATATATGTATACTCAATGGATTGGTTTAAGGGAAAATTTACAGGAAACCATGGTTTTTACCATTAAATATGGGGTTTTCCTGTAAAATTTCCCCTAAACCAATCCTTTGGTATACACACCTTCATGTAACATCCTCATGACCAACCGTGCTTGTTTCCGGTTTCGGCTTCCAATGGGTCCCAAGTTGGGGTCCGGTTTCGGGTCCAAGCTCGAGGAGAATCACCTGCCGCTGCGCCATGTGCTCTTGGTGCTGCGGCTGCTACTACATGTTGTGTCCCGGCCGTATCGCCGGTTCTGGGGACGCCATCAATCATATATAAATATAGATATATGATAATATATATATAT
>Ga0126342_10007680_pt1 | contig 19291 bp, 19 predicted proteins | sample Cyp1metagenome_FD_92528 | JGI IMG/M metagenome (GOLD analysis project Ga0126342, IMG submission 92528) | Coral microbial communities from Lord Howe Island, Old Settlement Bay, Australia - Cyphastrea 1 metagenome | ecosystem: Host-associated > Invertebrates > Cnidaria > Coral ... | reverse complement strand
GATGATGATGATGTTGATGATGATGATGATGTTGATGATGATGTTGATGATGATGATGATGATGTATCATGATGATGGTTATATATGGATTTATATATGGTTCAATGTATGGTTATATATATATGGTTATATATATGGTTATATATATATTTATTTAGATACATATATATATATATATATGTTATATATATATATATGGTTATATATATATATGGTTATATATATATGGTTATATATATATGGTTATATATATAGTTATATATATATATATGGTTATATATATATGGTTAGATATGGTTCTATGTGGTTATATGGTTATATATTGTTTACATAGTTTACATATGGTTTGTTTATATCCAGTTATTGTTTACATATGGTAATTCAGCCAGAGAGTCAAGGTTTAATGATTTAATGGGAATTTAAGCATCATTTATAGCAACCCCCCAAAAAGATAGAAACATACTTCCAGGATGGTACTTCAAAGATGTTTTCCACATATTTTCCAACGTTTGCATCTCTTTTGGGATTTGTGTGGTTGATATCTAGGGTGTTTGGCAATCCAGGATATATGGGGGTTGATAAATGCTGGCTGGTTCAAGATTATATGGGTGTTAAATGTGGACTGAAGCATCAAGCAAAAAAATCCTATTACATGCATTTGCTTGTATATATAAACACATCCCTTGCAACAAAAACATTCGCCTCCAGATGCAGGGTTTCATTCTACTGGTTGGTGGGGATGGTCATAATGGGTAGATAATCCCAATGTATTGGGTAGTACAACCCCATATAATAATCGACCTAGACATACCTAGACCATTATTTATCAACAATGCCGTCTTTCAAACCTCATCATTCAGAAAAACAAACACATTTAGCCGTCAAACATGGTAAAATCAATAGGATCTAACCATCCCAAAATAGACATGAATAATGGGCATGGGGGATTATGCAAACATGTGGTATACCTTAGAATGGTAATTGTAATGCGGAAAACAATGATCAACCCCTGAACTCTTGCGCCTTTAGCAGGAAAGGTGCACCTTTGTAGGCAGAGCGGCCTACAAAAAAATTGGGTTGATCAAATCTGGTTTAAGAGGTGATGTTTTGTTATGTTTTGGACTGGGCTGAAACCACCAAGCAATTGATCCATGCTGATTACCACTTACATGTTGTGGTTTACGCCAGATATATTGAGAAAAGTAGTTCATTTGTTCGGAGTTCTTGCCTCGCGCACGTTCCTTTTCACCAGTTTCTTTGTACTCATCATGCGTTTGTGTTCCAGAGACTGGGACGCCGCAGTCATTGGAGGTGATGACTTGGCTACATGCCAGCGCGTCTTCCAGGTACCTGCACCGACGGATGGCTCCTTCCAATTCCACAGCACGCTCCCTTGCCCCATTGGGAGCATCACTCACTCTATCGGCCCCATCACACGCGCCATCGCACAACCACTTCCCATCCCACCTCTCATCTTTCCACACGTCGTGAAGCTCCCCAGAAAGACAATGGACAGAAGATTTTATCCTCGTGATGACGTGGCAATGAAAGAGATATAATATGTGCAGCAGTCAGTGTACGAACAATTGCGAACGCTCATTCAGCGACAGCAGCTGTATGATGGTCTTCATATTTTCCTAGGTCCGATCCCAGATGACGATCCCAAATGACTATAGTATCTTTGAGGGGTGAAGCTAGGAATCAGATGTGTTCGATTTGGGTTCTGGGAGGGGTCTCCAGCCTTGCATTGTGAACAGGAAAATTGGTATTTTTCAAAATGGGTGGGCTACACACATGCGTTTCAAAGCCAAAGTAGGCCAATTTTGGATGATATGGGGGGTCCCTCCTTTTCAGGAAACATGCATGTTTTTGGATTGTGCTGTTTTCAGGAAGGGGCATTCTTTTTTTTTGCCATCGCATATTATTATATAATCTAGGTGAAAGGCAAATTGGGTTGTCGTCCCTTCTAGGATGCTAAGGTGTACTGAAAATTAAGATGGAACCCTATGAAGATCATGATCATGTTGATAGGCACAACTGGTTATACCTGGCACGTAGAGAATGCGGAAGAACGTCATGTACAGTAGCCCAATACAAAACATATTCCTCAAAGTTTGTCTCAAGGTTTGTACACTATTGTTGACCCGTGCTAATTGACGGGCCGGGGTCATTACCAATATTCATTAATCATCCAATCAAAATGAGCGATTTGTGAAAAATAGTAATTGGTCATATATTATTCGAGGCAATCACCATCGCATTGATGTTAGCAAAGCTATAGTAAACCATCGCCATTTTTATCATAAATGGCTTGTATAAACCATCAATCCATAAGTTTATGACATTGTTTTTACTAACATGTGCCTTCTGGTGATTTGACATAGCTATGGAAAATCTTCATTGTTTCATGATGAACATGATGATTTACGAAAAATAAAATGATGTTTCCATTAATCACTGTGGTTTTCCATGGCCAAATGCGCTTCTACTAACATTACGCGCTGACACCATTGTTTGCCCAAGATTTTACAAGACGTTGATGTATCTTAACATTCATATCATGACTTGTTGCTCAGCATAACATGATCATAAATCTTCCATCCACATCATACCATAAGAATTCCAAAATGAAAGAATTGTTATGCTATAATTCCATAAACATCCATATCAACAATGATTCCATAAACATTCCATAAATTCTTGGGGTATTATAGATGACAATGCCATCATTTTCCCGGGGGAAATCATGGTGCTTTCCCGGGGTTTCTCGGTTTCGATCTCTGCACCAGGCTGGTGCAGGGCGAGGTGAAGGCGAGTCACCTCTTGGCGGAGCCGCAGATGCTGCTGACCGAGGAGCAGCGCTTTCTGCGTGCCAAAGTGCGCCAGGACGGGGCCGGGGGCGCCATGGGCGCGTTCTGTGGTGGTGGATGGCACGAAAAAACTTTTTGTAAATGGGATGAAATAATGAAAATGTAACTCAGGTGAAAAATAGCTCTTGAATGACTTGAATGAGGTTATAAGCCAGGTACAACTGTTGAGGGCTATATGGCTGTATCTACTATCTACCAGCCTAGAGTTACTAGGTTCTTGCGGGCTATTAGGAGTTGAGAAACATCTAGGAAGCATTGCAGATATATTATCGTCATTTATCAAGAGATGCAGCAAGGAGATGGAAAAACCCCTGGGAATTTTCAGATGACAAAAACATCTGGGATTTTGGAGATGACAAAGGTTCCAAGATGTTTGTTTTGGGGTCGCTATTCCCCTTGGGTAATCTAAGATGGCCACTGACAATCCGGCAAAGCACACGCCCATTTTGGGTGGTGTTTCGTCAGCCAAACATGGTGGAGTGGCCATAAGTTATAAGTTATGTATGCTATATCTCAAATAGCACAAGCACTATATCCCTATTAAAGTTGGTTTTACTCACAATGATGATATTCCTCCGGTGAGGTTCCAGAAATTGTCCTCGCAGATGATTCGTCCACTGTCCCTTGAGGAGTCTTTAGAGCGCTGCTTGAAGACCAGCTTCGGGAAACTAGGCTGCGGATGGACAGCTTGAGCGTCAAGTCGGGTGTTCGTTCTGGCGAAAAGCCATCGGCAAAGCCCCCCAAATTGCAAGAAATCTGATGCATTTCTGGTATCGACCAGTGAATTTTGAGTATACTCTGATGTGTTTCGCAGTCCCAGCTCTAGTCTATCTATATATATATATATAGATAGATGGATAGATAGATGGATAGATAGATGGATAGATATAGATAGATATAGATAGATATAGATAGATATAGATAGATATAGATAGATATAGATAGATATAGATAGATATAGATAGATATGGATAGATATGGATAGATATGGATAGATATGGATAGATATGGATAGATATGGATAGATATGGATAGATATGGATAGATATGGATAGATATGGATAGATGGATGATATCGGAATGACGATCTTAGTTGATGTCCAGCACCTGTGGGGAATCCACCCCGCCCTGGAATTTGTCATGCTTCAATGTTAAGTGATATGAAAATCGTGCTTTACATTGCTTTGGCATATATACTCAACAATAGTAGCACATGTAACGCACAATTTAATATATGGTAAAATCTATGAATACTATGGCAGACTACAATGTACATACGTATATAATTGTGTATATATATAGTGTAGTCTACCAGAGTATTTTATGATATAGTTTACCATATAATTATACTCAACAATCATCCATGCGCAATTTTCGCAAAGGTTTGCCAAAGTCTACCACGTTTATGCCTGGTTTGATCGTAATATGCCCTCATTTGAGGTCCATCATTATTCGTTCCTCTACCGAGCTAGCACAATTTGAACATATTGTTTGTCCCAATTTTGAACACTGACAAGCCAAGATGAAGATTCCACCAATATCCAACATGCTTTGTATATATTCTAGTTGTATTTATAATTAAGTATTTACAGAGGTATAATTATAATATAGAAATGTTTGCATATTTGATCTACAATCTGACCTGGATCTTTGAGTTCCGCCACGACCTTGGAAAGGCTATTTCCTCCTGGGTATCGATTGTGATGGCTCCAACTGCTCCATCACTTGCGAGAGACGACATTTGGAATCTCGTGACCCTCGGCGGGTGCATTTCAACTGAGTCATCTCGGATGCCATGGCTGGATAGTCATGAATAGTCGACTAGAAGAAGTCCCCAGTCGTCAAGTCCATCACACTAGGCCGTAGCTTTTCGAAAGGATCCCGGATATCCATGGATATCCTGGTTCATCTAACCTGGCTTTTTGAGTCACCAATTCAATCCGGTTTATATCCTTTCATAGATCCCAGATGCTCCATGGTGCGGGAATATTGATCTACATTTACCCCAAAAATTGCACAGTCATGCAGGTAAATATATGTAAATATTCCCGCACCATGGAGCATCTGGGGATGATGTTCCAAACGTATTTTGCACAAAAAACTGTTTGTTACCCGTTGCCCGTTGAGTTTGCGAGAGGATACCACCAAGGAGCAGATGCGAGGCAGGTGGCCACAGCTGGAGAAGAATCACGTGGCGACTGGGCGGGCGTCGTGTCAGCTGTCTGAAATTGGGGTACCCCCAAATTTCATACTTTATCAGATTTATCAGATTTACCCTCTGGTAATTTAACAGCTATTAAAAATGGTGATTTATCGTGAGTTGTTCCATTAAAAAGTGTGATTTTCCATAGTTATGTTAAATTACCAGAGGGTATCCATTACTTTCATCATGAAAATGGCCAAATTTTGAGTCCCCTTTTTTCCGCCACTTAAGTGTTGTGATCCAACTCCCGTTTGTGACATCGCGATTTCTCGTTCAGCACTTCTGCCGAATGGGCCATGTGTGGGGGGTGCCAGTGAATCTCGTAGTCAATCGTCAAGACATATAACAAATATTTAAAAATAATGCCAAAAGCAAAAATCATATTATGAACCATACTATGAATAAGTGTCCCATATTATGAATACATGGCCATATTATGGGACATGTATTCTCCGAATAATTATGGATGAATCTCCCATGTATTCTCATTTGTCACAGCCAGATGCTCTTTTTATCCTCCGATCTTCGCAGAGAGCCAAGGTAATCTGTGCGGGTCCGGAGCGATCGGGGAGCACCTGGCTCTACAATGCCATACGGCTCTTGCACCTGAAAGCCAAGGCACCAAGTGGCGGCAAGTCCGAAATTGCACCTGGTTTGTCGGAAGTGACTATGGTATACTATGGTCCTATATGGTATGCTATGGTTAAGCCATGGCCGCTTTAGGTCCCTGATAGGTCCATGCTGTAACCATTCTATGGCGAACGAACTGCGAAATCACCAGAGGCTAGCCCAAGTTATGGCTGTCCACGGGCGAGCAATGAATGTTTCAAAACATGAGATGTTGGTGTAACCCGATGTGAGACAAATGCAACTCTTGTAGGTGTCAATAGGTCAATAGGCATCTTTTCGGGATGCCCAAGGCAAATTGACAGTAAACATCAATAAACCATGGGGACCATTGTCATGTTTTTTATTTCCAGGTATAGGGGGTTCCTGCATTTGTTTCCTCCAACCAGTTCGCTGTTGTTGCCGCATTGATTGTTGTTGTCGTCACGGGTGTTGCCAGTATTGGGACACATTTGAAAACCTATTTAAAATAGAAAAAATACATGACATTAATGACCGTCGTGATGGTCGTTGTTGCTGTCATGCTGATCATGTTCGTCGTCGCTGGGGATACAAATCACATCGACGCCACCAAGCATCGAATGAGGCCGAGTCATGATCAAAATTGCCAGTTGCGACAGCACATCAAACGATGTTCCATTCCACTCGCCATTGAAAGTTGCTTTCCAGGCCAACCTCAATCATTTTCACTCTGGCGCTCAATCCCCTCTCACACATTCCACTCATGTTTTTTTGTTAACAGTTTAACACTCCATTTGTCCTTTTGCTTTTTAACTTCTCAAGACTCAGAACTCCCCAAAGGCTGGGAGCTTTCTTGGATCATCCTCCAATTGCTCCCAGCCTTCCTTCCCTTCGCGCGGGCAGGTGCCTTGCGATTCGTATTGGCTCAGCCGCTTGAGTCGTGAGAATTTGGAGGAGCGGCTGAGAGCCAAGCCTGCGGCGGCACCGTGGCTGAGATGGTGGCCCCAATGATAGTCATTGAATGGAAAATACCCTCTGGTAAACTAACGTAACTATGGAAAGATCCACCATTTTTAATGGGAAAACTCACTATAAATGGCCCATTTTCAATAGCTGAATGGTGAGAATGAAGATTGACTGGGAGTACACTATCCAAACAAGCACGCAAATACTGTAATGGGGGAGTTGATGGGATGTGTGTATGATATTGGATGGCGGGAATTTCATTGAAAATGGTGTTCTCTACCCGTGGGTAATTTGTTACATTGCTATTGAACATGGCCCATCATAGATGATTTACCAAGCATGATGATTTTCTATAGCATTCTATAGCTATGTTGCAGTACCAGGCGGTATTTGGATCCATAGAACTTGGAAAAAAAACTTCTGTAGGGAACAGGAACCAAACATTTATATACCCATAGGATCCATGTATGCTATATATGGGAACATTTACCATCAATATACCCCCAATGTTAGCATACATACCATACATGGATCCTATGGGATAAATCTGATCGTTTTGGTGTTGAAGATAGACCGAGTCATGGCGATGGGATTTCAATATTTGACGTGTAGAATATCACCAGCATTAACCAGCAATATGAGTGAGTATGTCTGAAGCAGGGGAATTAAGCCCCAATATGTGAACAGTTTAATGAGAACAATATGATTAACCATGAAAATTTAGGCTACCCTGTTTTCAGACGAACCCATTCAATAATGTTGTATAGGGGCTAAACCTAATGTCAACCCTGGGGATGAATCAAACCTGACTATTCATATAGTATTCATTGGTACACACTGGGGGTTAGTGCTGATCCTGGGTCAGCACTCTGGAGCCACAAAAACACATAAGTTACCAATATGGGATGCGTTTCATGTATGCCAGATTATAATAATGCCATGTGTATAATATAACTAAACAGTTTATTGTCAGTTCAACATGGAACCTCAGCGTCAGCCAAGTAGTAGGAGTGTACAAGAACCCTTGGTTCACTGAGAGGGCGAGGTACCAATTTCAATGGTAAGTTGTCCTCGAAAATCCCCATGGGTTCCCAGTCCTCCTAGGTGGTCTTGGTGAAAACCCATGAGTGACTCGGAGTGAAAAAAACCCATGGCGACTTTCTCCAAGGATTGGAGAAGGATATCCCCAAAACCGGGCAATTGCAGTCGGAGATCATTGGGAAATCATTGGGATATCCATATCTAGACCAACCATAGGATATTTTTTTTGTGTGTCTCAAAATGATTACCCTCTGGTAATTTAACGTAGCTATTGAAAATGGCCATTTATAGTGAGTTTTCACATTAAAAATGGTGGTTTTCAATAGCTATGTTAGTTTACCAGAGGGTAGTCTATAGAGCGACTTAGTTATGACCCATTTAGGGAAGGTGATGATCGACCACTGGGATCAGTTGGGATTGCTTCCTAAATCAGAAACCACCAAGTGGTTCTGCCGAAAGATGCAAAGGCAGCTCTAAAATTGGTGAAGCCCTCAGTAGTTTAGTCCCAAACATGGCTAGATATGTCACCTCGGGTAGCATTTTGCATCATTTTGCAGCCTTCCAGGTGGTGCTGGAACCATTGCAGAAATGGAAAGATCACAGCAGCATTTCGACATGTTGGTTCTAACTACCATCCATGACGTTGGTTCTAACTACCATCCATGCAAGCAATATCCAATACACTCTGGTTATGTCAAAATAGCTATTTGAAAATGGTGATTTATAGTGGATTTACCCATTGAAAATGGTGATTTTCCACAGTTATGTTGGTTTACCAGAGGGTAAAGCCTTCAAAGACTGACAAAGAATGGCACTCTGAGTTGCTCGGACACATTCTGTGTTCTCTTATTTTTTGTGCATTAGAATTGGGATTTCAAACATTCAAACAACTCTGACTCAGTATGTTTGAGAGTTGAGTACAACAAGAACCATGCTCCATGATAAAGCTGGAAAAACTGACAGAACCTTTGAGCGGCATAGCCCCAAAATCTTGACATGTGCCTATGCCAATCTTTTCTGTCCCTTTGCAACTTATGATGGTTCAAGTTCCATGGCATCAGGTGCTAGGTCGATAACCTCAACCACCGACCTGGTACAGGTCGAAGTTTGGAAATCTTGGCTTACCATTACTGGGGCCCAGCACGATTCGGCTGTAGGTGGTTTGACCACTACCCAGACTTCATCCACATGGCGAAGCACGTCTTCCTCACACATCGCGACCTGCGAGGTTGGCGAATTGTCCAGTCATGTGGATTGAGACAGCTAAAAGTGGGGATGTTTACCAAGGGATCCAAGGGTAACATCACGGGATAGAAGATTTCAGCAACTGTAGAAAAAGAGGTAATCTGGGTGGGGATACCCAATTTCCCCAGTTAATGGCCATGTTAATGATGGAGCGTGACGATGAACCACGGGCTTTGGCGTATCCGCACCCCAGTGTTGGGTGCCGGAGAACCATTAATCCCAAAGTTGGTTGGAGTTTTTTTTTGCTTAGCTTATTCCCTATGTTGTGCTGTTTACATCCCCATGTTTCATTCTTAGTTGGAGTAGATCCATTTTGCTGTCCGACCCCGCAAAAAAAAAGCACATCAAATTAGGCTTGGACCTTTGGGGTAGTCATGTTGTTTGGCATAATGGTTTGCTTGGCTACACTGCTTAATATCATATCATAACATGACATATCATATTATGTATGTGTCCAATGTAAAGTGCTGCAATGTAACGCAGTGGAACGTGTGTATGCATAATATGTGTAGACATGTCATGAATTTTAGGACATGTCATGAATTTTAGATGTACGCATATGCACTATATGTATATATATATATACTGTATGTATATATATATATATATTATATTTCGTCATAAAGATCAATTAGAGTTGCTCCCAGCGTCATGTTTTTGTCGCCACAAAGGAAGTGACAGGTTGGTTTATGTTCACCCTCTCAAAGGTAGATTAATCTTGTCATAAATCGAGCAATTATCATAGCTACATGCATCATAAACCTATCATAGATCCACTGTCAATCTCCATGTTGTGGTTTTATATATATACATCACTGTTTTCTGCGGCGAAATCTAATTTTTGGTTCTCTCTTCAGAAACCTAAAATATCGTTGTTTGTGATTAGGACAGAATTTCTCTTAAATCCATCCATTGATTGTGAAATTTGCTGTTTTAGTCACCAATTCGGATTCTGCTGGTAAATCCTCAATGTTCATGGTGAAATGTTCAGAGAAATTCTGCTTAACTCTTCATGTTTCTTTCTGAACTCCCCATTTTTCTAGCTCAAAACCCTATTTTTTCCTGATGAAATTGCCATGTCTCCTCCTTGTTGCGGGTCACAAAAAAGGCCCCTTGAACTCCAGGCGTGGTCGCCTCGTACCGCCGGGTGAAGTGGGGGCTGGCCATCCCTGACGCCTACGTGGCTGAGCATTGGGAGCCTCGTGGCTGGATCCATTTACCAATGTGGGGCCCCCCCAGTGATGTTTGTTGGTTTATAAACCCCATGAAAACTATAGTTATAGGTACCATAAACCAGTTCGTGAAATTGGAGTTATGTTCACCAACTTAGCTATCGTTTGGGGGCCCCACTTTGTACATGACTGTGCCATTTTTGGGGTACATGTAGGTAAATATTCCTGCATGGAGCATCTGGGTATGGTTGGGAGGATGTTTCATATTGGGGAATGGATTAGAATGGGATGTGACTAGTGGATCATCAATGAATGGCCATTCAACAATTGGCGATTCAATGAGGAATGTATCGGATTGGTTGTTCCTATATATGGATATTTTTGGCATGATTTCACCGGCCAGAAATCGGAAAATCCTAGGAAAATCACGAGAAAAGTGAAGTAGGTCTTGAAAACAAAGTTGCCTTCTTAGTAAAATGTGCACAATTCCTGTCAAACATAATGTTTAAATATGTTTAAATATGTTTAACATCTATGGAATGAATTGAGCAGCTCGCATGGCTTCAGACAGGCTTGGCTCCATGTGGGCATGATGAGAGTAGGCCCCACAGTAGTCTCCAGCTTTGATCAGGCCATTGATCTTCAAATCCCTGATGTTGATGTTTCCTGTTGCTCATCTTTGGGGATTAACATCAACATTGAGAATATGTTATATACCATTATATACCTTCAACATATGTGGTTAACATTAAATAATATTAAATTTTGGGGAGTTGTTCAACATGTTTGATTCATTTGGAGGTTTCCTGAAATGGGGGTACCCCTAAATCATCCATTTTAATAGGATTTTCCATTGTAAACCATCCATTTGCGGGTACCCCCATGACTATGGAAACCCCCATTTTGATTCAGACCCGTTGGTCAATTCGCCTGGCATCGCGGCTCAGGTGGGTGAAGAGATGTTCTTTGGACCTCAGCTATGTTCCTTGGTCCAGGGCTTCCGCCGCTTTGTTTCCCGGAAGGGGATGGGGTTTCCACGTGGAGACCTTAGGAAAATCAGACATGGCATGGTTGAAAGTCTTCATTTGTAGATGATTAGATGAAATCACTTCATTGAAAATTGAAAGGTTCTTTTTCCTAGTAGTTGATTCACCACTGTTTCAACTGGTGATGTAAAGGGCTGATGGTGATCCAACATGTTAGATCCTGTTAAAATTCCTGCACCATCGACGTTCTCGTAAAGAGGTTACATAGATTTTGATATCACATGTGTGTTGGTTAAATCATGTTGAATCCCCAATGTTGATGTTTAAATTTAAGCATTGGGGGGTTGCTAAATCCCCATATTCTGGATGGCTAAAACATGGGTAAAAAAAAACCAGAGTGCTGCTGGTAAATCATTGTAAATCCTTCATGTGTTTATCCATGACAATCCATGATCATTCCATCCGACAGGGTCGTATCACCAGTTTTTTTGGGTTGGTTCACAATCCCCATTACTGTAAATAGAAGTACTGATAAATAACAGCCCTCATCAACCCTGAAATCGGAGTTATATGTTTCGCAATTAATGCTGTTGACCAACTTAGCGAACTGGGACACCCATCATCCAACACTGACGGAACCGGCCGCTGAGGAGCAAATCATGCGAAACGCGTTGGTTCCTTTGAAGGCCATCGCTGAGCGTCTAAATTTCCGCCTCACTGAGGCGCGAAGTTCGAAGCCATGGCGGCGCGAAGTTCTGGGTGGGGTGATGTAAAGCGCTGTTGGTTGAGGTCGGGGGTGAACTAATGGTTAGGCCATCATACGTATATATCATTATATAATATTATATATCTATATATCTATATATCTATATATATATATAAAGTAAATATACAAATTATTATTGGGAATATCATTGAATATCAGAAGCAGTAATAATGATTATGATATATCATGAATTATTGGGGATTCTCATAATTATGGGGAACGTCATAATCATGGGGATTAGAGTATCATAGTTCATAAATACCATTAAATGCCTTTTACGATAATACTCACTATGAACACTTGGGGATTATCACAATTCACAATGGGAATCCCGTCAATCACCAACTAGATAACCAGATAACCAGTGTATAAAATTGAATACAGAGGGTTTTGAAATGCTTTGAACACTGCTCAGTTGGAAAATGTTGGAAACATGTAATAACATCCACCAATGAATAGAACAGGTAAACACATGACATGTAGCTCTGTGTGAAAATGATGAAAATTGGGGGGACCCCAATGACATTACAAATGAACCATCATTTTGGGGGGTGAACTGTTTGCGGACAAACCCATATATATATATATATCCAAAGCATTTAGGGAAAGTCACAATCACACTGCTGTGAATACACAATAATAAGTGCTGCTTTGCGTTCTCATATTCCGTGGCTAAATATCCCCCATTTCTATGTACTATGTATATTGTACTATATACAGTATATACGTATACATATATATATATATACACCCTCTGGTAAACTAACATAACTATGGAAAATCACCATTTTTAATAGGTAAACCATCTATAAATGGGCCATTTTCAATAGCTATGTTTGTTTACCAGAGGGTATATACTTGCCTATGATGTTCCATCGATTTTTGAGCCGTTGCTAGTTATCAGTCACTTCACAGGAGCAGTTCGAGGAGGTGCGCGAGGACTTGCAAGAGCTGAAACGCAGCCACTGCGGCAATGCTGTTTGCCAGGCTGCCGCAGTCACCGCATCAGTTGAAATGAAACCTGGGGATTGTTGTGCAGTATCACGTGAGTTATCCAAGAATAAGTGGATTTGATGATATTTAATGGGATTGATCGGGGTTTAACATGATTTATTGTGATTTAATATGATGTGATGGGATCTTTTTTCGGGATCGGAAGGGATTACAATGGGAAAGAATGGGATTTGCAGTACCCTTTAGTTCTTTAACCTGGCTATGGGAAATCATTGTGCTTAATCGGCAAATCACACGGGCCATTTTCATAGCTATATTAGATAACCAGTTGGTAACCATTAAACAAGGTACCGGCGCCAATAGCGACCCTGGGAGATTTGCACATTGGTCCATCAGTGATCTTTCAAAAAACCTGCGTTTGCAGCATTTTCAGATTTTCTATTTTATTTGCAACATCAGGATTAATTGGTATTTGCAAGAGGGCAAGGTCCTTTTTTTTTGACCATTGGGATTCTGCATTTCAATACGTATTTATTTGAAATAATGTGATTCCAGAGCGCTTTCCCACCAAAGCCTCTAGTTTCTTGTCTTCGTCTCTTGTACATGACACTTGACATCTAGTAACGTAAGATAAAGGAAGATGCATGTGGTTAACGTGTCGTAGCGTAGCATCATCTCTTGTAGGATGCTAGAGCAAATGAACGTTGTTGCACCCCCCCACCCCACCCGAAACTCCAAATGAAGAGATCCAAGACTAAACTATGAGGTCTTTTGGGGTAGTTAAGTAGTTAAGATTAGGGAGATGAGATTTCTTGGATTTATGATAGGTTGATACATACCTATGAGTTAGCTGGGGATGGGTTTCATAGATTTTCATAGTGGATTGTTATGTATTGGGGAAGGAATTCTTGGTTTATCTTGGCTAGGTGCACTGAAACCGGTGGTGGGATAGCCCTCAACCTCAAAACGGCATGAATTTTGACGTCATTAGTTTACAACCATGCGCAAAACATCGTATTTTAATTTGATATATGCTCATGTTGGTTAATTATGTGCGCTATTTTTTGTTATACAGGTTAGTTTAATGATGTTTAATGTGACTGTTGCCAAAAACGAAACCCAAAGTAACATATTATCACCTAGTGTGTGTGTGGATGGAAGAAATCCCGCACCAGTTGCTAGATTGTTTATCCCACTATAATCTCAACCCTCAATGATCATGCTAGACTTCAGCTTAGATGATTTCTAGTTGGTATAGGATACATAGACAGACTCTCTTTCTGGAAGCTCTCAATGAGCTTGGAGGATCATCACACTTCATGCGGATCATGACTCTCGGTTAGTAAGCCCATGTAAGTCCTCTAAGTGGTTCCATTTATAGGTAAACTAATCCTAGTTCCTAAACAGAATGTGACAATAAGTGATTCTAATGAGAACTAGTCATCATCACCATCATCATAGATAACCCATTTATAATCCTAGAGAACTATATAATGTTTTTACCACATGGAGTCTCTCCCAATGTTTCGTTGCACGCACGGCTGCGAGTCGGAAGCCGAGTCAGCCGAGTCAGTCGCCGCAAGGTCACCAAGTTGTGGCCGGACCACCGGTCGCATGAAACTGAAGAGCTGCAGGCGGTCGAAAATCGGTGGAAAATCGCTGTGAAATCCATGAGATCTTCAATGGCTTTACCATGCTTTACCAATGGGATATATGAATGGATAATGGGATATTACTGTAGTGGATTATGGGATTTTTGTTGATGGGATAGGATTAGTGGTCTTTAAACATATTCTTCATGTTCATGGCTATAAAACCCCATGCCTTTTAACCCATGGCTCAAAAAAATGGGATGTATACTGGAATATAATGGGGACACCAATGGGATATAGATCTTCGATTTGCTGAGTGATTTGGAACCAATTTTCCCAATGGTTCATCCAATTCATCATGGGGGGTTCATCCACTGGGATTTTCCCAACTGTACCATGAGAATCACAACTCTTTAGATGAATGTAAGGTCCAAAAACCCCCTCTTTGGCAGGCTTGTCATGTTACTATAATTTGGGGGGATGGTAGACCAGGGAAAAATATATGAAACAACGGATCTTATCGACAAATATGAACCAATCTAAAAAGGGTCCTTAATTGAGAAAGAAGGCGATGTTTTGTAATGAATATTGTAATATTGTCATACCAACAAACATAGAACAAATTATACACACGTTACCCTCTGGTAAACTAACATAACCATGGGATATCACCATTTTTGATGGGTAAATCCACTATAAATTGCCATTTTCAATAGCTATGTCGTTTACCAGAGGGTATATTATATTCATATTTTTGATTTTGGAATCTTGCCAATAAGAATACACACTTTGATTGACACAAAATGGAGAAGACTTGGTTTGGAAAACAACCCTTTTTACAGGGAAGGAAAACAAAACTGATGGAAAAAAAAAGTGCACACACACACATACTAGATTTACGTCACTGTTGGGACTTTCCCAATGTTGGAGGGTACAGTAGTCGATTTTGATGCAAAGTTGACATACCAAGCCTTTTGTAGGTCCGCTGCCACCCTGATTGTGAGCCATCCTGCCTATGATGATTCTCCCAGCGGGTTTTATCAAAGGTTTCCAACCTCGCAGGAAATGCTGGAAACATCAGGAAACATCAGGAAACATCAGGAAACATCAGGAAACATCAGGAAACATCAGGAAAACACAGATGTGTTCACATGTTTTGACCTTCCATGTTCCCAGATTTTCGGAGAAAAGTCATCCTTCATGATTGGTTGGTCATGTCCCACTTCAGTGTGTATGAGACGATCCCGGCTCGGTGGAAGGGCAAGGGCGACAGTTCCAACGAGCAGCTCAATGAGCTGAAGGATCCGGAGTATGTGCCTTGGAGATTTCTTGCTCGCCTTTGGTGGTCAGATATCCAAAATGGTGTATAGTAGAATGTGTCTTACTATGGGCGACTATGATGGGGATTTAAGCAACAAAATATAGGGATCATGATGGATCATGGATTATGCCAGAGTCAGCATCCCATGAAAACAACTTAAAATTAGTGGAGGTCATGCTAAAGATCTTCCCAGTACCATGGTATACCCAATTTCATAAATCTCTATTGGGCCTATTGGGGATGATTTATGATTGGGTTTACCACATTAGATGATTTAGATGATTGACCTGTTGAAAATTTGGGTGATCGAAAAAGAGGATTGGTGCTAGAGAAGCAAGCACCAAATACTGGTATATCTCCTTGATATGTGACCGTGCGTAGTGACTATAGCTCGTTCCTATAGCGAGTACTTTGATTTACTAACTATAGTCACCAATCATAATCACTAGTTAGTAAATTTACTATAATTATTTAATCACCAATTTTTATTATAATCACTAACTATAGTGACTACAGTCACTAACTATTACAGCCAAAGTTCATCCCCCAACCATGTTGCTGGATTTCATGCCAGTGCCCGTGGTGCCATATCTGTCCAGCGTGGAAAACCAGGCGCAGGTGCTGAACAGTCGCTTCAAAGAGTACCAGCGCTTCTACGGCTACATCAGCTGAGAGGGCCATCGATGCAATCGTTGGACCCGGCCCCATGTGCTTGGCACGGCAAAAGCGAGTGAAGTGGGTGGTAGCGTGCGGGAACATGTGGATCAAATTGGGTATATGATTGTATATGAATCATATGAATATATTATGTATAATATACGTATGTATATATATATATATATGTGTGTGTGGTTCCTGCCCTGTTACAACAGCGGCGCCATGACAGCGGTGATGTTTTAGCTCGACCAATTTGATGTGGGCGGCTGATGGTAACTACATATCTGATGATGGTGAAGAGGAGGATGATGACGATGATGACGATGATTATGATATATTATGATCATGACGATGGTGATGATGCTGGTGATCATCAGATCATCAGATCATCAGATCATCCACCACCATCATCATCATCATCATCACCACCGCACTGTTCAAGATTAAAGTGTGGAGTATGTTCAGTCATGGTTTATAGCCAACATATCATTATGAAAGTGCCTTGCCCTTGGGTTCCATGAAGTGCTTTCCTTCCTGATGACAGCAGGTGTTCCACTGGCTACATATCCGCTGGTAGAAAGGAAAAGAGCTGCAGCTTTAAATCATTACGGCAGACCCAAGATGTCAGTGGCGAAGCATTGAGCATTGGTGGAGTCTGTCGTTGTGTGTGCAAAGTATTCCAAAACACCAGAGATCATCGATATTTTACACATGCAAACTAGGCTAAACTACGGGTTTTTCCGTGGATTTTGGTCGTTCCCCTCCTTTTTTTGCAGCACATAAATTGGGGATTTCCCAATTTGGAGCCAAGTCCTGATACCCCAGTGATAGTCGCCATGGCTTTACGGACATGATCCAATGACTTGGATGAAAACTGGGGTGAAAGAAAGCCTTACATTATAGCTGGTGGTTTGGAATATGTGGGTTAACTATGGTTTATGGTAGATATAACGAACATTAACGAACTAGTTAATGGGGATTATAATGGTTCATAAACCAACAAACACTGCTTGGTGGTTTCAAAGATGTTTTTATTTTCCATAATCTATGGGATAAACCTTGCCATTGACGAACTCCATCATTTTTCAGAGGGTTTACTGTAAAACCACCAACCAATGCAGGTAGTAGTTTACGATTATACGAGCTGCATTTGCATTAAGACATGTCCCAGTTGTCAGTGTTCTCACACAAGTGTAGTTTATCACTTATACGTGGTGATTCGTGCTATGATGCCAGCATCCCTGCATTTGAAAATAGGAAACCAGAGCCACAGCCCATTACAGTACTACTTATAAAAATTAGGTAGTGGTGAAGACTTGACACATTTGGCACTGCCGTTATGAATTCAAAAACTTTGAGCCAATTGTTTCATCCATGGGGGGAATCCTCAATCCTGGCCTGGTCAGTGCCCGATGGGTAAGAGCATTTCGGCTCTTAGCTCTCTTCCAAAGATACTAAGACATACTAAGACATACTAAGACCATCTTAGACGATCTAAGAGCCTAGTGGATGATGGCAGCAAGTTGTTGCCTTCAAACGTGAAAGCCCTCCACCTGAACTCCTTAAACTTCAGGAAGCGTTGCTGTTTGGATTCGCGAATTGATACGATCACCCCTGATTAACATACCTGAAGAGAGTGGCTCACCACCACTCATATTCTGGTTGAGTTGTTTGGATGGTTTCAAGTAGACCTTTTCAAAAAAATAAACTGAATTCGGGATGATGATCCCCAATTGATTAAGTTTCTTCAGATGGGTTGACCCCACTCACCATGTGTGCTGCTTGGACTCACCGTTGGATACCCCCCTGTACAAAGCCAGCCGAAATTTGCGCGCGATGCGTGACCCCTTGCGCTGTAGTGTGGCGGAAGAGTCGCCAGAAGAGGCACAGTAGAAAGGGCTGCAAAGGCAATGTAGATCCATGGAATCCTTGAAAAGAGAAGTGTTTATATTATTTTTCAATAAAATGGGTTTGTCTGACAATTTTTGGGAAAACATCCAATTTTTTGATGGTTGACTGGCTCTTTGTTCCTTAATTTGGAGTATCCCCCAGTTTCAGTCAAACTCAGGCTCCGCAAGTGGTTCGGAGTAAAGGACGAATCAAGGCAACAAGTTCTTCATGTCCAGGATTAAAAAAACACGCTTCATGGATAATAAACGTGATGGTGTATCCGTTCTTAAAATGGTGATGTTCCATAGCAAACTGTTAAATAACCAGAGGGCAATCATTTGCCCGGATATAATTATTGGGTAGTACTAGTAACTGGGTGATAGCGATGGCTTCAAAGAATTCATGTATAAGTAAAATAGCAAGCCGCAAGCCACTTGTTAGTATGGTATCAACTCTAGGCATAAAACGGATCATGACGCAGGTTTTAATTTTGGACGATAAGAATCTTGTAGAGACTCGATGCATGGTTGTAGTAGATGTGTTCATTAATATGTATATATTTATAAATTTATATTATACACACTCATTGTTGCGGAATGTTGCGAAGTTTATTTGAGCTGAAGATTAGTGTAATTTACCATTGAAGTAGATGAGCCATCATGTCCTCGTTGTCTAAGTCTGATTCTATGCCACGACCAGTAGAACCCCAAAAGCTCCATGGTTTGTCACGTTCTCCAATCAGATTTTCCTTCAGTCCATCCCCTTTGAGACAAGTCCCATTCGCAGACAATGTATATCCATCTGATTGGTCATAGATCCCACCATATCATTGCATTATATTGCATTGTATTCTATCAACTATCCAATCAATGTTTATGCTGGATGTCTATGAGAATCCCTAAAAACATAGTTTGTAAATATATTTAACCGCCGTTGGCGTGTTCCGCCGGCCACCACGGCCAGAGCTATTTCGGCTTCTCAGACCTTCAACGCAGAGACATGGCATAGGAGAGATAAAGCGCAAGGTTCCTAAAAGGCTG
>Ga0126342_10007679_pt1 | contig 19291 bp, 15 predicted proteins | sample Cyp1metagenome_FD_92528 | JGI IMG/M metagenome (GOLD analysis project Ga0126342, IMG submission 92528) | Coral microbial communities from Lord Howe Island, Old Settlement Bay, Australia - Cyphastrea 1 metagenome | ecosystem: Host-associated > Invertebrates > Cnidaria > Coral ... | reverse complement strand
TATGCCAGATAGAATGTCAAATAGAATGTCAGAAGATATGTCAGATAGAATGCCAGAAGATTTGCCAGTAAGAAAATGTATAAATGTCATGGTGGGGATCACACGAAGTAAAGTAATTTATCTATCTATCAATTTTTGATACTTTATATATTTTGTTTATGTTTATTTATGATGCTTGAGTTGGTTTCTAAGTTCCACAATGAGGATATCTGGGGACACCCCTTGATATTATAATATTATAAATATATATATATGTGTGTGTGTGTCGTATATAGTTAGTGTAAAGTTTATTTAGGGCCTAGATATTTAGGGTTGTTATTTCAAATCTTTTGACGCTGGATTTTAAACAAGGTGGTGACCAAGTTCGTTAGCTATGTTGGTTTATAAGTCCAGGGTGTATGGGGGTTATATCTTGTAGATTCTTATAGTTCATAAGGAAAAAGGACCACCTTTTTAATGGGGCCTATGAATTTAATTGCATGGAACCCGAAAAAAGGGGGTCAGCTACATGATTTTACTGCTGAATAGGGCCGTTTTGCATCGCCAGCTACATTCGATCTATTGCAGCGTCGATTCTTTGGGTTTGAGCCTGTGCTGATGCCACATGATGCAATGGTTCAAATTCCAGGTGGCTTTTTCTAGGGCGCATTGATTGATTGGCATTTCTTTCTTGCAGGAGTGGAGATGGTTCTGAGGAGGGCCGACAAAAATTCAAAGAGAACTCATGTTAAATGTGGCAAGGAGCAGTTTCAGAGGAACATTGACAATGGTCATGCTTGGCTGGGGCAGCACCATATCACCTTTCAAGATATGATGATGCTATGCCATCATGCAGAATCATGCAGTCCTTGTCAAAGGTTGGGCACAGAACCCCACAGTCCTTGTGTTTTTTGTTTTAATATGATTGCATAACCAAGTTGGTTTTGGGCAAATTCCATCATATTTCAATGACATGCTAATGACATGATAATGACATGGGAATACTAGGATCTAGGGAATATTGCCGAACCAAAAACGAACCATCCACCCAGTTGGTGATATTCATCAGCATGTGAGCCGTCGTCAAGGCATAGCTAATAGGGGCATGTTTACCATCGCCACGCAAGGGGATGGTCATTTTCTGAGGAATCGCATTGATAGTCGGATGACCATATCACCAACGTTGGTCATAATTGGTTGGCACATCCATTGTAGAACCCATGACGTCATTCAAATCAACCTAAGAAATCCATACCCTTCTGTCAGCTAACGTAACATAACTATGGAAAATCACAATTTTTAGTAGGTAAATCGTTTTTCAAGAAAGGGCCATGTTCAAAGTTCAAACTCTAAATTAGCGGAGGGTCAACTGTTTCCCGAGGATCGGCTCAAGTTTGTCAGTGGCAGAAGAAGGTGCCACGGCCATCGCGGTATGATGTTTCCTTTGGATGGTTGGTTGTTTAAGTTTACCATTTGATGGAAACTCCCATGAAAATCCTACAATGTGAGGCCCCCCAGTTATAAGTTGCTTTAGAAGCCCCAGTAACTATAGTTATAAGTACCATAAACCATAGTTATTGGAGTTATAAACCAACTTAGCTATCTTGGGGGCCTCACATTGTATGTACATAAATTGAGGTTTTACATCGTGGGAAACTGGGAAGTCCCCATCTGAACTAAAGGGAGGATGTTCCTGCAAGGCCAGGTTTGATTTTTGGGGAGGTTGAGTGGTTTTAATGGAGAGGGGTATGGAGGACTTGATGGTTCAATCAGAGAGAAAGGGAAGACACAAACTCTTTTCACGTCATATGTCAAGCAATACTGTGGACAACCCAAGAATATGCACAACTCCCAAAAAATGGGGATGTGATGTTTTATTTTTATTTTTTATTTTTTGACCACCCATGACTCATGACCACCCATTTATAGCTATTTTTGTGGATGGAAAATCATGGCAGCACCAAAAAATTCCACAGGGCCCTCCCGAGGCCGTTCATGCTGAGTGGATCTTGGCTCCTGGCTGGCTGCTTCATTGCACTCTTCACACCCCCGCAGACAGGAGCTGGCAGATGGGAAGCACTGGGATAGCGCGATTTTTTGTTGTTTTCCCCCGATTTCCAGGGTGTGATTGAATTTGTGTTGAAACATTTTTCCCGGAAAATATGTAGATTGTGTCAACCACATGATTTGCTTTGACCCTGATACTTTATATTTTAAGCTTCATTGATGCTGCTTTCCCCTTGTTCTGAACTTACATTGATGCTGCTTTCATTCAAGTCTTGTTCTCAACCTATTCTTTGCTGCTTGCAGATCCATAGTTTGTTTCATCCATCCTTTTCGTTTTGGATCAAATCCCTTATTCTCGTCCAGTTTGACTTCACACATCTCTGGTCAATGCATGGTGTAATAGTACAAACTGGTCAATGAGATCCAGCGTACCCCAACAATCAGTATCCATGGCATATCCATGGTTTGTTTTCAATCACTGTTTAATCACCCATTAGTAAACATCTATGCCAGCCGTGAATGGCTATCAGAGTATTTTTGATGATCCAATGTATATTTATATACATACATACATGTGCATAACATATTCATTTCCCATTTCAACAGTGGGTTTTCATGTCTTAAATTAGATGATATATGATTGAATGGATTTTAAACCTTCTGTGTTCTATTGTTTCTGCAACAGTTTTATTTTTCAGAAACGTTCTTTTTATTGTTTCAACAAGCGTTTTAATTTTAATGATTTTTGGAAATATTATTTTTATTGGTTCAACAATCGTTTTAATTTTAAACATGTTTTCTGAAATAGTCTTTATATTGTTTTCAACAATTCTTTTCAATTTAAACAGACTTTCAGAAATATGTTCCTCTTATTGTTAAAACAATTCCTTTAAATTGAGCCAGTTTTTCAGAAATATGCATTATATTGGTTCAACACGTGTTTGAAATTGAAACAACTGTTTGAAATATTGTTTCACATTGTCATGTTTTTGACACATTCTTAGATCTATACTTTCAAAAAAACATATCTACCACTGCTAGTTGGTCTCCCCCAACACGGAATCCAGCTGCATCTCTACTTGGAATCCGCTGCATTTTGCCGTAGAAATCTACGGGTTGTTAAAAATGGCAAGATTCAAAAGGAAAAACCATGTTAAAGTTTACGACCATGAACAGGAACAGTAGGAAAACAAACGAAACCCGATGCAAAACATGGCAAGCAGAAGAAAGAACCCATTGGAATAGTAAGCAGCCACAGTTGACCTTGTGTTTACCATGATAGACGAGACAGATTCATTCGCCAACAAGATGAATCCTTCCTGTTGACAAAAATCGGATGAGTTTCTGACCTATTCCTATACCTTATATAGTTGCCAATAGCAATTGCTTCGGACCAGTATTAGTTGCTTCGGGGCCAATCTTCGCATTTGTGTTGGAAAAAATATTGCCGGACCAAGTTTGCTCGAACCGATGTCTGCTTTTTGGATCTTCAGCCATGACATGCCCCAAGTAGTCCCAAACTAGTAGGGCATTGAAATACGGAAGGGGTAAGAAACCAATGAGACCGGAGGCGGCTTTGCAGAATTTCACAGGTTAAAAGAAACAACCAAACAATTTCGAAAAATAACGGTTGACAAGTCTAAAAGAATATGAATGATTGAAAGAACAGTTGAAACTTTTAAAAGCAATTTCAGAACAGGTGAAACAATTGAAAAAAAAACAATTGAAACATTTCAATAACAATTAAAACAAGTTTAAAAACATGTTTTGAAACAATTGCGACATTTTTTGAAACAATTGAAGCAATTTTAGCGACCATTGAAACAATTCTTGAAACAATTGAAACAATTTAAAAACAATTGAAACAATTTTAGAAACAATCGCAACAATGTCAAAAACAATTGAAACAGTTTAAAAACAACTGAAACAATTTTAGCACAATTGAAACAAATTTAGAAACAATTGAAACACTTGTAATTAGTTAAACAATTGCGGGGGCTATCCCAGCTTGTGGGGACCATGGGATGTTTTAAATCCATTCAAATATATGATATATCATCTATTCATTGGCTCATGGATATGCTACCTATGGATCCACTGATATATATATATATATATATATTTTTTTTTTATAATTACATATATATATATAGAGAGAGAGAGAGAGCGGGGGACTGTGAGAGTGCGTTTTTTTAAGCCATACTGCTTCGAGATCTCATTTCATCTATACGCAGAGACTTCTTGTCAAGACCTCCTCCTAAGTCGAATTGCAGAATTTCATCCAGTAAGGGTCGCAACAATCAAAACTAAAATTCATACAAACAGTTCATCTGAAATGATGTGGTATCAGTACAACTAGCCAACCCTGTGGATGAACTTGTATTCAGTTTAAATATACTAACGTCATTTCTTTTGAAGACTAAACCAACATTAGTAGCATTTGTTGTATTGATAACATCAGTTTGTAATTCGGTATGACATACAACATCTACATTAAAATGTGCCTGTGTATATGATAATTGAAATTTTAAAAATTGAGGAAACGGACTTCCTCCAAAATAAAACCGATGTAATCCAGCAGCAGCAAAAATACAATAATTAATCATCACTCTGAGTGCCTGTGACATAGGGTTAGTTTTCTTGTTTTTTTCTTTTGTTTTTTTAGTTTTGCACGCCCCAAGGGAAGGATGCAGAGAGTTGAGTCTTGTTATTTGTTTTTTTCTTGCCAGTCAATGCATATGCCAAAACAGAGAATGTGTAAAGAAGAGTGCAAAAAGCGCACTCTCCTGATCCCCTGTTCTGTATGTGTATATATATATATACACCCTCTAAATCCCAATTTCCGGAAAAAGTTTTCATAGACATACCATAAGAGATACAGATATCCATATATCCATCCAATCTAAATGAAAATATTCCTTTGGCTGGAGGATCATCCCACTTAGGAAGTGGTTAACCACCATAGTTAGTTCATCCATTTATACAAGGGATAATCCAGTGAATGGGGGGCACCTGCTCGCCTTCAGCTCCGCTTGACCCCTTGGGATGGCGACGGAGAGGGAGAGTGAACGGGGGCTTACTTGCCAATGGGCCTTTCCGGTTCCAGTTTTCCCAACAAAACCAATACATTGATAGGCCATGCCTGTAGATTTTCTCAATCTAATTTTTCCTGTTGTTATGTATGTATGTATGTCATGTCATGTCATGTCATGTAATGTCATGTATGTATGTATGTGTCATCAGTTTAATATTCAAAAAACATATAGTAACTCAGTTCATGTGGTAAACCAATTTTTAAACCATCCTCAATATCACCATTTTCATTACTGGTTTTCTCAACCATCCCCAAATTGTACAGGTAGGGCAGCCAGGGTTTACCACATTAGGAACTCCGTGAGCGTGCTTCGTGACGTTTTTGGAAAAAACAATGATGCACGAACAAAAACTGACTATAAGTACGAAAAACATACATAAGTTGTATACACCTTCTATAAATGGTTCTAAGTTATAAGTACTTACAAAAACCACACAATGAGTTGTATAAACCACTTATTTCCCAGTTCCCCAGTTGGTTCTCCATGGTTCTCCCAGGAGCTTGGCCTTCAGCCCTGGCCTGGGCCACCTGTTGGGCACTGCTCACGCAGCTCTGCCTCACCGTGGCACGGGTGCCGTGGCTCGCTTGGGGCATCGAACTGAGCCACGAGTACCACGAGAAGACGCGCCTGGTGACGTGCAACGGATGGATGGGGAGATGATGGTGTTTCGGTGGTTAAAACATGGTGAATCTATGGAGATGGATATAGAAGTGGATATTGACATTGAAATCAAAAAAAACCTAACATATATATATATAAGTGGGTTTGATATGGTTTTAAACACGGTGAAAGAGGTTGGGGTTTGGCGGGGTCTATCAGCTTGTTGTATGTTTGTCATGTTTTTTTTTTTTATGCGAGGGGTTTGGATACAGTGCACGTTGTACCTTGCCGAAAAACCGAGCGGAATGCACGGTGGGCTAATGCAGTGAGTCTGGAAGAGAGAGGGTTGAAACGCCTCTCATCGTACCCCCGTAATTCCAGAGTTTCATGCTTGTGCCCATGCCTCCACCACTTTAAAACCAAATTAACTAAATGATAGAGTTTCAGCGGCAAAGTTTTCACAGATAGAAATTCATGGTTCTTCATTGACCGTGCCGTTCATCAACACATGGTTGCTCTCTCATCATGGTTCCGCGCATTTCAAGCATCATCCCCATCCCAGGATAGACCAATAATAAACCACATAGTTTCCACATATGAATCCATATGAAGTTTATATTTAAATACGATGAACAAAAAAGAAACAGTGGCAACCATTAAAAAAACATGCCCCATTCACCCATCCTGTAGCATCCTTACTTGCACCGCTGCTCCAAGGTATCTTTGAGAGAGCTCATGTGCCTGGGGCGATTCATCAGGTCCAAACAAACCACAACCACGCAAGGGAACCTTCAATTTTAGCATGATTATTCTGCAAGACCTCCCAAAGAATAAAAGGCATAGACAGATAGACATAATTAGCATCCTACATGCATCCCACTGAAGTAGTGACTGTAGTAGTAAGTCACGTTTTCATCCTTTGGTGGTTCCTGTATTCTGGTGGTTTCGTGGTTTCTAACTATATAATCTAGTTCAGGATTGATATACTACACAAAAAAGTGCACATATAAGATGTGCATCCAAAATGCCATGCGCACAAGAGCAGGCAAAACCAAGGGAATCCTTTATCATTATCTTTGCAAAGCGACAAAAACAGGCAAAACCGGCAACGCGCCTTCAGATAGGGAAAGTCGATGAATTTTGTTTGTACACTTTCAGCCCATGCCCTTGCTTCGCAAGATTTGGCTGCAGTTCATTCGAGCCTCGGAGCAATGGTGCAAAAGTTTCAGCCCGAGGAGAACCTCGCCAACAGCGGTGTCGAAAACCGCGAAAACCGCCACGACAGCAACGTTTGCGATCCCCTCTTGGAGTTGAAAGACAAGATGTCGGAGGGAGCCAGGGACTTTGACCAGGACTTGAATCGATACTCTCCAAGGGATCGGGTAGCTGCTTGGTTGGATGGGGGGAAGGTCGCAGGTATGAACCCCGTGATTTCACAGGTGTGATCCACTGAGATTCGATTGGATCCCTTGCATCTTCAATACCCATAGGATCCATGGTGCTGGTATATATGCTAACATTGAGGGTATATTGATGGTAAATGTATGTAAATGTTACCATATATCATATATAGCATACATGGATCCTATGGGATATGTTTCGAATCTTCAAATGACTTCTATGATGGAAATGTTTCCGGCATGTGGCAGGATGATCTATTTCTGCTAGGACTCTAACACTTCCCAGAAAAGCGCAGAAAATCACCACGCAATTTGAGTAGCACATGTAGTTTCTAGTTGTTTCCAGGATGTTTGAGTCATCCCCGAAAAATCTTGGATGATGATCCACCCTGGGGGAAAACAACCACGCTTCCCCGTTCGGAAAAGGATCTACATTCATGATGCATGAATTTCCTCATCGATGCAAACGTTTGCAGCAAGGTCACTGCCATAGTACTGTTAGTAAAGCAATAGTAAACGATCCCCTGTTTTACAATTTTTATGGTTGGCAACCATGGAAACATGGGTGGCTTATGACTTTGCCAGCGGCCCAACCGCATTTCGAGGTCTGTGCAGCCATCATTTTGTGGTTCATGGTGCCGATTTTTTGGAGTTGGAGATTTTCAGCGGACCATGGTGTGCTCTTGATCCTCAGCACTGTGAGCACCGTAACTTGGTGAATGTTGGGGAAAAACATCTCAAAAATCCCTTGCTTCATCATCGTCATCATCATCATCATCCCTATTTAAATGGCATTTTCATGAAATAATTGTCATCATATTTATATACCTCATGTTCAGAGAAACGCTTGGTGCATTGGAAAAAACATGGTGGCCTGATGAGAGTAGTCTGAAGTCGGCTGATGGCCCAGGTGTTCCTTAGCCTGGCTGCCTTCAACTTCTATTTGGACGGCACGCGCTATACCTGGAAAATGTGGTTAGATGCTGGGCTGATTTCACATTGAAACTATATACATATACTGTATATATGTATGTATATAGATTAATGTATGGGTAACCAACACTTATATATCTACGTCTAGATGATTCTAAAAGATCAATTACCAATTTGAATCAGGGCGCGGAGTGGGGACAACCGCCATCCAATGCTGAGTAATATCCCCAGCTATTTGGTGAGTTTTCAGCCTGGGATAACCTCGGCTTGGAAATGGAGCCGCCACGGTCTCACCGGGCAATGATCTTTAAAGGTTGGATGTTCCACAGCTATGTATATCATATGGTTACCGGTTGCTTATATCTCAAATATATATATATATATATGATTCATATTGATTCATTATGTGTTTTACATCTCCCTTTACATGTCCCATAACAGCGATACCCATGTCCGAAAAAAGGATGTTGTCCAATTCCACAAGTTGGAAGTCATCACCATCACCGACGAATCTTCACGCCCAGGATGTTGCGGCGGTGGCGATCCTTGCAACGTTTCAGTTGTTGCGAGTTTTTCATGCTCCAGCGCAGATGTTGATGTCCTTGGGCTTTGCCTTGGCCTTCGTGGGCTTCTGGGTCTTGTGTCTCGGCTTGGTGGATGTTAAGGAAAGAGCTCAGTTGGTGTATAGATTGCCCAGATGCGCTGATCGAGTGGCGATGACTCGTGCAACTAAACAATTGACATTGTGGATTTTCACTAACTATCACCAACACACAGAAGGATTCTAACTAACCAATATAAAATAATGATATCGATTTTGAGACCTTTTAATGTGGCCAAACATGACTAACCAACAAATTCGAAGATCCGCTGAAAAATGATGCATGCTGCTGGTGAAAAAACGAATTGGTTGAATGGGGGTAATTCGTGGGCGCCCCGACAATCTTCCATCAACCAGCCGAGCCTACCCCACAACCAACACAGAGACCAGGCCATTCGGGTTGGAGTACAACTCTTTCCTAACCCTGCGATTCTGTCCATGTGGGAATATTATATATAATAGAATACTAGATATATAACAATATATATATATATATAGATATGTAATAATATATGTTATATATATATATGCTCATTATAAGGTTTATAAGTCCCGAGTCATCCAGTGATTGCCAGGAATGGGCTGCAGATCACTTGGGCCCAGGGCTTGGCCAAAGTTGGCCTTGATTGGTCTCTGGGCTCGCCATGGCTCGGTGGAATGGGATGGATGATGAAAATCCCATGACAGTTATGGTCCTTTACCAGTTAGAAGTATTAACAAAACCCCATTTATATAACTAATAATGTTAAATGTTATATTATGTTATAAGTACTTTAACCCCATTTACAGTTATAATATGTTACTTATAACCCCATTTATAGAATTTATCCCATTTATATAACTAATAAAAGTGCCATAACTGTAATTTGGATCATGCTAAATGAATTGTTTCGTGAACATCCCATGGAACATATAAATAAATAAATTAATTATGATTTCATTATGATGATGAAATGGAATTTGGAATAACTATGGCTTAGCTGATTACCAACTAATGATATCTAATTGTGATATGATGGTTATTAACCAAGTAAACAGTTAACTATATGGGTTATTCACCAGGTTATGTATATATATATATATATATCTGGTTGGTGGTTTGGAACATGAGTTTTATTTATCCCATCATATTGGGAATAATAACCCTAACTGACGAACTCATATTTTTCAGAGCGGTAGGTATACCACCAACCAGATGAATTATTTCATTATGATGATGAAATGGATGATGAATGGATAAGTGATGGAAATTTGGATCATTCTAAATGGATGTAATGGATAATTTTCGGATTTGGGATGTAAAAATATATGATCCCATCGGAAATGTCCTTCGTCTCTATAAAGTTGTTGAGTATGCTGGCTTTGTCACTGGAACTGAGTATCAGGATCATTGACTGATATGATTAACTGTTGGGTTTACTGGGGACATTATACAATATAACTCTAGTATCCATAGGCTACTATAGGGTAGTTAAAACCAACTAACATAACTGGGGGTCCTCCCCTGGACCTTTGTATCATGTATCATATTTGGTCCTAACTTCAGACCTGTTCAAGTTCAGACCAAAAGAATGTTCCCCAAAAGAATGTTCCCCAAAGTGATCCAACCATGTGAGAGTTGTGGCCAGAAACCAAAGAAAAGTGGATGCCCCATACCATTGACCAGCCTCGATTGGAGAGTATCGCTCATTTGTATGGTCCATGTCTATTGTTGCATATAATGTCTATAGTAATTTCACATTGCTATAGGAAAATTGCCAAGTATACCAGTATGATTTACCATCTGGCTATTTAACATAGCCATGGGAAATGGCCCATTTATAGATGGTTTACCTATTAAAAAATGTGATTTTCCATGGCTATGTTAAATAACCAGTATGATTGACCTCTCAAAATGTGTGTTGGGGGAATTGGTTCCCATCAAGTGGCTGGAGCTGTTCCTGATGGAGCTTAGAATCCAAAAAAGGACTATAGTCATGAATAGACGATTTTCCCATTGAAAAACCTCCATGTATAGGTCATTTTCCATTATAATCCCATAGCTTTACCCAATGAGAACCATAGTTATAGCCGTTTTTCATAAGCTTTCTCAGGATTCTCAATGGGTAAAACTATAAGACTATGGTTCTTAAGCTTGACTAGGGGGAAAAAACATTAAGAACGTGATCACTAGATAGTTAAAGCAGTTAAGCTAGTTAGATATCATCACTATCACTATCATCATCCTTTTCCTATCAGTATCACTACAATGTGAGGCCCCCCAGTTATAAGTTGGTTTATAAGCCCCAGTAACTAGTTCGTTATAAGTACCATAAACCATAGTTATTGGAGTTATGTTCACCAACTTAGCTATCTTGGGGGCCTCACATTGTTTAAGCCCCGAGGATCATGAGTTTTCTCAGCTACCGTTGGTGTGCCGTGCTCGCCTGCATCTCTGTGGCCATCAGCGAGACCGAAATGCAGAGCCCAGGGCTGACAGGGCCCACCTTAAGTCCTGCTCAGCCGCACGGCAAAGTTTTGGGACTAGCTTTATGTGGGAAACATAGAAGAATACGATGGGAAAAATGATGATGATAGTGATGATAGTAATGATAGTGATGATAGTGATGATAGTGATGATAGTGATGATAGTGATGATAGTGATGATAATCATAATCAGTTTAATCAGTGTAATAATGGTGTGGGTGGAGAGAGGGAGAGAGAGAGGGGAGAGAGATATGATATGAATTACGATAAATATTGCTAGTATCGTAAGAATAGGAATGGTAACTGTTCTGGCAACAATAATGACAACGATAGTACTGATTAATGTTGACATAGCTCTGGCAACAATTCAACAGTAGTACGATCCCCTGGTCAGGTTAAATTCACCTTCACATAGGCCAAGGGTTCCTGGGGCGTTCAGCCAAAGAGGAGTTTGTTCAACACATGGCATCCCACCAATCACAGTCGTCCTCATTACAAGCCGACATTTACTGTTTGGTGGTCTGGAACAGTTTCTATTTTTCCATATTGGGAATAATCATCCCAACTGACTCAACTGACTTTCATATTTTTCAGAGGGGTAGGTATACCACCAACCAGTTGGTCTTCTAGTTGTAGTTTTCCCTTGTAAAAACACCCCGAGCAATTTCTTCACGAATTAGAAAATATCTCCCGGGGATCTCACCCATCAACCAGGATGGGTTGTCTCACAGCGATGTACTACGGCCATTCGATGCTCATGTGGTATCGTGCCGACTCCGCTTGGTGCCGAGAGCGTGGTCAGCATGGGCCCTGAATGATGACTGAGGATCCTTATAATATGATAGATCGGCTGGCTGGCCTATGATGATTTTTTGAACATCGAATAGTTTGATCATTCTATAATCAAATAATCAAGTTAAGTATCATATGTATTCATATGTATTCATATGTCAATGTCATATATGTCATAAATGCCATCATTTACCAGTTACCATCTAGTTATTTAACATAGCCATGGAAAATCCCTCATAAATGGAGGTTCTGCTGGGAAAATCATCTACTTCTATGGGCCATCTATACCATGGCTATGTTAGTCATAACCAGACGGTACATCCATTTACCAGTTGGTATGTGCGAACATTTACCAGGCAGCCACATTTGCCCAGGAAAAGTGACTCCGAGAAAGGCGTCCCCAACTGGTTGACCTGGCCCAGGTCGGAGTTGGGAGGAAAACGTGGAACTGGTGGTGGCCACCAGTGATGTTTCTATCATGTGACATATCATGAAGGATGATGGCAATTCACCGGAGTGTGATTTTACCAACAAAAATGGTGGTATAATGTGATATAGCAAGGATATAATTCGAATAGGATGATGATGATGATGATGCTGGTGATGATGATGATGATGATGATGATGTCAATCCACCGGAGTTGGTGCCTCCATTTTTGGACCAATGATGTTTGTTGTTTTTTTTTTGAAGCCCATTGACATCCATTAACTATAGCATACTATAGCTATGTAGCCCATAAACTGCCATAAACTATAGCCAAACAAGTGCGTCAACTTAGCTACCTTGGTTACATCTCCCTTCGGATGATGATTGTATTCCTTAATTTTGTCCGATTCAAATCATTCATGCCATAAATCAGCCACGAAATCACCTGGTAGGTGTATTTATCTTGATTTTTTGCCAAAAATCAGCCATAAATCACCATGAAATCACCTTGTACTAGGCAACTTGTACCCCCTGGTAATTTAACATAGCTAGTGAAAATGACCATGTATAGTGGATTTTCCCATTAATAGCATGGTGATTTTCCATAGCTACGTTAAATGACCAGAGGGTAGGTGTTTCTAACCCCATTTTGTTTGCAGGCAACTCTATTGGCTCCTCGAGACAGCCGTGGTGGTGGCGCTCACCTGCCTTTGCCTCGGCTTGGCAGGCGCGGCTATGGATGATTTGGGATAATCCACGATTTTATAATGGAATCACCATATGAATCACTATATTTAACCATTTAGCCACTATATATGAATGATTTGGGATAATTATGGTTAAATCACCATTTTCCTATGGTTTTATAGGAGAGTATCACCATAAAATCACCATTTGGTGATTTAAACAAACCAAGAAGAAAAAAAATGGAAACTTGGAGCCGCTCCCGAGCCTAGCAAGGATAAATGAGCCCCGGAAGATGACATTTGTTACGTTCCCTTCCAAAAACTTGGATGCTGACTATGCTGACCCTAGATTCTGTCACTCTTGGCATTGGCGGTTCAACCAACAGATTATTCCTCTGGTCAACTGCTATGGAACAGCATTTTGAATAGGTAAATCAACGAACTCAAGGGGAGCATTTTCAATAGCAAAATGTTAGTCACCAGAGGATAAATCCCATATCATCCCATTATTCACCATTGTTAACCCATTGTTAAACCATTAAATCACCATTAAATCACCATTCAATCACCATTAAATCATCATTTATAGTGGTTAAATCACCATTTTCCTATGGTTTTATAGTAGAATCACCATAAAATCATCATTAAATCACCATTTGTAAGGTGGATTCGGGTTCCGCAGGTGACCAGGCAGCTCACAGCTTGACACAGTGAGGCCGAGCGAAAAGCTCAGCGCGCGAGATGGGATCCATAGGGGCCATACGGCGAGATGGCAGGGCTCAAGATGACTCCTACCCCAACAGGGATCCATGGTGCTGCTATTATATGTGGTACCCTTTGGTAATTTAACGTAGCTATTGAAAATGACCATTAATAGTGGATTTTCCCATTAAAAATGGTGATGTTCAATAGCTATGTTAAATTACCAGAGGGTAACATGGATCCCATCAATATACCCCAGTCATGTTAGCATATATACCAGCACCATGGATCCTATGGGTACTGCAAGGTGGTTTTTGTCCCCCAAAAGAAGTACATTGAAGTACTGTAATATGACATAATATGACCCAAAATTGCAGTCCATTCCAGATGTTGATTTAATTCATGGATATGGCAGTTCCAAGTTGCAGAGTTTAGTGTTGAAGCACCACTTGGAACCCTCCGGAGCCCATGATGGCCGATGGCCTAAGCGATGGCGCGTGTGATAGCAGCCAAATTCTCGGCACCGTGGCAGTGGCAACTAAATTAATATTTCCAGAGGATTTCTGGAGACAGATGGCACACACCACTTGGAAAGCACACGGTGGCAAATGGCAAACCACATTGTCACAGATTGGTTTAGATGTCATGGTTTGTCAATAGGTTTTTATCAGAGCAGAGTGCAAGAAACCCTGAGCACTAGGCCGCTTAATGAGTTCACACTTGGTAAGTGGGATGGGGATGGAGATGTTGGGCGTATACCGTTATGCATCCTTGACTGACCATTTTGACCGCTCGTGAGCAAAGCTTGCAATGCAGACGCCACCTCTCCGACAGCAAAATCTGCCTAAAGAATCGTTTCGGGGGTTGCCATTGTCAAAAGAAAACTGCAGGGTACAACTTGAAAATTGACGCCAACAAGGGATAAAACAATCTGGGTGGTTGTTTTTGAATTGTCAAAGATCTTTGAACGATTTAAGGCACAAAGATGATTTTGCACCGTCCGCTTTCCAACTAGTCGTGGTTTCACTCCTATTATTTTGCGTTTCGAGCTTCTTTGATCAAGCCTTCAGCTTTTCCGAACTGAAACTCATCCAGAATATTCATGAATATTCCATATATACAATTGTATAGATAACCTAAACGGTGAAACCAACATAGCTGTGTTAATCCCACCATGTATAGATCCTTTTCTTATCCAAACCATAGGTTTTCCAAAGCTATCTTCGCTGAAGGACGGCCGGGCCGGCGGTTTCTTTTGGGAGCACCGCGGTTTTTGCGCCGTTGGAAGGTCGAAATCCAGCTGTTAGTGAAGCCGATTCGGCTGGGGCAATGCCATAAATTGGAAGCACTTGGGGATGGTTGAAAACGCCATTGTTTTGCCCAAAAAACGTAGGAACTCCCTAGCATTGATCCATTGATTTATCATATTAATCCACAAAAAACTCCATTTATATATGTGATATACTGATATACCCAAGCAAAAGCTGAGTGGCACCCTACGTGGGAGAACTGTGAACAAACCACGGCTGCTAACCAGCACGTGTTATTTTTAGTGGTTTACTTAATGGGATGGTCGCCAGAAGGAGCACATGTCACAACCAGACTTGTTGGAAATAAAAATCATAAAATTCCGTTATTCCAACGTTTCTAGCTGAGAAATCCTCATAAATTAAAGGTGTTCATGGGAACATCATATAGTGATCATGATGCATGGACTGTTCCTCCAAGTTGGGTGCCACTTATCCATGACTTGCCCCAGCGCTGTGAATCAGAAATTGAGCTGCACTGCCTTGCAGATAGCTGGAATCTCATGACAGGCTATGTTGATTTTTTTTCTTACAAACATCTTTGATTTTTGGTTGGCGGTTACCAAGAACATGTTTGAGGTGTTCCTTCACAAACAGCTGGACATGTTTGGGATATGTTGAACCACCAGATATATTTCAGTTGGTTGCTGTAGTCGATTGTGTTTGGAAGGATCCTCTGAACATCTCTCAAGAAACAGTTGATAGGTGCGAACCTTTCGCCCCCCAACAAATGGTTTCCTCCTCAATTGGGCCAACATGAACATACCATTTTGGTGGTTTGTGGTTTGTCCCCTGTTTTTGGTCAACTCCATTGAAATTCTTAATCCATGTGATCGGGTGTGCAGCTCCCTCTGCTGTTAATTCTTTCGTGGCACGTTCGCAACAAGCTGCTTCGCAACCGGTCGAACGACCGGGAAACTCCGCGCAGCACATCCGCAATTTTTGGGACCGTTCCTCCTAGATTCGCCGAGGTTCCGCATATGAAAAGGTTGGGGCCGTTGGGGGTTCTAGAGTCAGGACTGGGTTGGAGGTTGGGTCCTCGATTTGAATGGTGGCTTCTGGTGTTGATGGGGGGGTGAGAAGCCTGGGAGACATGGGGATGCCTTTCGAGTGTTAAAAGCAACAAATGTTACAATATGTTGAGAAAAATAGGAGACCCCATCTCGTCCCCAGCAGAGCTCGGGCAAGGAGGGCTGATGGCGAGGGAGAGAGAGAGAGAGAGAGCGAGAGCGAGAGCGTTTTAACACCCTCAACACCCCATCAATTGCTTCAGCCTGTTTCAGCAGTATATGTCTCACATCTTGTTTTAAGGATGTTTTAGCTCACTGTTGGGTGGCTCAACAATCACTTTTGCAATGCTTCTGGTCTCATTGCAGTGACGTCCCTGGCCATTTGAGGTGGGTTTTGGGCAGTTTGGCGGCAGCGATCCTGCCTCTCTCCATCGACAGCTTCACCAATGACCAGCGGGTGGGTGGAGGTCACTGTGGAGCATTTTTATACCATCCGGTAAACGTTTACATAACTATGAAAAATCACCATTTTCAATGGTAAATCCACTATAAATCACCATGTTCAATAGCAAACTGTTAAATTACCAGAGGGTAGAGCGGCTTTAGATCAACTTTGATGACATGAAAGGACATCCATTGATTGCACCAGCTTAAACCATGTCATAATATCCAATATGTCCCAATGGTTGCCGAAGATGATAGAGAGAGAGAGAGAGATCCCAATGATTGTCTTGGCTCATCCAGTCATGATTTCTTGTTATCTTGTGGAAACCTCCAACGCAATCCCATCATAGAGTCATAGACATGGGAAACTTGTAGAAACCTCAACTGAAACCTCTCGTTGCGATCTCACTTGACACCGTCCCCAAACGATGCGCGGAGATTTTTGCCAATTCCGATGTGGAAAAGAACATCATTACCCTCTGGTAATGACTAACATAGCTGTTGAAAATGGCCCATTGATAGATATTGATAGTTGATTTAGCTATAAAATGGTGATTTTCCATAGCTATGTTAGTTTACCAGAGGGTACCCGTCAGTTTCCAATCCAATTTCCATGGGGTTTCAGTTTCTCTTGATTCGATGTGACCTGCAGGAGTTTACTCGCCTTACGCTGCTTGCGGTCTTCTGGGCTGTGCTCATCGCAGTGAACGGCACGTTGTGTTTTTGATGCTCGGCAGCGGGCGCCCCAATTCATAGACAAAGCCATGTGTTTGATTGATGAAATCTGCATCTTGTTGTTCAAATCCCAAACCAATCATGTACTCATACTTCATCCATGCCAGTAACCACCCTTCCGCTGGCAAATGATTTTGTTGAAACAGCCGCCCTTCCCAAAAGATCTTCCTTGTTTTATGTCCCCCTTGGAGCTGACCAGTAATCACCAGTAACCACCATCATCGCCCTCAGGTGCTTTACCCGACGGCAGCGACATGTCTAGCGCCGCGGCGCCCTCCAGTTCTGCGCTGGATTTTCTCTGGCGGCTGCCGCAGGTCCGCGCAGCATGGAGCTTGTGGTTGGCGACGGTGTTGATGACCATGGCAACCACCAGCCATTCGGCTTTGCGGACGTTGAAAAATGAAGCTAGAGAGGCGATCCATCAAAAACAATCACAAAAGAACCTACTAAACCTGGGGAATGAACATAATTATGGAATTATGCATTATTCAACTTTCAAGAATCCGCCACCGGTGGCGGGATCCTTCACAGCGGTATGGGTGTTGGATCATGGGATGCATCATAAACTTCCAAGAATTGGATGAGGGGAACATTTTGCAGGGCCTTTACGTTACATTTGCACAAAACATATTTAAATATGTGTTGCTGACGCAGACCAGTGACCCCTGGGGGACTTCGATTCCTCGAAGGCCCTATCCAAAAAAACACCCGAGTCTGAGTTGGGAGCAAGTCCGAAGTGGGTCCGAGATGTGACTGGTTGAAAGGATCAACAAAAATTAAAGTGATTCAAGGCACAGTTTCCAGATGGCAGCTGCCATCCAGCTATTCCCTTCCCACTAATGCTATCCTTCTAGGCAAACCTACCTCAGTCAAAAATCAGAGAATGCACGGAAATTCCGCCCGAAATTCCACGAGCTGAGGCAACGCTTTGCTGTATCCCTTCTTTGTGAAATATGTCCTGGAAGACGAGGATGGCGTATCCTTGCAGCTCAGACAATCTGCTGTGATGGCGATGCCCATTTCCAAATGACACCGTGGAGTATCCTCCTTGTTGAGGCTATGTATGATTGATGAAGATTAGATGATTAGCTTTTAGATACATTGGAAGGTTCATGGTCCAGGTCCAAATAGATTTAAATAGATGAAAATTCACTATTTGGAACTATTGAATATTGTTTAATTTTGTTGTTTTTTCCACGTTTTTGGTTCAGGAATCCGATCTTCATCTGACTTTCCAAGAACGGATTTCTGGTGGCCACCCACTTGGGTGAGAACATCCTTCTTGCTGGGGATTTTTCTCATCATTCCTTATCACTTTAGCTTGTGTTATTAAAAGAAAAGATGCCAAAATAGCTGCATGATGTTTCAATGGGACCACATGTAGAACATTGCACGTTACTGGGATCTACACACAAAGTCCTTGTTCGAATTGGTCATGTCATTGTTTCCATTTTATGGTAGCCATACATCTCAATAGGCAACATCCCCCCACCAACGGAATTTGTGAACCTTTTTTTTCCTATTGCGACATAACATGACATTACTATGTTTTGGCGTTCACATTTGTCACATGTTTGGTGGATATTTGTATATTATCCCTCCCACGTGTTTCTACATCATAACCTGGATTTGAAGCCATGTATAATCGAATCACATCTATCAATCTATATATATCTATATATATGCATTTCAGCCGACAAAACAAAAACAAAAATAACTGTGTTTATCACATAAATATAAACCAACGTTTTTCATGCTCATCATTTTGGCCGTGACATTCTTACATCATAGTTATATCACTCATTTCAGCCATATCCACCATTTTGGCACATTAGATATCAAGTATACAATATATCTTAAGAGGTCCCTTGGCCTCTTGAAATGGTATTTCTGTCAATTTGGCAGAACTGCTTCTAAAACTTCAAGGACTATTTCTAAATGTGTTCAGGACCATTCCTAAAATATGTATATATATATACCCTACTATGACTTATATAACTTTATATCACTAAATGAGATTCCCTACACACTGAGATATGATCACATCAGGCTGCGGCCTTTTTTTTGCCCAACTGCGCATGGTAAATCCCACAGTGTTCACACTGTG
>Ga0126342_10007678_pt1 | contig 19292 bp, 12 predicted proteins | sample Cyp1metagenome_FD_92528 | JGI IMG/M metagenome (GOLD analysis project Ga0126342, IMG submission 92528) | Coral microbial communities from Lord Howe Island, Old Settlement Bay, Australia - Cyphastrea 1 metagenome | ecosystem: Host-associated > Invertebrates > Cnidaria > Coral ... | reverse complement strand
GTGTCTGTCTGTGCCTGTCTGTGTCTGTCTGTGTCTGTCTGTGTCTGTCTGTGTCGGTCTGTGTCGGTCTGTGTCGGTCTGTGTCTGTCTGTGTCTGTCTGTGTCTGTCTGTGTCCGTCTGTGTCCGTCTGTGTCCGTCTGTGTCGGTCTGTGTCGGTCTGTGTCGGTCTGTGTCGGTCTGTGTCCGTCTGTGTCCGTCTGTGTCCGTCTGTGTCCGTCTGTGTCCGTCTGTGTCCGTCTGTCCGTCCGTCCGTCCGTCTGTCTGTCTGTCTGTCTGTCTCTGTCTGTCTATCTCTCTCCCTATCTCTCTGTCTATCTCTCTGCCTATCTCTCTGTCTGTCTCTCTGTCTATCTCTCTGTCTGTCTCTCTGTCGGTCTCTCTGTCCATCTCTCTGTCTGTCTCTCTGTCCATCTCTCTGTCTATGTTTCTGTCTTTCTCTCCGTCTATCTCTCTGTCTAGCTCTCTGTCTATCTCTCTGCCTATCTCTCTGTCTATCTCTCTGCCTATCTCTCTGCCTATCTCTCTGCCTATCTCTCCGTCTATCTCTCTGTCTATCTCTCCGTCCATCTTTCTGTCCATCTATCTGTCTATCTCTCTGTCTATCTCTCTGTCTATCTCTCTGGCTATATCTCTGTCTATATCTCTATCTATCTGTCTATCTATTTGTCTATCTATCTGTCTATCTATCTGTCTAACTATCTGGATATCTGTCTATCTATCTGTCTTTCTATCTGTCTATCTATCTGTCTATCTGTCTGTCTCTTTGTCTGTCTCTCTGTCTGTCTCTCTGTCTGTCTCTCTGTCTGTCTCTCTGTCTGTCTATCTGCCTATCTCTCTGTCTCTCTCTCTGTCTATCCCTCTGTCTATCTATCTGTCTATCTATCTATCTGTCTATCTGTCCATCTCTCTGTCTATCTCTCTGCCCATCTCTCTGTCCATCGCTCTGTCTATCTCTCTGTCTATCTCTCTGTTTATCCCTCTGTCTATCTATCTGTCTATCTGTCTATCTATCTGTCTATCTCCCTGTCTATCTGTCTATCTATCTGTCTGTCTATCTGTTTATCTATCTGTCTATCTATCTGCCTATCTATCTGTCTATCTATCTGTCTATCTATCTTTCTATCTGTCTATCTATCTGTCTATCTATCTGTCTATCTATCTGTCTATCTGTCTATCTATCTGTCTATCTCTCTGTCTATCTATCTATATGTCTATCTATTTATACTATATGTCACTCTATCATATGTATATATATATATATCTATCACCATGTACTTGCATATGGATGTGTACCTGCTTACACGTTTTATATATATATATTTAGATATGCACATTGTGCCCAAGTTGCAGTTGATGCTAACCTGACTATCATCTTGCCATTTTTGGTTCCTTACATCCCTCATTCATTACCTAGATAAAAGTTCCCCAATTCTTGGTTGGTTCAATCCTTTTTTTTTTGGTTCGTTGAAACCCTCGTAAACCAAGGTCTTGTCAGTTAATTCCCTAGTTTTTGATGGGCATCTCAACCAATTATCTGTAAAGGTGCTGTGGAATCCCAGACAGAAATCCCAATTTCAGACTAGCCCCTATCAGCCAGGTAACCAGTGGTTGAGCCATGTTTCTTGGTATCCAAATCCTTGCGACCTTTTCAATCCCTTTCAGGCCCAATCGGAGTCTGAGACCACAACAGATGACGAGGTTTCGGATGCTGAGGGTAGAAACGGAATGACCTGGCACATACTGATTTGACCTAACCATCAACGGATATTACCCGGCAACAAAATTGGGAAGTTAACAGGTAAAAATAAGAGTTTAACCAGCAAATGTAATTTTAAGAGATCAAACATATGGATTCTTGCGCAAATCAACAAAACATGTATTTCCACAACGAACACGGGATTTTTACCTACAAATGATGATGTGAACAGGCAAGCAATGACGATTTTTACAAGTCAAGCAACAGCAGTGACTGTTGGGTTTCAATCTCTGGGTCTAGGAGTGGTGCGCTGGTTTTTGCAGAACCCCCACCAAAGAGGAACGCAACGGAACCCTGGAACGCTGGAACCCTGGAACCATGCAACCTTGGAAACCTGGAACCCTTTTGGGATCCTGGGGCCTTGGGGTTCGACCCTGACGTCTTGGAACCCTGTAATCGAACACTTTGGCATTCATCCTGGAGCCCTGGAACCCTGCAGTCCTATGGAACCCTGAGACCTGCAACCTTGGAATCCTGGAAGCCTGCACGCTTAGAGCCTTGCCCTTTACCGTGCAACCTTGGAACTTTGGAACCATCGAACCTCCGGGAACTCTGGAATCCTAGGTCCTAGGCCCTAGACCCTTGCAAGTCTGGAACCTTGGTACTTGGCCTTGAATCGTGGAAACCTTGCACTGGGAACCTTAAAGCTTGGGAACCCTTGAATCGTTGAATTTTGGGACTCTCATAGTATGGATCCCTTGGTCCATGGAACCTCTTGGGCACAGGAAACTTGGAGCGTTGGAAATGTTAAGCTCTGGAGTCATGGAACTGTGGAACCCCGAAACTCTCGCGTTTTGCAACCTTGGACAATTGCTACCATGGCTGGAAACCTAAAGCCTTGTGAACATCTTTGAATCTTGGAACCCTTGTAAAGGTGTAAAGTTGAAGCTTTGCTGTGGATCACGATTTGATTTCTCCACTTGAAACAGCTCGATGGTGTTTTGCGGTTGCTTTGCCTCTGGCCATTTCGTGGAAGAATCAAGCCTGGACTCTTTGAACCTGCTGTTGGGTTGCAAAGCTAATTTCGCCACCAAATTGGGAATATCACCGGCAAAGAGGCTTTGAACAAGAACAAGTCTTCTGTAAGCTACAATGGGCGGTGCTTCCCCCTCCACATTCATTTTTTGATGTGAAATCATCCGTTTTGATGTGTGATTTTGAGCCATTTGCAACCTTTTTCATGTCCTTTCCACCAGTGATCTTCCAGTTGACTATTTTGTGAGAGTCCTTGGTAGGTTTCAGGGTAGAACGTTCAACTTCCAACTTTTGAGGATATGTTGACCAATCATTATCCTTGTGTTATTTTGTGGACACTTTCGAGATTTGGCGGTGCTATCGTGCATAGTTTGGTTTGATTTGTGGGAATTGCCTCGGCCATCCGTGTGGACCATAGTATGTCTGTTTCATGTGTCAATCTGCTGCCGATCTACTTGCTCAATCTTTCTCATGCATATGTAAATATATGTGAATACATATATAGATATACTTATATAGAATTATATAGATATGTATACACATACATGCATGCATGCATACGTACATACATATATACGTACGTACGCACATACATACATACATGCATACATGCATGCATATGTACATACATTAGTACGTACATAAGTACATACATACATACATGCATGCATGCATGCATGCATACATGCATCCATACATGCATACATGCAGACATGCATACATGCATACATGCATACATGCATACATGCATACATGCATAGATGCATACATGCATACATGCATACATGCATACATGCGTACATGCATATGCATACATGCGTACATGCATACGTGCATACATGCATACATGCATAAGTCTATCTCTCTCTCTCTATATATATATATAATATAAGTAAATGTCATACATACACCCACCCATCCATGCATGACATGACATGACTTCAGGCGGAACTTGAGAGTTTCACCGACCTCCGCATTGAGTGGGTCCGAGCCACATCCGAGGTCCAGAATGGGATTGTGATGGAGAAACCAGAGGATTGGATGGTTTCAACCAAGGGATCTGAAGTGAACACCAGAAACCCCGAAATTTCATCCATGGTCTCCGGTACTCTAAATTTGAGACCAAAAAACAATCCAAATGGTCGACCTTGCCACTGAAAAAGGGCCCGAGACGGGAATGTCGTGCCAGGCATTTCACCCATGATTTGGCCAAAATAATCCATGAAACACATTTTGGAGCATAGTTCATCCCCTAGTCAGCACCAATGCTCAATCCGAGGGGTTTTCCAGCCACGGGATGTTTTTGCGACCACCTGGAAGTGGGGATTAGTACCATAAAATTCAAGGGCTGGTGAACTGGGCACACTGAAGCGTCGGGATTTTCATGTGGATCCCGTTTCAGGGCCCCTTGCCGGTGGAGCGCACTTTCATCCAGTTCAACACGCGTACCCATGTGTCTCGGCCGAAAAATGATGCGGGATGCCCGCCCAAAAGCAGGAGTTGAGTCATAGTCGGCGTCAGAGTTTCCCCAGCCGAACTTGCCAAAATTTTGGACGAATCTCCAGCCGCTGCAGTTTTGGTGAGGTGCAACGCCGTCGAAGCAAGTCTCTTTGAGATCGATCCAGGGTTAGTCGAACTAACGAACAGGGTTGGTGAAGGGGAAAAGTCGACAGGAAATAATGGATTTAAACCAGATTTACCCTCTGGTAAACTAACATAACTATGGAAAATCACCATGTTTAATGGGAAAATCCACTATTTCTATGGCCATTTTCAGTAGCTATTTTGACATAACCAGAGGGTACCATTTGACCATCCAAAAGCACTTGGGGATCTTGGGGGTTTCATGTACATTTTCTCTTGCACCAACGCTGGGAAAGTGGCATCGGCATCGCCTGTCTTTTTAAGAGAACCGGGGCGCTGCAATGGCGGGTGAAGAAATTTTGTGTGTCTTTTTTTTAAAGGGGACCAAAGCCTGCGAATCCTATATAGACTGTACATTGATTATACCATATTATATCAATTATATCATATTTTGTATACCAATTATACCAAATATACCATATTTTGGGGGATGACCCATCATAAATCCAGGAACTAGACTCACTAGACCGATCGCCACAGCTCTGCTCCGGCTGCACCAGCCCCATGCTGCTGGTGGCCCTTTGGCCTTTCCGGTACAGTTCATCTCTTGGGCCCTACGTGCCTTGGTTGTTGCAGATGTCCTGGTCTCAGCTTCGTTTTGAGGTTTCCCCTCGTGGTGAAAGTTGTTGAGAGTTGTTGATGCTGTGATCAGTTGGAAGATTCCAGCAGATGTTGGTGGGTTTTACTATCTGCCCGCCCTTAGCACTCTCTCCAGCATTGCGGCTGGTAGCATGTATCCCGTTTTCAATTTTTCGTCAGCATCCACGTTGTCCTGATGCCATCCTCATGCCACCCTCATGCCCTCCTCATGCCCTCCTCCTCCTCCTCATCCTCATCATGCTGCTCATCCTTGTCATCCTTCTCTTTACTGTCCTCATTGTCCTCATTTTCACGATGATGGTCATAGGGATCCATAGGGACATTCTTCATTGCCATCCTCATGGTCAGTCCCACATATACATGCAACTCATCACCATGACGCATCGTTCATGAAAGTGTTATCATCCTCATGTAAATCAAAACATCAAAATATTCAACATGAACCTCCAAGACATATTCTTGACAATATCTTCACCTACCAAATATATCGGGGATTATTATCATCAATACAAGTCAATGACAGAGAGTTTTGAACATTACTTAAATGTCTTCCTAAGCTTCCTGGATGAGCATCCCAGCTAGCTGGTCAAGAAAAAGTGATGCAGTAATCCACTCTTAATCGGGATAGTTCAAGTTTAGGGACTTTCGACCACCTGGGCTATGTACCCAGCAGTTGTAAAAAGTGGACATGAAAACCCTGGTACTTTCCCAGTGAGAAATAGATTTTGCAGCACAAAACGGACTGAGAGAGGGACATCAATTCAGGTTCCACCAGCGCAATTTGCCCGTCAAAATATCCCCAGGTGGGGAGAACCAGACTTCACGGTGTGGCATGAGCACGAAATCTGATGCCCCTGTGGGGCTCCACATGTCGATGTAGGAAAACAAGGCCTTACATGGAGAGTTCTACAAATGTCAGGTCCCGAAATCACATGGTTTTTTTTGGCTTTTGCTCCGCTTCAGCCTGTAACTTTTTAGGTTATCTAAGATATCTAGCCTCTTTTGCTTATTTCGTTTCCTGGGAATACCTATTTGCTTCGGAGACATGCATGGAACATGTGGAGGGATGGCTCCACAAAGTGTAGAAAAATCATCAGACATCAGAGGAGTGTGCAACCCCCCTGTGGGTTGATGTTTAGTTCGGGGATTATAGTATTCAGTATATTGGGGATTTTCGCTAGCCATGATGCGACTCCCGTTCTTAACCAACCAGTACAATGAAACGACAGAGGGTTTTGAACACTGCTCACAATGTTTTGATGATATCATACCTGGAGGTGCAGTTCCAGGAACAAGTGTTTATATAGCATTGAATTCAATAGTATACCATAGTGATCGTGGTTTAATGTGTTCTGAGTCATGCAAAATGTGCGGGCAAATCAGTTTGAGCCACAGCCGTGTCCGGTGCTGTACAACTCACAACTCGAAACTTGAGGGGTTTACCAACCAAAACAGGGGTTATTTGAAAGAGGCAAAAGGAGGATCAACAAAGATATAGTTTGATATGTATATGTATACACATCTAAAGCAACCAAGATTTATTTTAACCAAGAAGAATAGGCATTTCCCCAACAAACATCTCATGGTTTCAAGAAGAAACATGAGGGAAAGCAAGAAAAACATGGGGTTAAGACTTAAGATTCAGACTTCCACAAAGACCGAGCAAATTTGCCAAAAAAAAATAATCATGGGTAATGACTGCCAGCAGACCTGGGGTTTTATCAACAGATACTGAGGGTTGACAAGCATTTGCTTTTTTCAACACAGAGAAACCGACCGACTGTCCAAGAAGAATATGGTGTGCATACTATATATATATATATCCACAAACAACTGCTCCTTTTCTCAACAAAATTAGGGAATTCACCAACGAAATTGCGATTTTGCTGATCAAAGGGTTTTCCCAACAAACATCCGCTGAAAAGGGTCCCGATGCTCTCGATGGGATGGGTCGCGGCCAACAATTGGGCATTCCCAAATCCACCAATTTATCCTGATTTTCTCGTCGAAAAAATGTTACTGTCAATGGATTGGTTGAAAATCTACAGGAAACCATGGTTTTTACCATGAAACATAGGGCTTTCCTGTAGATTTTCCCTTAAACCAATCCAACGATACTGTAAAATCACACTTCGGGTGTCAGTGTCAGTGTCCCAGTTGTCCCAGTTGCAGAGCCTGATTTGGAGCCGCATCGACAGTGGGGCTGCTGGTTCCCCCGATCAAAGGCTCTTGAGCCGCAGATGACTAGACGGATAGCCCGCTGGGGCGTGCCTGCTGCCCGCAGCAAGGGTGTCTGAAGCATATCGATATTTTCAACCTGGCATGATAATATTATGTGTATATACACATGTATACATAATGCATATATAATATTACATATATATATATATATATATATAATATATATATATGTATACACACATACATGTCCTAGTTTTTGGCACCAGTTCGTTAATGAAAGCCGTCCCAAAAAAGTATCCTTTCATGTGGGTAAAATTTGTGAATTCCCATAGTAGTCCCCACATGAGGCAGAGTTTAGAGGTCCTGTATGTTGCACCTAGTTTATAGAGAAAAAATAGGGGCATGTGGCTGATTTTCGATGTCAATTTCCATTCAGGTTCTCCAGACAGTCGATCCTGATTTTTTAGTCGATCTCCACTCACGCGCAGACATCTGGCAAATTCATTTGAGCAGTTCAACTGCCTTTGAAGCTGTGGTTTGAAGCCTCGACCACCCAAGAAACATCAAAACCCAGTTGAATTTTGACCTGCTGGTCGAATTCCACAAGTTGAGGATTGCAACAAACTGCAACTCTCCTCAACGGCTTGGGCTGCTGAGTTAACTTGTCTGGGCTGGGTTGTACAACAGAAAGTCGTTGATCACCATCAGTCCTCCTTAGTTGCGAGGGTCAGCCGAAATGGAAGAGAAAGTAAGGATCAACCCGCCGAGGAAAACCTGATGTTTTCTCTTTATTCAATCCTGCAAAAACACGGTTACTCCACTTCAAGTTGGGTGATCATGAGTTTATTTTTGTTTTTTAGAATCTGGCTGATCAAAGCTGGTTTCATATCCACAATGAACAGGGGAAAAGTCTTCCATCCCATCTTTCAAGCCGACCCGGAAAGCCCCCTGGCAAAATCTGGGGCGAACTGGGCTCACCTAAGGAATCGTAGTAGTGGGGTTGTCCTTTGATTTGGCATTGGTGGTCGTGGCCCAGACAATTTTTGCCGCGTGAATCAACCGCGAGCGACTTGGGACAAATTTCAAATTTCAAATTGGCCTCAAAAATCTGGGACCCCGACAGCTTTCAGGTGCTGAGTCTAAGCAGATTCTTGTCTTGACATTTCGGGTACCATTCTTTTTTGGCCACCGCAGTTTATCAGCGTATCAGTGGATGATCGAACCGGACACTCCAGATATCTCCAGATGATGAATGTCAAGAAAGTCCATCGACTTGGAACCAAATCCCAAGGTGGATCATGGGTTTTCTATTAGAAGTCCATAACTGCGGGTGGAGCCCGTTTTGAGACAAATCCACATATACATGTTACATTTTTTCTTATTGCATGCAAGAAGAGAGGACAGGATCAGCAATTTAAAGAGGTTTCGGTTCGCAAGAATGCTGCTTACAGGTTACGATCTGCCTTGAACAAAAGATATTCCCTTAAATAAGAAGTAATATCCTCGCACCAAAAAAGGATGCAGTGCATCCTTTAATGAAGCTCAGCCTTCCTCTCATTTCTGTTGTACAACATGTTTTTTGTTTGTTGTTTGATGAAGTAGGGGTAACAGAGTAAGAATAATGTTTTGATCAAACATATTCAATATACACTGAATATACCTGTACTATAGCTTCAATATACTTTTACCATACCGTTCTATTGACTATGAACATACTGTATCTTGAATATACCTTTAATAAGGCTTTTAAATACAATGTAATAACCATCAATATACCTTTTAAATTCCATGTGATATACCTGTAGTATACCTTTAAACACACATTTATTGGCCAGGGCCATGTTCTTGAATCTATTACACCTTTAGGATACCTTTCAAGTACCTTTGACATACCTGTCAAATACTATCTAATACACGTGTAATATACCTTTGATATACAATTTAATATACCTTTCGTATACCATTTGATATACCTGGAATCTACCTTTGATATACCATTTACTTGACCTCGAAAATACTTTTAGTATGAGTTGAAGATACCTTCAATAATTATGTGTATGTATATATATATGTATATATATATATATATATGTATATGTACATATGTATATATATATACGTATATATATGTATACATATACGTATGTATATATGTATATATATGTATATATACATACATACTCCTACACCTTCAATATACTATTCAATATACCTCTAGTATACCATGCAACAAAACATGAAAATACCCTGAACGCATATTTTAAATATATCCATAGCTTTAAGATATTTTTTTAAACTCCGTTGGTATTCCTTGCGAACTAATTTTGAATTTGATATAACATATCATATACCTTTAGTATATCCTTCAATATATCATGACTACACTTTGTTTTTCTTCAATATAACTTCAATATACCACTGCGTTCACCATGAAATCACGTTTATTATTGATATACCTTTATTATACCCTTGAAAAGCTATCTAATACACCTTGAGAATACCATTCGATATACCTGTAGCATACTGTTTTATATAACATTCGCATACCTTGAAATATACCTTCAATAATAATAATAATCATTTTAATAAACCCGTAATATACCTTTAGTATATTGCACACATACAACCAAGACCTGTTTCTTTCAAACAGGGACTCCATACACCCAAGGGTTCTATTTCATAGTAGTGCTTCTATGTATTATTGCATGCTGTTCAACCAAATGGCTCACCCTCTCGTGAAGGAAGCTTTGCCCATATTTTCACAAACACTTTATTTAAGGAATACCATAATGGTTTGAAATGGATACTGGAAGGATTCGATTCTGAAACAATGCTGTCTTCCTTCCATAGATTCCTTTACTTCTTTAAAGAACTTTGCACAGCTGTAAGTCTCTTTGAAAATAACCTTATACTCCTTTCAAAGAAGTGCTGCGCTCTTTTATATACGGGGACTGTTCAAAATTATGCCACTTTATGCAAGGAATGTCACTTTGAAAACTATTGCTTCGCAAGGCATATATTGGAGGATTTTGCTTTTGAAGCAAAACTTCAAAGTCCATGCTGAAACTTGTTTGCTTATTCTATTTTCAAGTTGTAGCTGTGTTGTATTTCTTCCCATGGTTTTAAGTAAGTTTCTGGGTGATGAGCCAATCTACACATTATACGCCGGAAACTTTGCAAACTTTGCATAGTTTCCTGGATTCAAGATTCTGAGAAATCTTTTTGACTCCAGATCCTCCTTCCAGACTTTGCAAAGTTTCTTGGATACTGTACAAGATTCCAGATTCAAGGTTTATCTTCATTGAAGTGTGTTGACCCCCCGATCTTAGAAGAATACTAAACCATTGTATATAATGGTATCCCTCTGATAAATCTTTGATCCATGGCAACCCCGACTAAGCTCAAAAAGGTAGATCTTTGGGGGCTAGCATATATATATATATAATATCTATATACGATAGATATTTATGTAATGCTCTTCATCATACTTGTCATATAAAGGCTGCACAAACAAGGAACCGAACTCTGGCTGCCCAGGAGCTCGTCGAGCCCGTCTCCCGGTGACGGGCTTTGTCGTTTAAACAGCAGTCTGTGATTCTAAAAAATATGAACCCCCAACAATTGGATGTTTCTCTGAAAACACCAAGCAGAACATGACTCCATTGGTACCTGGTAGCCGATCCATTTTTCGACAAACGCTTCATAGTCTAGGTGTTGGAATCAGAGTGAATCTCCCAATGCTGCCAATCAAACCTTCGTCGATTCATGTTTCATCGTGTTTGATATGTCTAAGGGCGAATAATGCTTGGTGCTTTTTTAAGGATGAAGAATTAGCATCATGTTTTCATCCATTGTAAACCGAGGGGTTCCACATATACGCATTGACCATGGGCTACAGCTACGATCATCCCGCTGAACGCGTGCGCTACTCGGAACCATGCAGAACGGCCGCACAAAATGTTGCGGGTGTCTCGTCGCATTGCAGCATGACAGGTCAGAATGGGACGATGGGTTGGAAGAAAGCTCGACAGCTCAACAGAATATGTGTATGTGGTGAATCATTCATTTCATTCATTCATATGTGGTGAATCCAATAATAAACATTCCTCTGGGGTATATGGCACGGAACAATTCCTATGGCTGGATGATGGCTGGAATGACACCCAGATGGCTGATGGGATGGTTTATTGCGTTTGCCACAGTATAAATACAGATGTGTGAATGATATATGAATATGCACATATTATATATAAATATATAAATATGCGCATTGATATGAATATATATATATATATATAGATATAGATATAGATACAGATACATACAGACATACACATTTTAGACATAGATAGACGCCTATACCACCTGTTCTTGCTTACACATCAAGTTCAAGGCTACATTTGGCAGACCTCTCCAAGCGACCACGGTCAAACACAAATGGAGATGGGTCAAACACCACTGATTTTCCATCCAGCTACACCAGCTATTTTGATGTGAAAACTGAGCTCCCTATTTTGCAGCAAAACTAACAGATATTGCCCAGGTGGGTTTGAAACCACCAACCAGTTGAACATGAGTTGATCCTGGCTTTCTATTTTTATTTGTCGTTCCTTCTGCTTGGAGTTTGAAGTCACAGACTTGCAGGGATTGCCCCGAAGCAAAATCATTGGGGCCTCGTGGACTCATGATCCCAGTGACAACTGTGAACCGGTGGCCAAGGCGATGATTTGTTCTCAACAGAAACTTTTGGCAATGGGACCAGTTGCCCCAAACATAGCTAAATCATGCTAGATCTGCCCTAAATTGCAAAGTTTTTTGCTTCTCCAAATTTGCCCGGTCACTGATTTGAAAGTTTCAAGCGCTGCATTGAGATATTGAGCTCGTGCAGTTCGTCCCCTGGCAGGAAACATCAGGTTTACATCGGTCCTAGGGGATGGATGGCCGCCATCGGCTGTCACCTTGCGCCGCGCCACCAAATTGCTGGCGTGGAGCATGCCAAACCGATGCTCCCGAAATAGGCGAATCAACTCACGCGGTGGAAGCGTGGCCAAATGATACACATAACCTGTGCTAGCCACAAGGTTGGCCAAAGAGTGGATGCGCTCGAGGATTTACATGGGTATGGATCAATACCTATGAAAATACCATTTTTAGTGGGTTATTCACATCCATGAATCCCAGCTATTTTGATGTGAACTACAGGGGTACTATTGGTTTTGACACACTGCCACATGGATTTACATGACTTGTTAGCTGTGCCCACTGCCAAGTGATTTTTTTTCCTGCCCCTCAGCTGTGGTTTGTTTATCCCTCCGACCTCTATGATCTGAGCCACTGGAGCTGTTTCAGATGTGCAAAGTGGTGAATTCCATTGACATTACCCTCTGGTAAACGTTTACATAACTATGGAAAATCACCTTTTTTAATGGGAAAACACACTTTTTTAATGGTCCATTTTCAGTAGCTATTTTGACATAACCAGAGGGTAAACTCCAGGTTTAGATCATTTCTATGAATCATCGCAGCAATTTTGAAAGAAGACTCGACATGGACACAATTTATACTAATATTTATACTGCATATACATAATATATATATATACATATTATACCTGTACTTAGATATTTGTGCTATATCAGCATGCGTGCCATGGTAAAAAAATGGATTCTTTTCCCATATTGGGGGAATATCATCGATCCATTATAAGGACTACCCATATGGGAAAAAAATACCATGGAGCATATACCATGTTTTGACCATGGTACATGTGTTATGTTCTCCATCTTCAACCATGCAGGTGTTGCACTTTTAGGTTCTCAGTGGAAGGTGGCCGCGTGAACGCCGTCGATTTCGCCCGGATCAGTGTCGGATATTTTGTGGATCAAAGATGATGCTCTCTCGCTTGGGGTGGGTTCCGGTGTGCCAGTTTCCAGCACCACTTCATTTTAAAATTAGGGGTGGTTTATTTTGGGTTTACCACATTGTTGAAGTTTATGTTTTGCCTTGAAAGGTCAAGAGTCGGTAATTTCGCATCCCAATTTCAGGCAGATTTTGACCTGGAGACCTTTTTTGCGACATGAGCTGCCATCAAAAAAAACAGTAGGCCTCATTGGGGATGACCCGAAAACAGAAGCACTTACCCTCTGGGAAATTTAACATAGCTATTGAAAATGACCATAGAAATAGTGGATTTTGCCATTGAAAATGGTGGATCTTTCCATAGTTTTTTGTTAACGTTTACCAGAGGGTATCCAATCCGCTCCAAATCCCCCAATTCTCCACGAAAATTCATCCCATGCCGTCCAAGTCCCTGAAGACATGGAAATTCGGCACCAGTTCAGACCACCGAATGCACGGCCGTAGCCGTGTCCCCTTGAGAAGTTTCCCCGCCGCAACCAACACCGACTTGCCAGCCATGTGTGTTGGTGCTACAGTGATCCCAGAAACGCTGCTGAAATGTGGGGGGAAGGTATTAGGAGGCTGGAATCCATACCCCAAAAAAGGCAGCAGCATGCTGAAGTTCTGAGGATTTTGGTGATATATACATAGTTACATATCCGGGTCTGCGTATGCAGATACGGTATATAATGGGCCCCTCTCTTTCTTTCTCTCTCTCTCTCTATATAAATATGTATACACGCGCAATATAAATATAAATATGTATATATAAATATGTATATATATATATATATATATATATGTATGCGTGTATATGTGTATATGTATTTATGTATATATATACAAATGTATTTATATATTTATGTATTTATGTACTTATATATATACAAATGTATTTATGTATTTTATGTATACATGTATTTATGTATATACGTATGTATTTATATATATATATATATATATATGTATATATATGTAAATATGTATCTATGTGTGCATGTGTGTATATATATATATATATATGTATGTATATATGAGTATGTGAATATATGAAGATATGAAGGTATGAATGTATGTATATATAGATATATCTATATCTATGCCCTCAGCCTGTGGAGTGACCTGCACATTTTATCTGTTTTTTGTGGGGCGAAATACACGTGTGTGCGTTGCTGTTGACCCTCAAGTTTGTGTTTTTTGGGCATTTTGTTTCCTGAATTGGGTGGGTTTCTTTCTTTTGGTTTTCGCTCTCTGATGACGCTACGTGACTGACAGCAATAACGTTCATGTCTACTTGCACACAGACAGGATGCTACGTTATGATATCTTCTATTGAACTTTTCTGCACGCTTGATGCTACGTTATGATATCTTCCCTTGAACATTTTTGGAACTTCTAACGCTCTTGATGTTACGCTCTCAACTTCTTCTTGGAACTTCTAGCACGCTCTTGATGTTACGCTCTCAACTTCTTCTTGAAACTTCTAGCACGCTCTTGATGTTACGCTCTCAACTTCTTCTTCGAACTTATAGCACGCTCTTGATGTTACGCTCTCAACTTTTCTTGGAACTTCTAGCGCGCTCTTGATGTTACGCTCTCAACTTTTCTTGGAACTTCTAACAGGCTCTTGATGTTACGCTCTCAACTTTTCTTGGAACTTCTAACAGGCTCTTGATGTTACGCGCTCAACTTCTTCTTGGAACTTCTAACAGGCTCTTGATGTTACGCTCTCAACTTCTTCTTGGAACTTCTAAGACGCTGTTGATGCTACGTTGTCAACTTTCGCTTGGGACTTTTAGCAAGCTGCCTTGCACAGGAAACCTGGCTTGGTGACTGTGATCGAAACCCTAGGTAAATTTCGTCAAGACTTGACACGCGGGGTTCTGAAAATGGCACCTCGCGACTGTTTCAAAGCCGACACGCAATGCTGGGTGCACAACCTGTGAGTGGAAGCAACAAAAAACAGGGCTTCCTGCTGCAAAGCAAGTTGATTTCATTCACTGGATTCCACGTCGTCAAGCGACGGCGAACGTTCCGTCCCTTTGCATATATATATATATACATAAATGTATATATAGATATTAGTATATTATATATCAACATTTTATTTGAACATATTGCAATTAGGATCTTATATCTGCATATTAATGATGATCACACATTATATTCACATATTCTATTTTTCATTTTGTATTTACATGTGTGATCTTTTTTTATTCCTTGACAGCGTTGGCTTAGGGGTCTTGGGTGCGGCTTCCGGTGAAGGGTATGTATACATATATATATACACACTATATTCACACATTACATTGCCAGGATACATTTATATGTCGTATTTACACATTATTTTAGATTTGTACACACATACATGCACTTCAATCCAACACATGGATGTAGATGTAATATGTTGTATGCAGTATGCATTTTGCAATATGCACATGCAACTGTATGTACTTGTACATGTATATATAATTCTGGAAAAAAATAATAGATATAAGCAGAAGTAGACACAGAGAGAAAGAGAGAGATAGACCAAGTCCACACACACACACGCACACACGCGCACACTGTGTAATGTACCCATACGCATGTCTGGTTCTGAACTACTCTAGGTTAAATTAACGAACACTCAGTTTTGAGCAATTTTTTGGCCGAGGTTTAGGTTAAAACGTTTGTTTTCTTTTCTTCATGTTGCGAGGTTTTGCCAGGGTTTATGTTAAACCAGTTTCAACGAAAAAAACTCAAAACTGCATTAATATGACCCTACAGAGAGAGCTTCTGTGGGTGCATGTATCCACCCGCATTTTGTGTTTGCAAGTGCCAGGGCTTATGTTCACGCAAGATATCATTCTTCAGACACTCTGCGAGAGGTTTAAACATTGACAAGGTTCAGCTTCTTCATCCCTTTGTGGAAAGGAAAAACTAAGTCATAAACATATACTCTGTAGTAGTTCTAGAATCTACTTCAAAACTTGTTGGATTTGAAACAGGAATGGATTTGGGGAAGCGGGACGCCAAAACGTATTTGTTTGATTTGGAATATATGCGAATTTGTGTCTCTGGCAAACGGTCTTAACATAGCCCTGGTTTGACTCGTCTCTTCCAGCTGATGTGAAGCCTTTTGGGCTATGGATTTGTAGCCACCTCCGTTATTGACTAACTAGCAATACCTCGGAACTCCCCTTAACATAGACCCTGTAGCAGTACTGTGATATATTGTTTTTAACAACCATATACAAGAACATCGGGATATCCCGCAAAAAAAAAAAAACAAAGCCTTTTTTTTTTGCACAAGTTCCTTTATAAAAGGAGTCGAAAAAAATGCGATGCTGAATTTAATGATTGTCGTCGGAGAGTTGTCAGGGCTTGTTGGACCTTGTTTTGTAGGTTTATGTTAAGCTCGATTTGGATACTTGATGATAATTGTATTTTCCCATTCATTCCACATGTTGATATCCAGAGGATCTATGTTAGTGCATTTTTTCAATTTTGCATGGTCGCAACCTCCTGGAAGCACCATTAACATGTACTCCAGGCCTGGGCCCAAGGTGATATCCGATTTTCCACATTTTGGTCCGCAGGGTGCTCGTTAAATTGACTGAGTGTAATTCCATACTCCCATCCACGTCATATTTAATACGCCCTTACATGGTACCAAATATCAAGCCATGGTTTTGAGGGGTGTTTAATATGAACGTGGGACGCGATCATATCAGCATTAACTATCATCAAGAGACAAAATGCATTGGTTGGAAGGACGCTACCATTGATATATTCCCATTCAAATGTGGATATCAGATACATCCCCGCTATTTATATGTGTACATACATATATATATATATACATACATACGTATCCCCATTGACATATTTGGATTTTATCCCAATTAATATTATTTGCAGTTGTAGATGGATATAGAGCTTCCTAAAATAGGTGTACCCCCAGTTCTTATCCACTTCATGTGTGGATTTTCCAGTAGAAACCACATGAAATAAACCATCCAGCTATTGGGGTACCCCCATGACTTAGGAAACCCCCATAGCCTAGGAAACGACCGTCCTCAGCCAGAATGGCACACTGGATTTGCAGGTGCAGCTGTGTCGGTGGGGAAATGGGGGTGCTGAACAATATAATATTATGTAATATGATATCATATAATATAATCTGAAAAGATATAATATTTTGTGATATGATATGACAAAATAAAACAACATATGACACTTTGACATGATATACTATAATATAGTGCAATGTAATATAAAGTAAATTGTAACACATAGATTATAATAGAATAATATGTATATATATATACATTACACTATAGATTAAATTACAAATGATATTTATAGATGACACATTTTTTTTGTTGTGTATATATATATCTTACATACATTATATAGGATATTTCATATATATATACATATGTATATTATACATTGTATTAGTTAGTCATTATATCCATCTACTCACTTCAGGCAGGTGCCACCAATGAGACCATCGGGTAGTGAGGCTACTAGTGAGCCATGACCCAAACTGGAGCGCATGTGAATGCGTATATGTCTAATGTTGCTATACAACCTATACTATACATATTTTTCCCTAACAGCGTAAGCTAATGGGGTCTTCAGCCCAGATATGCTCCGGTGTGTGCTGGTGCAGGCGTCAGGTCAGGTTCAACGAGGTTCCGGAAGGTTCCGGAGAAGGTTCCGGAAGGCTTTGGTGCAGAGCCCGGCTAGGTTCAACGAGGTTCCGGAGAAGGTTCTGGAGAAGGTTCCGGAAGGTCTTGGTGCAAAGCTGGGCCAGGTTCAACGAGGCTTCAAGTAGGTTCCGGTGCGATTCCGGGAGTGTGTCGGCGCAGCTTTTAGGTCAAGTTCCAGAGAATTTCGGACGACAAAATCTGTGAAAATAAATTACTGCTGCTGTTGGGGATACGACCGAAGCTTATTATAACATGTGTGGTGTATAGTGCGTAATGTATTCTGTACATGCATAGGTATATGCATACGCGTATGTATATATATACATATCACATACATGTTAACGTATGTACAGTACATATTTGTCAACCCTTCAATCATCTGACATAAATTGCACATAATGACGCCCACAAGATGGAAAAGAAAGTAACTTCCAGGCCTGAAAGAACTTGAAGCAACTTTTTGAATCCCTTTCTGGGTTTTTTACAATCATAGTCCCTGTTTATCCCTCTTCTTCGGTGATATAAATCTTTCAATATGCTGATCATTTCGTAACTAATCCACGCTTGCATGATAAAACAATGATGTTTGACTGAAAAACGCAATCCATTCCACTTTCCAGGCTGTCGATGAGATTCTGGCACAAGCCATTCGGTCGGGGCAGGAAGCCTCCAACAGGTGTGGGATGGAGGGGGAAGGAATCATCATGGGAAAAAAGGCATTTAACATCATGCAGCCAATAAACATGGGGTTAAAAACTGGTGATTTATCCATCATAGAAATGGGGCTTTATCCATCAGACATAGGCATTTAATCATCAAACGCAGAATTTCACCATCAGACATGAGGATAATAATGATGATATAGGATGATGCAGGGGATAATTCGTTCCCCTGATCATATTATGATATTCTTGACTTGGGTCCCTTTAATATGATTAGGGGATGGGAATGAAAACCCAGACTGTCGCCCTTAGATGTATTGACATCGAAATATACAGACATGAAAATGTATTTGCACATCTAGGTATGCATGCCAATATCTCTGTGCACAATGATTCCCATGAATGCATACATTGACATACCTATATAAATAAGATAAATACACACATACGTACGTACGTACATTACTGTACATTACATTACATTTAGTTTACATTGCATTACACTACACTACATTACATTACGTTACATTACATTGCATACATTACCTTTTTTACATACACGCATACACATACACAAATACATTTATATATACATACATATATATATACATATATATATACATGCATACATACATACATACATACACACATACATACACACATACATACATACATACATACATACATACATTGATACATACATACATACATACATACATAGATACATAGATACATAGATACATAGATACATAGATACATTGATACATTGATACATTGATACATTGATACATTGATACATTGATACATTGATACATTGATACATTGATACATTGATACATTGATACATTGATACATTGATACATTGATACATTGAT